>ENA-ORKV01000654-ORKV01000654.1-human-gut-metagenome-genome-assembly--contig:-NODE-654-length-38009-cov-4.342824_pt1 | contig 38009 bp, 33 predicted proteins | sample MGYA00243058_ERZ508805 | MGnify/ENA primary metagenome ERZ508805 (study PRJEB26277, sample SAMN04329770) | human gut metagenome | biome: human-associated habitat | host: Homo sapiens | place: USA... | reverse complement strand
GCGTTTAACGGCATCAGCAAAAAGGTTGTGGTAAAGGTGCCAAAGAGCAAATATAAGACCTACAAAAAGCTGCTCCCGGCAAAAGGACTGAAAAAAGCGGCAAAGATCAGAAAGTAACCAACACGCTGAAAATACAGTAACCTCATATGAGAGACTGCTTAGGCAGCAGAAATGCAAATACAGACCTGCGAATCAACCGGAGCAGGGAAGTAATTGTATTTCTGCTGCCTTTCTCTATTTCATTTATCTTGACCTGTCGTCGGGTATTTTTAGAAATTGCAAATACAATGCATTCATGTTATAGTAGCTTCAAAGCATATTTTCTTTTCCGGAGGTATTCTGCTTCCGATGAACCATATCTATTGGATGCTTCAGAAATAAGAAGTATCGTGTCTGTTCATCTTTTAGAAAATCCATGCTTGTAGCTGAATAAGGGCAGGGATTTGCGAGGAAACAGATTAAATGATTAATTAGGTTTCTACTGAAAGTAAATGGTTCATAAGCTGTCAGATTTACGCGATGTTCCTGCCAGGTAAAGAAAGGAGCATCTTATGAAAAATGCGAATGAAATGAATTATGAAAACCTGACGATCCGTAACAAATTTATGTTCGGAAAAGTAACCCAGAATCCTGTGATCGCACAGAAAATGGCAGAACTGTTAACACCGGCAGAGATTGGAGAAGTCACAGGTGTAGAACGTGAAAAGTTTCTGCAGCACAGAAGCACATCGAAATATGTGAAGCTGGATATGTATCTGGAGGATGAGAATGGTCACGTAGTGGACACAGAAATGCAGAATAGATCCAATAATAAAATGGTGCAGGAGGAGCTGCCACTTCGTATCAGGTACTACCAGGGCATGATCGATCAGGAAATCTTATCGAGTGGAATCGATTATATATTTCTGAAGGAAACATACATTATATTTATCTGTACATATGATCCGTTCGGAAAGGGAAAATATGTATATCACTTCCACATGACATGTGACGAAGATGAAGAAATACAGCTTCGGGATAAAATGAACTGGATCTTTTATAATACAACTGCAGATTTAACGGAAGTACCGGAAGGAATCAGAGAATTTTTAAGTTATGTAGAGCATGACAATGCAGATGACGAATTTACAAAGCTGCTGGATAAGGAAGTAAAAAATGCGAGACTGAACGAAGAATGGAGGTCGGAGTATTTGAAAACATATGTAAATGATATGGATATGAGACGTGAAGGGTATCTTGAGGGCGAAGAACATGGCAGAATTGCTGGTAAAGCGGAAGCCTTAACGGAGCTTATCAAAAATCTGATGGAAACCCAGCATATCTCAGAAGAGGATGCAAAGAAGATGCTGAAAATACAGTAATTTCAATATGAAAAACTACTTAGGCAGCAGAAATATAAATACAGACTTGCGAATGAACTGGAGGCTTTAGAACATCTTAGCCTCCGGTTATCGGAGTAAGGAAGTATTTATATTTCTGCTGTTTTTCTGTCTGCAAAAAGATTTTCGTGCTTTTTTCAATTATGATGTTATAATTTTTATAATGTATTTACGAAAATGCGATGAACAGATAGCATTATTACACACGACATTGATGGAAAACAGGTTTTCATTACTGCGATAAAGGAGCGGCTATGAAAAAAACAGGAAAATCAGGGAAACGACACAATAAGCTTTTGGCACCGCTTCTGGCACTTATCGTGCTCCTGGCAGCATGCAGCTCGCAGGGCGGCGATAATGCACCGGATAGCAGGCAGAAGGAAGCTGTGCAGACGGAAGAGACATCGGCTGAGACAGCAGCAACGGATGAAATCAGGATGGATGGACAGCTCACAGGTGATATGCTCATGCAGCCATCCGGGGATACAGAGGGAGAAGCAGCGGATCCGGACGGATATAGTCAGGAACCACTTGAAGTACATTACATAGATGTCGGACAGGGCAGCGCGACACTATTAAAGAGTGGCAGGCATGCCATGCTGATTGATACCGGTGACAGCGATCAGGGTACAAAGATACAGCTCTATCTGACAAAACAGGGCGTGGAAAATCTCGATTACCTTGTACTGACGCATCCGGATGCGGATCATATCGGCGGTGCTCCGGTCATTATTACGAAGTTTGGGATCGGACAGCTTTTTCTTTCTAATTATGAGAAGGATAATAAAACAACACAAAAAGTCAGGGACGCGATGCAGTATAAAGGTCTGACTGCATCAGACTGTCAGGTTGGAGATACATATACACTTGGAAATGCATCTTTTACGATTCTTGCTCCCGTAAAAGAATATGCGGATTCCAACAACGCATCCATTGTCATTATGGTGCAAAACGGAAATAACAGGTTTCTGTTTACCGGAGACTGCGAAGCAGAAGCCGAGGCGGATCTGATCGCATCCGGTGCGGATCTTAGTGCAGATGTATATCTGGCAGGACACCACGGAAGTGATACCGCATCCTCACAGGCGTTTATGGATGCAGTAAGCCCCACGTATGCTGTGATCAGCTGCGGCGAAGGAAACAGCTATGGGCATCCGCATGCGGAAGTACTCAACCGGTTCCGCAGCATGGGCATTCAGGTATTCCGTACAGACGAGCAGGGCTCTGTGGTAGCTGAGAGTGATGGAACCGGGATCACATGGAACTGTGCACCTTCCGAGACCTGGGAGGCAGGAGAGCGGACTAAAAATGCACAGACCGGGGCGGAAATACAGCCTGCAAATGAGACAGATGCAGCAGCTGCACAGGACATGCCAACAGCCGGGCAGTCGGATGCGGTAACACTTCCTGCGCAGGAGCAGAGACCGGTTGTGGTAGATGAGACACCGGCTGGCAATTATATCGGTAATCGCAATAACGGCAAGCTGCATAAGGCTTCCTGCAGTTATCTGCCGGATCCGCAGAATCAGGTGCCGTTTACAACAAGGGAAGAAGCTGTGGCAGCAGGCTATGACGATCCGTGTAAGCGGTGCAATCCGTGATGAAATATGCGCCGGGATGAGAAAACCGATTGCCGTATGTTGGCGGAGAAACAGGCAAGCGATCCGGCGGAGTAAAAAACATGATTCCGGAAAAGGGGGATACATCATGGAATTGAGACATATCAGGTATTTTAAGGCAGTGGCAGAGGAAAAGAATTTTACCCGTGCAGCGGAAAAGCTGGCGATCGCACAGCCACCGCTTTCAAGACAGATACAGGATCTGGAGGCAGAGCTTGGAACACAGCTTTTTATCCGTTCCCCGCATAAAGTAACGCTGACAGAAGAGGGCGAATTGTTTTTGCAGTATGCAACCCAGATCCTGGATCTGGTAAACCGTTCTGAGGAGGAAGTCAAGGAAAGAAAGGAAGGGCTGCAGGGAACGATTTATATCGCTTCTGTAGAGGGCGGCGGTCCCAGACTGTTTGCTGAGTGGATCGCAGCATTTGCACAGCAGCATCCACATGTGCAGTATAACCTCTGGAATGGCAATACAGATGACGTCAATAACCGCGTGCTGAAGGGGCTGTGTGAAATTGCAATGATCACAGCACCGTATAATGCAGAGGAGTTTCATGTACTGCCGGTTTACAGGGAACCCTGGGTTGCCATAATCCCCAAGGGACATCCTTTGTATATGCCGGAAAATGATCCGGTAAAGCCGGACGAGCTTCTGCCGTATCCGCTTCTGATCCCTTCCAGAGAGTCCAGAAAGAGCGAGATCGACAAATGGTTTTCACAGACAGGAAGAACCCCGATCATCCGCGGCAGGATCGCACATATGATGAATGCCTATGAGCTGAGTCTGCATGATGTTGGCATTTCTATTTATCCGGCATCAGCTTCCGCACTTGTGAGAAATAAGGAAGTCTGCATCCGTAAAATAGAGCATCCGGATGCTTATGCATCCTATGCCCTGATCTGGAAAAAGAATCATACACTCTCCCATGTGGCGCAGGAGTTCCTTTCATTTATCAGGAGCAGCTGACAGAATATCTGAAAATGCATGCGATCCTGCCTAACAGATGCACCGGATTTCGTGAATGCATATGTGACAATGCATATAAAAACGATCGTAGAGAATAACCACTGTATAATACTCAAAAAGTATTGCAGTACGTTTATAATATGTATTTTACATTGTAAGCCCCATATGTTACATTATAATCATCAAAAGGAAGTCAGGCCGGACCTCTAAAGTAACTGATCAATTTCAAAATGTAGAAAGGTTATGGTGAGTGTTATGAAAAAGATTATGGACAAGATCAATGAGTTCTTTGGTGAATATTATAAGAGTTTTGGTGAAAGAATCTGATCAAAGAGGCGTAAAATGAATCAGAGTGAAAATCAGACAGAGACTTAGAACGGGCAGTGTATCATATACATTGCCCGTTTTGTGTCATGGCGACGAGGAGAATGAATGCCATGCTTGCATGGGCAGACATTCGACGACCGCTGATCAGAGCGAGATTCGCGAAGCGTATCTCGTCTCTGTTGCGGGCAGAAGGATTTTTGAATGAAAAGATAGAACCCCTTCTTTATTGGGAGAAAAAAGACTTTCAAAAAATAGGGACTTGCGTACAACTGGGGGATATGCTATGATATCTCTCGGCGGCATACAGTTGTACGCCGTACAAAAACATTCGGAAGAATGGAGCGTGAAAGAAATGGAGCAGTCTACCGGCTATTTTGTGGTAAAGCAGAAAGCATTACCGGAAGTATTGTTAAAGGTCGTGGAAGCAAAGAGGCTGATAGAGTCCGAACGTGCTGTTTCCGTGCAGGAAGCAACAGAACGAGTGGGGATCAGCCGCAGTTCTTTTTATAAGTATAAGGACGATATTTTCCCATTCCACGATACGGCGGCGGGCAGAACGATCACGCTGACCTTCCAAATGGATGATGAACCGGGATTGTTATCGGATGTGCTCAAGATCATAGCTACATTCGGAGCAAATATATTAACCATCCATCAGAGTATTCCGATCAACGGAGTTGCCTCCCTGACGATCAGTGTACAGATATTGCCGACAACGGCGGATGTATCCCTGATGGTCGATGAGATGGAAAAACAAAAAGGCGTACATTACGTGAAAATCATAGCTAAGGAGTAAAGAAAATGGTAAAAGTAGCAGTATTAGGATATGGTACAGTAGGAAGCGGTATCGTTGAGGTGATCAAAACAAATCAGGATATGGTAAATAAGAAAGCCGGAGATGAGATTGATGTCAAATATATCTTGGATCTGCGTGATTTCCCGGGAGATCCTTATGAGAATCTTGTTGTACATGATGTTGAGATTATTTTAAACGATCCTGAGGTGCTTGTGATCGCAGAAGCAATGGGCGGAGTGGAACCGGCCTATACCTTTACAAAGAGAGCACTCAGTGCCGGTAAGAGCGTATGTACATCAAATAAAGAACTTGTTGCAAAGCATGGTGCAGAGCTGCTTGAGTTAGCACGTGCTAATAAATGTAACTATATGTTTGAAGCAAGTGTCGGCGGTGGTATTCCGATCATCCGTCCGTTAAATGCTTCCCTGACACCGGAGCGTGTAGACGGTATTACAGGTATTTTAAATGGTACAACAAACTACATTCTGACCAAGATGGAAAAGGAAGGTTCTGATTTTGATACAGTGCTGAAGGAAGCACAGGACAAAGGCTATGCGGAGCGCAATCCGGAAGCAGATGTGGAAGGTTATGATGCATGTCGTAAGATCGCCATTCTTTCTTCTCTGATCTATGGTAAAAATGTAAATTTTGAGAATATTTATACAGAGGGTATTACAAAGATTACTACAAATGATTTTGCATATGCAAAAAAAGCAGGCTATACGATCAAGCTGCTTGCCATGAGCAAAGAAGTGGACGGCAAATATTTTGCCATGGTAACACCTTGCATGATCAATGACCAGAACCCGCTTTATTTTGTAAATGATGTATTTAACGGTATTTTGGTACATGGCAATACACTGGGGAATACAATGTATTATGGAGCAGGAGCAGGTAAGCTGCCGACAGCAAGCGCGGTTGTATCCGATATCATTGACTGTGTGAAGCATCTTGGCAAGACAGTATTCTGTTTCTGGGATAAAGAAGAACTGACATTGTCCAGCATGGATGATTCCGTAAAGCGTTTCTTCGTCCGTGTGAAGGATGCTGATTTTGCAAAGGCAAAGGAAGTATTTGGTGATGTGGAAGAGATCGATGCACAGATCGCAGGAGAAAAGGGCTTCTTTACACAGGCTATGAGCGAGAAAGCATTTAAAGAAAAGAGTGCACAGGTCGGCGAGATCATCAGCCGGATCCGTGTTGAGGAGTAAGCACGGATTACATATGGAATCACACATGACAGCTCGTGTGATTTTGAGTGAAAATAAATACCGAGGAGTAGGAAAATGAAAAAAGTAGTAAAATTTGGTGGTAGTTCATTAGCAAGTGCAGAGCAGTTTGAGAAGGTCGGAAAGATCATCCGCGCAGACAAGTCAAGATGTTATGTGGTTCCGTCTGCACCGGGTAAGAGAAACAGCAAGGATACAAAAGTAACGGATATGCTGTACAATACCTATGCACTTGCAGAAAGTGATGATGCGTTTGATAAAGAACTGGATGCGATCAAAGCAAGATATCAGGAGATCATCGATGGACTGAAATTAAAGCTTTCTCTGGATAAGGAATTTGAAGTGATCCGTGAGAACTTTAAAAAGAAAGCGGGCAGTGATTATGCAGCAAGCCGTGGGGAGTTCTTAAACGGTATCATTATGGCAAATTATCTGGGCTATGAATTCATCGATGCAGCAGAAGTGATCTTCTTTGATGAAGAAGGCAATTTTATGCCTGATCACACAAATGAAGTACTTTCCGCGCGTTTGTCAGAAACACCAAAGGCAGTTGTTCCGGGCTTCTACGGTGCGAAACTAGATGGCAGTGTAAAGACCTTCTCCAGAGGCGGTTCCGATATCACAGGTTCTATCGTGGCTAAGGCTGCACATGTGGATGTGTATGAAAACTGGACAGATGTTTCAGGCTTTTTGATCGCTGATCCGCGTATCATCGATAATCCGAAGGGAATTGAAACAATTACCTATCGCGAACTGAGAGAGCTTTCTTACATGGGTGCTACCGTGCTGCATGAGGATGCGATCTTCCCGGTTCGTAAGGAAGGTATCCCGATCAACATCCGTAATACAAATGCACCGAAGGACAATGGCACATGGATCGTAGAAAGCACCTGCCAGAAGCCAAAGTACGTGATCACAGGTATTGCAGGTAAGAAGGGCTTCTGTTCCATCAATATTGAAAAGGATCTCATGAACTCCGAGATCGGTTTCGGCAGAAAGGTGCTGCAGGCATTTGAAGAAAATGAGATTTCTTTTGAACACGTACCATCCGGTATCGATACAATGACCGTATTTGTACACCAGTCAGAATTCATGGAAAAAGAGCAGCGTGTACTGGCAGCGATCCATAAGATGGCACATCCGGATTCCATTGATCTGGAGTCTGATCTGGCACTGATCGCAGTCGTAGGACGCGGTATGAGACAGACGCGCGGTACAGCCGGACGGATCTTCTCTGCACTGGCACATGCCAATGTCAATGTCAAGATGATCGATCAGGGATCTTCCGAGCTGAATATCATTATCGGTGTGAAAAATGAAGATTTTGATGCAGCGATCCGTGCGATCTACAATATCTTTGTTGAGGTTCAGTTATAAGATGATGCCAGGGTCAAAAGGTCTAAACCCATGTGAGCTTGCTCATAGGTGGGTGAAAGACCTTGGGACCCGCCCCGATATGAGCATCAAAGTCGGGGCTTTTGTCCCCGACATCATAAGATAAAAATAGATAAAAACAGAAACATCATATAGCAAGCAATCGATAGCGTAGGCGACTGAGATTTATCGCTCGTTTACCCGGCGGCGAGATCGAAACGCTCTTTTTCGACCGGAGCCGGGTAAAATACGAGCAAGATAAACGTGAACCACCACACATGTAAAATCGGCTTCGCCGATGTGTGGTGGCTGCATAATGAATTTGTTGTACAAATTCATTATATTTCGCAAGGTGGCCAAGCGTGATTGCGGCTATATGATGTTTTTGTTTTAGATAGAATAACTAAAAATGCCAAAATGTTTTACTAAAATTGCATAAAATGCAATAAAAGCATTGCGATTTCATGATCTACCCCGTATACTGAAATTGTGTATATCACAAAACTATCTTTATATGGAGGGACTTATGAAAAGTAAAAAAGGAATCAAGAAACTTTTAATGGCTCTTGCACTTGTATTATGTGTTGCGGCATTTGTTCCGGCAACTGCAAGCGTACAGGCAGAGGCAAAAACAAAAAAAGTTACAGCAAACAAAAACTACAAAAAAGCACCGGCGCTGAAGCTTGGAATAACCTACAAGGTAAATTCCAGAAATAACATGCTTGTAAAATTTACAGCACCAAAGACAGGTACTTATAAGGTAACGATCAGTAATATTGCAACTTCTCCAAAGGTAAAAGGCAGAGCAGATCATAATCTGGGTAATCTGTATATCCGTAAACCATCATCTTATGGCTCTTACCTTATGTCTCAGACCGTAAAAACACAGGGTGGTAAATACCGTTGTTTATTTACAGCAACAAAAGACAGCTACAATGATTTTTACAAAGGTCGGAAGGTAAAAACAGGTACTTATCTGGCAAGCAGATATGGTAAGATCAAGCTGAAAAAAGGCGAAACAATTTATATGGATTATTCCTATACCGGTAAAGGTGGAAAGTGTACTTACACAATGAAGGTTACAAAATAAAAGTTTTAATTTAGGCTAAACAGGCGGCGTTTCTGATTTCCCAGGCAGGGAGTTAGGAACGCCGCTTTTTATGGGGGTATGGCAACAGCAGGTTGCATGTGTGAAAGATATGGTAAATGAGAATTTTACTAAAGAACGAAACTTGTCTGGGAAATGCTGCAATGTACGATCATCTTAATTTTTAATTTGATTATTGTAGTTCTGTTTCTTTTCATGATAAAGAATGTAGTAAGAAAGCATCAAGTCATAGGATAGAGTATCATATTATTTGGGAGATTGTCGGACTTCTGTTATTGAGGATTTGTAACAGAATTGAAAAAATGATCCCAAAAGAAGGTAGGGGATTGCGTTTTTATAAGGGGAATCGTATACTAAAATTGTATATATCACAATAATCATTTGATATGGAGGGACTCATGAAAAGTAAAAAAGGAATCAAGAAACTTTTAATGGCTCTTGCACTTGTATTATGTGTTGCGGCATTTGTTCCGGCAACTGCAAGCGTACAGGCAGAGGCAAAAACAAAAAAAGTTACAGCAAACAAAAACTACAAAAAAGCACCGGCGCTGAAGCTTGGAATAACCTACAAGGTGACAGAAAAGGTAAACCATTCTATGGTAAAATTTACAGCTCCGAAGAATGGTACTTATAAGGTTACGATCAGCAATATTGCAACTTTTCCAAAGGTAAAAGGCAGAACAGATCATAATCTGGGTAGTCTGTATATCCGTAAACTATATTATAATGGTAAGTACCCTATGTCTCAGACTGTAAAAACACAGGGTGGCAGATGCTCCTGTTTATCTACAGCAACAAAAGACAGCTACAATGATTTTTACAAAGGTCGGAAGGTAACAACAGATACGTATCTGGCAAGTAGATATGGTAAGATCAAGCTGAAAAAAGGCGAAACAATTTATATGGATTATTCCTATACCGGTAAAGGTGGAAAGTGTACTTACACAATGAAGGTTACAAGGTAAGAGATAATAACCGCAAATATGATTTGTAAATGCTTTGCAGTAATGGTATAGTTATTGCAAAGCATATTTTCTTTTCGGAGACATTCTATCTCCATGAACCATATCTTTATGATGCTGTATATTTATACGGTATATCTGTTCATCTTTTAGAAAATCCATGCTTGTAACTAAATAAGAGCAGGGATTTGCGAAAGATAACAAGACGATTTGCAAAGCAGATAAGGATAAATATATCCGGTTTGCAAAGGATATGATATATGTCTGATTTGCCATAGCGCAGCAACTCCCTGCATCACACCAAAGGAGGGTGCTTATGGCACAAAAAGACAAGAAAAGAAACTATGGTAGTAATGGTAACAGGGAATACAAAAGTGATGTGATTTCCATGATGCTGCAAATACCGGAGTATGCACTGGATGTTTATAATGCAATGAATGACTCGGTTTATACAGATCCTGACATGATTCAGATCATGCGGCTGGAAAACGGAATTTCATTATCGGTAAGAAATGACGCTTCCTTTTTCATCAACAACTATCTGAATCTGTATGAACATCAGTCTACATACAGCCCGAACGTACCGCTGCGTTTCCTGATTTATTTAACAGATCTGCTCAAGAATACGATTGGGAAGCGGGATCTGTATGGCAGAAAACGTGTGCAGATCGCAACACCGCATTTTGCAGTGTTCTATAATGGGACAGAGAAAAGACCGGAGAAAGAAGTGCTGAAGCTCTCAGATGCATTTATTAACCGGACGGATACACCGGAGATTGAGTTGACAGTTACAGTGTACAATATCAACCCAAACAATAATACGCAGCTTCTGGAAAAAAGTGAAGTGCTTCGTAGTTATATGATCTTTGTGAACCGTGTGCGAGAGAATTTAGAACATCAGAAGAAAATTGCGCAGAATGCACCAGAATATGATGAGGCAGCATATGAGGAAGAGTTGGAAGCAGCGATTAATGAAGCAATTGATCATTGTATAGAGCATCACATCATGGAAACATTTTTCAGAGAAAACAGGAGTGAGGTGACCAAGAGCATGGTACTTGATTATACATGGGAACGCCGCGAGGAACTGATTCGGGCAGAAGAATATGAGGATGGAAAGCGTGAGGGACTTGAAATTGGCAGAGCAGAGGGCGAAAAGCTGGGAGTAGAGACTACACAAAAGAAGCTTCTGCAGACGCTGATGGAGACGCAGGAGATCACGGAGGCTGAGGCACGTAAAATGCTGAATTTATAAGATCAGGCTTCTGACCATCTGTGCCATGGCGGCAGGTGTTTCCTGCATACCGCCTTCGAGCCATTTTAAAAACACATTGTAAAGGGCGCCGGAATAAAAATAAATTTTATAGCGTCCCACATCATTATATGGCATATCACCGATCTGTTCTTCTAACTGTCTGTCGAAAATATCCAGGTAAATATAGGCAAGACCTGCTTTATATACGCATAAGATAAAATGCTTGTATGTTTTGAAGTAGCGGAAGATTAATAAGATGGAATCATACCCGAAAAAGTCGTCAGATAGTTTGGCGGCTTTTTCTCTGTAATTCTGCCAGATCTCATCTGTTACCTTGATCAGTACTTCTTCCTTGGAAGTAAAATTCCGATAGTAGGAGGCTCTTGCTACACCTGCGGTCTGCACGATCTCTGTGACCGTAATATCCGAAAAATTTTTCTTTTCCATAAGCTTTGTCAAAGCTCTTGCGATCCGCAGCTTCACAAGACGGTTTGCTTCCAGTCGTTTATCAGTTTCTTTCATCGTAAACTCCATTCTGCCGCTGAAAAGCGTTGCTTTTGTTCATATCACGGAACAATCCGCAGGCATCAAAGTCGGGGACTTTTGAATCCAAATCATGATATAAAATGAGATAAAATGTCTCACATCAACGCCTTGTATTCCACAGGATCCCTGCTAAAATCATATTTATGTATTCAATGTGATACAAAATAGCTCATATTTGTCTGCCTATACTATGACACAATATGAGAATGAAGTCAAGAAAAGTGATGTCATGTGCTGCATGAATGCAGGAAATCAGGGATGTGGCAGGAAATGGAGTAGAATGAGAATTATAACAGATACGGGAACAGATATACTGGACAAAGAAGCCAAAAAGCTGGGGATTGAACTTGTGGCAATCCGTTCCAATTTTACAGATACAGTTTTCAGCGAGAATACAGAAGCTGAATTTACACGGTTTTATGATAAACTGCGGCAGACGGATACACTTCCTGTTTCCAGCCAGCCGTCTCCGGCCGAGTTTTTAGAGCTTTTTGAGGATGCGAAAGGAAAACAGGAAGAGGTCGTGGTGATCACAATCTCCTCAAAATTATCCGGCACTTATAATGGTGCAATGCTTGCGAAGGATATGGCAGAATATGACAATATCTATGTGGTAGACAGTCTGCAGGCATCTTTGTCAGAAAGACTGCTTGTGGAATATGCGGTAAAGCTCCGCGATGCGGGTATGGGAGCAAAGGAGCTTGCCCGGAAACTGGAACAGGACAGGGAACGCGTGATACTGACCGGTGTTCCTTCCACGCTTTTGTACCTTAAAATGGGAGGCCGTATTTCTCCGGTTGTGGCGGCAGTCGGTGGCGTGATCGGGATCAAACCGGTGCTCTGGCTGAAGGACGGTGTGATCGAAAGCCGCAGCAAGGCAAGGGGTATGCGTATGGCGAAGTCAGGCATGCAGAGCTTCTTAAAGGACTATGAGGCAGATCCTGCAATGCCTGTCATGTTTGCACACAGTGACAATGCTGAAATGGGACAGCAGTTTATGGAAGAAACTGTGCAGCAGTTTGGTCTGACAGATTGCAGCTTGCATGAAATTGGCATGGCGATTGGAACACACATCGGACCGGATGCCCTTGTGATGGCATTTATGCGGAAGTAGTAGTGTAAAAGTAAAAATAGATATTGCCGGCAGCATATGTATTACCGGTCAGACCCACCTGTATGTTGAAAAACTGCAGGTGGCTTTTTTGTCATGGCGACGAGGAAAACATGAAATAAACAGCATATAACAGTTGACAACAGTTATATACTGTTATATACTGTTTGTACCGGAGGAAGTATTATATGCATATGATTATCAATAACCAGTCAATGGTACCAATTTATGAACAGATCATGGAGCAGATCAAGAAAGCGATTGCTTCGGGTGAACTTTCGGAAGGAAGCATGCTGCCTTCCGTCAGAGGGCTGGCTGCAGAGCTGAGGATCAGCGCGCTGACCGTCAAAAAGGCTTATGACAGGCTGGAAGAAGAAGGGCTTACCGTTACTGTGCATGGCAAGGGCACCTTTGTGTCAGAAACAAACCGGGAGCTTGTGAAGGAACAGCAGCGTATGATGGCGGAGCAGGAACTGCAGAAGGTAGTGGAAAAGGCGCTGCGCTGCGGACTGACAAAGCAGGAGCTTAGAGATCTGTTTGAAATGATAATGGAGGAGTAATATGCTAAAACTTACAAACGTACATAAAAAGTATGAGGATTTTACCCTGGACTGCAGTATAGAGCTGATGCCGGGCAGGATTACCGGACTGATCGGCAGAAACGGAGCAGGTAAATCGACAGTTTTTAAGGTGGCACTGGGGCTGGTCAGAATGGATGGCGGAGAGGTAACGGTATTCGGAAAGCCTGTGGAAATGCTGACAACGCAGGACAGGCAGCGGATCGGCGTCGCATTTGCAGACGCAGGCTTCAGCGAATATTTAACGATTACAGATATTGCCCCTGTACTTGCGGCGATGTATCCGTCAGTGATGGAGAAAGAATTTTTAGAACAGTGCAGCCGGATGGAACTGCCGCTGTCAAAAAAGATCAAGGAATTTTCGACAGGTATGCGTGCCAAATTAAAAGTATTGATCGCGCTTGACCATGAGGCGGAGCTTCTGATCTTAGATGAGCCGACAGTCGGGCTGGATGTGGTAGCCAGAGAAGAAGTGCTCGCCATGATCCGGGAGTATATGACGGCACATGAGCAGGCAGGGGTTCTGATCAGCTCGCATATTGCCACGGATCTGGAAAGCCTCTGTGATGATCTGTATCTGATCCGGGACGGAAAGATCATCCTGCACGAAGATACGGATGTGCTTCTCTCCGAATATGCCCTTTTGAAGGTACCGGCAGAAAAGTATGAGCTTCTGGATAAGCAGTATATTCTGCGCAGCAAAAGGGAAAGCTACGGTTATGCGTGCCTGACGGATAAAAAGCAGTATTACCGTGAAAATGAACCGGATCTTGTCATGGAAAACGGAAGCATTGATGAACTGATCCTGATGATGAACGGAGGCCGAGAATGAAAGGATTATTGATAAAAGACTATAAATTGTTAATGCTGCAGAAAAGGGTATTTTTGTTGATGATACTTGTTGCAATCTGTATGAATCTTGCCATGCGGGAGAATGCAGGATTTATTATTGGCTATCTTACTTTTTTTGCGGCGCTTGTCGCAAATACAACGCTGTCCTATGATGAGCAGGGAAATGGCGTGGCATTTTTGCTGACACTGCCTGTCACAAGGAAAGTCTATGTCAGAAGCAAATATGTGGGAAATCTGTTGCTGCTTCTGGCTTTCTGGCTGACAAGTGTTGTGCTGGAAGCAGTTATATATACCGTGCAGGGAAAGTCATTTTTTGTGAAGGAAATATGGATCGGTGCTTTTGCGATCCTGCCTGTTGCACTTCTCTTTGTGGATATCATGATACCACTCATTCTTCGCTTCGGACAGGAAAAGGGCAAACTGGCATGGGCAGCAGTTGGCGGGCTGATCTTTGTAGTGAGTGCAGTCATGAACGCCGTGTCAGAGGCTGGCAAATTGGAAAATATTAAGCAGCTGCTTGGCAATCTGGCACAGCATGGCATCCTGCTGATGGTCTGCATCATCGTGTTGTCGCTGCTGGGACTGGCTGTTTCTTATGGCTGTAGTGTAAAGGTCATGGAAAAGAAAATATTTTAATGTCCCGGAAGTAAAAGCCTCTGTTCAATGCGGCCGATCAGGCGTATACTTGATATGGATTCAGATTGTGAAGCTGTTTCACAAGTAAAATAAGAATATGCCATATACAGATGGCTGAAAACAGGAGGTAAAACAAAATGACGATCGAACAGTTACAAAAAGATATGATGGCTGCCATGAAGGCGCATGACAAGGAAAGAAAGGATGCAATCTCTTCTCTGGTTTCCGCAGTGAAGAAAAATGCGATCGATGCAGGCTGCAGAGACGCGATCCCGGAAGATATGGTAAACAGCACGATCTTAAAAGAACTGAAGACTGTACAGGAGCAGATCGATACCTGCCCGAAGGACAGAACAGAACTGATCGCAGAATATCAGAAGCGTCATGATATCATGCAGGAGTATGCACCGAAGCTTCTTTCCAAAGAAGAAGTACAGAAGATCGTGACAGAGCAGTTTGCAGAAGTGCTTGCAACAAAAAATAAAGGCCAGATCATGAAGACGGTTATGCCACACCTCAAAGGCAAAGCTGATGGCAAGGTCATCAATGAAGTGATCACAGAGCTGACAAAGTAAGTAAGAACCGGCATATCATGCCATGTAACGGTATAAAGAGAAAAGAACAGGATAGCCGTGTTTAGGACGATTCATGTCATAGGCACGGCTATGATTTATGAGGATATAGGAGTATGCATCTGACAGAGGGATCAAATACAACAAAAATCATAAAATTTCTCCTGCCACCCATGTCAGGCAATCTACATCAGATGTACAATATACCGACACATAGGTGGCAGGTAGCGTTTTTCCGGGAGATCACGCTGATCGATAATAGCCTGACGGATGATCCTGAAAAATTTGTCACAGAGATTAGAATCCCGGTTCAAAGGATCTGGGAAGCATGATTGTATAGATTTTGTAAATAAAAAGCCTCAGTACAGATAAACAGAACTGAGACTTTCTATATTTATGAAGGGAATTATAGAACGCTGCGTTTCTGCATTTCAGCTTCATCTAAAACAGAAGTACACTGCGGACAACGACAGGCTTCAATGGAAATTTCGGCTCTGCACATCGGACACAATTTTGTTGTCTTGGCTTCTTCCGGCTTCTTTTCTAAAGCGGCAAGTCTGGCGGAAGCGGTGTTGATCGTTTTAACGATCACAAATACAACAAATGCCATGATCAGGAAGTTGATGATCGCAGTCAGGAATTTGCCGTAGTTTAAGGTAACTTCTCCAAGGATGTTCCAGGACATTGTCTGGAAAATGCAGCATAAAATAGTAATCGCATCTGATCTGGAAACAGTATTCATTTGAAAAAGAACTTGAAAAAAGATAAAAATTCCTATTGTGAAATCATATTTTGCGTGGTAAAATGCATTTGAAATGGAAAAGCAATGACGGAGAGAGTAGTGCAGAGGATGCATTCAGAGAGAGCAGCAGATGCTGGAAGCTGCTTATGCAGAGCCTGTATGAAGACCACTCCCGAGCTGTGCGCAGAAGACAGTTGTCGAAGCGTCTCCGTGTAGCTGCGTTATAAGCAAAGAGTAAAAAATAAGGTGGAACCGTGTGAGAGCACCCTTAGATGCGTGTATGCGTATCAAAGGGTGTTTATTTGTAGCGAGGAAAGAAACCAAGCGACAGCGAAGCTGGCATTTGGTTTCGCCGAGCGTACAACGAGAAAATCATAAGTGCGAAGCACGACTGACAGCGAAGCTGGCAGGATTTTCGAGTCTGAAAGAGGAAAGAAACCAAGCGACAGCAAAGCATACGGTTCAGGATCAGGAAAGGAAACGAAAATGGTAAACTTTAAAGAAAACGAAGAGCTGAAGACACTTAACCATTCCTGTGCCCATGTGATGGCACAGGCAATCAAGCATTTGTATCCACAGGCAAAATTCTGGGTAGGGCCTGTTGTTGCAGAAGGCTTTTACTATGATGTGGATCTTGGAGATGATGTCATTCGTGATGAAGATATCGAGAAGATCGAAAAGGAAATGAAAAAGGTCTGCAAATCCGGTAAGCGAATCGTCCGCAAGGAAATTTCCAAGGAAGAAGCAAAGGAAATGTTCAAGGATGATGAGTATAAGCTGGATCTGATCGACGGTCTGGAAGATGGCAATATCACATGCTATGAGCAGGGCGATTTCACGGATCTCTGCCGTGGACCGCACGTAGAAAATGTAAAACTTTGCCGTAACTTTAAGCTGATCAGACATTCCGGTGCTTACTGGAAGGGCGACAGCAAGAACAAAGTGCTGCAGAGAATTTACGGTGTATGTTTCCCGACACCGGAAGAACTGGAAGATCATTTAAGACTGTTAGAGGAAGCCAAAGAAAGAGACCACAGAAAGATCGGTAAAGACATGAACCTGTTCATGGTAGACGATCTGGTTGGCCGTGGCTTACCGATGTTCTTACCAAAGGGCTACACGATCTGGCAGGAGCTTGAAAATTATATCAAAGAAAAAGAAAGAAAACTTGGTTATCTGCATGTTATGACGCCATGTGTCGGAACAGTCAATCTGTATAAGACATCCGGTCACTGGGATCACTACAAGGAGAATATGTTCCCGGCTATGGAAGTGGAAGGAGAATCCTTTGTGCTCCGTCCGATGAACTGCCCGCATCATATGATGATCTATGCAAACAGAATGCATTCCTATAAAGATCTGCCGATCCGTATCGGTGAGATCGCACATGACTTCCGTTTTGAAGCAAGCGGTACATTAAAGGGTATTGAAAGAGGCAGACATTTCTGCCAGAATGATGCCCATCTGTTTGTAACACCGGAACAGATCAAGGAAGAGTTTACAAGAGTAGTAGACCTGATCTTCAGCACATACAAGGATTTCGGTATTACAGATTACCGCTGTGTACTGTCCCTGCGTGATCCGGAGAACAAAGAGAAATATCATGATGATGATGAAATGTGGAATACAGCAGAGAATGCCCTGCGTGATGTTATGAAGAGCATCGGTATCGAATATACAGAGGAGATCGGTGAAGCTGCTTTCTACGGTCCGAAGCTGGATGTTAACGTAAAGCCTGCTGTCGGAAATGAATATACGCTTTCTACCTGTCAGCTTGACTTCTGTCTGCCGGCTAAGTTCAATCTGTCTTATATTGATAAGGACGGCGAGAAGAAGACACCGGTTGTACTGCACAGAGCGATCCTCGGATCTCTTGACAGATTCATGGCATATATCTTAGAAGAAACAAAGGGTAACCTGCCGACATGGCTGGCACCTGTACAGGTAAGGATCATGCCTGTTAAGACAGACAATGAAGAGCTGATGGCTTATGCAAAATCCGTTCAGGAAAAGCTGGATGATAAGTATGTGAGAGTAGAGCTGGATGACAGATCCGAAAAGCTTGGCTATCGTATGCGTGAAGGACAGATTGAAAAGGTTCCGTACCTTTTGGTGATCGGTTTTAATGAAATGGAAAATCAGACTGTTTCTTACAGACTGCACGGACAGGCTGAAACAACAACAATGCCTGTTGATGAGTTCGTAGAGAAGATCGAAAATGAGATCGAACAGAAGCTGAGATAATGAGTGCACTTTATAATAGCAAATGAGAGGCTGATTCAGCCATAATAAAACAACGCCCACTGTATTTACAGTGGGCGCTGTTTTTAGTTTTCTGTATCCGGCAGAACAAAATTACTGATGTTCTGTGCCAGCATATCTGCTGTGCTTCGCAGATTTTCCGTAGAATCTTCGATAACCTGGAAGCTGTCAGCCATTTCGGTAATTGCAGCGCTGGTCTTGGCTGTCCCATCGACATTCTGCTGGGCGATCACAGAGAGGGAATCGATAGCTTCGATGATCTCACCTCTTGCCTGCTCCAGTTCTTTGGCTTTCTGCTCGATGCTGCGGATCCTTGTGATAGATGCCTCCAGTTCATTGATGACACCGTTTACCGTATGTTCCGTGCTGTCGATATGTTCATTCTGCCGGCTGATGATATCCTGTGTCTGCGTCATGGTGTCGACTACCTTCTCGGAATTGTCGATCAGTGTGCTGACGATCTTTTCAATATTGCCGCTTGCTGTATTGGACTGCTCTGCCAGATTCTGGATCTGGGACGCAACAACCGCAAAGCCTCTGCCGGCTTCTCCGGCTCTTGCCGCTTCGATACTTGCATTTAAAGAGAGCAGATTTGTTTCGGAGGCGATCTCGGAAATAAACTGGGAAGCCTTCCGGATATTCTGTGCAGATTCATTCGTCTGGGTTGTCTGCTCGGAAATAACGGAAATCGCTTCTTTTACCTTCTCACTGATCTCTTTCAGTGCCTCGATTGTCTGTGCAGCCTTATCACTGGACAGCTTCATGGAGTCTGCGCTGTCATTCAGTTCATCGGCTTCTTTTCCGGTTTCAATGATGAGGTTCCCCATGTGCTGTGCACTCGCGGAAGCATCTTTTGCACCGCTTGCCTGTGTGTTGGCACCGTCCGTTATATCGGAAACTGTCTGCTGTACCGTATGGATCGATGCATAGGTCTGATGAGAGGTCTGCTCTAATGTATCAGAGGAAGCAACTAAAGTATCAGTTGTTTCTTTGATGCCCTGAATGATCTTTAAAAGCTCTGTCTGCAGCATCTGCACCGCCTTTGTCAGATCGCCGATCTCATCGGAGCGGGAGAGTGTTTTCTGATCGAAAGTTACTGCAAGGTTACCCGCGGATACCTCCTTTACGCATGCGATACTGCGGTTGAGCGCCCTTGTCATGGAAGTGGCACTCACCTGTACGATGATCGCACAAAATACAATGGCAATGATGACGATGACAATGATCGTATTTAAAATATTCAGGATGCTGTGATAAGTCGGCTGTTTTTCAATGCCGGCAAATACCATACCGATCGGAGAGGAAGTATCATCCTTCTGATAGACCGGTGTGTAATAGCCGTAATAAATCGTGCCATCCATGGAAATATTGTCGCTGAAATAGCCTTCGCCTTTTTTCAGAACCTTTTCCGCCACAACATCACCTGCAGGGCTGCCAAGGATCCTGTCCCCGTTTTTATCCAAAGCGGATGTCATGATACGTTCTGTTCCGTAAAAGAAAGTAACATCCATACCGGATTCTTTTTTGATCGTATCCACCAGCGTCTCGGACTGGGAAATATTGTAGCTGCCCTTCCAGATATCGCCGTTTTCAGCCTGTAGGTAAGAACCTGCATTCTGGTCGTAAGCCGCCTGTGTGGCAATAGCCGTTCCTTTCAGGGAATTTTCCACCTGATCGATGATCGATTGTTTTACAATGGTAGAAGCCAGTGCGATGATGATCAGTCCCAGAAGCAGAAGCGGAAGTAAGGAACAAAGTAAAATTTTTTTTCGGATTGTCAGTTTCATGGATTCCCCTCCTTATTCAACGATCACGACATTGTGATAGTACCAGTTGATTCCGCCGGTGATCGTGGCGTCGTCTAAGGTGGAGCCTTCCTGACCGATCGTTTCTCCGGTATTTGTTGTCATAACGCCGTCAAACACATTGCTCTGTCCGCTTAAGATCGCAGCAGTTGCTTCATCGACTTTTTCCTGTGTTCCCTCTGCGGCAAAGGAAGCCAGATTAGTGATTCCCACAAGTCCTTCTGCCATACCGCCGTAGTAGTTGCTGCCGTCCCAGCTGCCATCGATAATGCTTTTGACAGCGGAGGTATAGTAAGCACTCCAGTTCCAGATGACACTTGTCAGGCAGGAATCCGGCGTTTCTTTGCTCATATCTGAATTATAGCCGATACCGTAAACACCGCGTTCCTGTGCCAGCGTCTGCGGATAAGCTGTATCGCAGTGCTGTGCCATGACATCGCAGCCCATGTCCAGAAGCTGTCTGGAAGCAGCTTCTTCTTTTTCCGGGTCATACCAGCTGTTTGTTATGATGACATTGATCTTTGCATCAGGATTAACACTGGCAACACCGATCGCAAATGCATCGATACCGCCCGTTACTTCTGAATTGGATGAGTCCTGTGCAGCGACATAACCGATCAGGTTGCTCTTTGTATTCATACCGGCAACAATACCGCTTAAATAACGTGCCTGATAGATACGGCCGAAATAATTATTGAAGTTTTTGCCGTTGGACATGTAACCTGTACCGTGTGAAAAATAGATATCGGGATATTCCTCTGCCATGGCAGCGGTTGTTTCCATATATCCCCAGCTTGTTGAAAAGATGACATTGCAGCCCTCATCAATGCATTCCCTGATGGATGCCTCAGTTGCCTGTGCATCACTGTCGTCTACGATCTTGCGCACAATCTGATCGGAGGACAGCCCGAGATTTTCCTGCATTCCCTGAATGCCAAGATCATGCGTGTAGGAATAGCCGCTTCCTTCGGCGGGATCGGATATGTACAGAACCCCGACTTTGATGTCTTCTTTTGCAATGCCTGCAGCAGCCGCGGTTGTTTCTGCCGTATTTGTTTCCGTGTCAGCTTTGGCATCTGCCTTTTCGGTCTGATAGCCTTCATTGGTCGCATAATCATCCGGAACCTTGCTTTGACTGCCACAGCCTGTGAGCAGTCCGATAAGTGCCAGGATCATGCAGATCTGTTTCCCCTTGCCTTTTACCATATGAAATTCTCCTTTTTGACAAAATGACGTTTATATATACATTTTAGCACGATGTACGCAAAATACAATGAAATATTCTTATGGAAAAGTTAGTTTGAGGCTGCAATCTGTGCAGCTCTTTTGAGTGCATCATCGATATGGGCACAGAAGTTTTCTTTTCCGACTTCTTCGATAAAACCGTCTTTTTCCATTGTTCTCAGCGGCTGTTCGTTGACATGGGAGAAAACAAGCTGTACACCACTTTTCTGACAGCGGTCGTAAAGCTGTTCCAGGGAACGCATTGCAGTTGCATCAAGTGCCGGAACGCCGCGCATACGGATAACAAGACATTTGGTGAAGTCCTTTAACGTGATCTCGGCGATACGCTCCGCAACACCGAAGAACATCGGACCGGAGATCTCATAGACACGCACCTGATGCGGTACTGTCTTGTGATCGATGGAATCCGGATCTTCTTCTTTTTCGTCATAGTAAACCCATCCTTTTACTTCGGCTTCTTCGCTCATACGCTTGATGAAGAGCAGGCAGGCTGCAATCATACCGATTTCGATGGCAACAACCAGATCAAATACGACTGTCAGTACAAAAGTAGCGGTCAGGACGATGATATCACTCTTAGGTGCTGTTTTGCACAGATGGACAAAGGTACGCCAGCCGCACATATTGTAAGCAACCATGAACAGGATCGCTGCAATGGCAGGCATGGGGATGAGGGCTGCATAAGGCATCAGTACAACAAGTACGAGCAGAAGTACAACGGAATGTACCATACCGGCGATCGGGGTACGTCCGCCGTTCTTGATGTTGGCAGCCGTTCTGGCAATGGCACCTGTAGCAGGGATACCACCGAATAAAACAGAGCCGATATTACCGACACCCTGTGCGATCAGTTCCATATTGGAGCGGTGCTTGGAATTGATCATACTGTCAGCAACAACGCAGGACAAAAGCGATTCAATGGCTGCAAGGATCGCAATCGTAAAGCCGTCTGACATTTCACTTTGGATAATGGCAAGGCTTAAATGTGGGAAACGGAAATGTGGAAGACTTGAGCTGATCGTATACAGGTCGCCGATCGTATTTACCTTCATATGCAGACATTTTACCAGTGCGATACCGACGATAACGGCGATCAGAGAGCCCGGGATCTTTTCGGATACGAGCGGCCAGAGGATCAGAATCGCAAGGCAGATCAGACCGACGAGCAGTGCCTGCATATTGATTGTGCTGAAATAACGGCAGACCGCTTTCACCTTATCGACTGTCTCGATCGGCTTTACACCTGCTTCATAGGTCAGCCCGAAAAAGTCCTTTAACTGTCCGATCACGATCGTGACAGCAATACCTGCCGTAAAACCGGTTGTAATGGTAAATGGGATAAAACGGATCAGACTGCCAAGTCTGAATACACCCATTAGGATCAGCAGAACGCCTGCGATCAATGTAGCGACAACAAGACCATCCATTCCGTTTTTGGCGACGATCCCCGCAACGATCGTTGCAAAGGCTGCGGTAGGTCCGGCGATCTGGACACGGCTTCCGCCTAAAAACGAGATCAGAAAGCCTGCGATAATGGCTGTGTAGATACCTTCCTCCGGACCGACACCGGAAGCAAGGGCAAGCGCGATAGACAGAGGCAGTGCAATGATCGCAACGATAATACCTGCCACAACGTCTTTCAGAAATTGTTCTTTCGTGTAAGTTTTCATCACACTGAAAAGCTTGGGTTTGAGTTTTTCCTTATTCATTTTCATTCTCCTCATAAGTTCAAAAAATACGTCTGCCGCGATACAGCAAACGCATTAAAAATAGCACTTCCCGTTATAAATGTAAATGTACAAATAGTACAAAATCAGCCGGACTGCGAAGAACGATAGAGCCGGCTCAGTCGTAACAGGAAGGAAAAGCCAAAGCGGAAAGAGAAAAATGGTAAATGATTTGTACAGAAAGCCGACACAGAGACATAAATGGGACTTTATATAAGTACAATAGAACCATCACAGGCAAACGGAGGGTTTATAAAATGAGACATACAAAAGAAAGTAAAATGAAAAACGGAATAGAAACGATGATGATCGCTGTACTTTTTGTGGTGGTGCTTTCGCTCTTATTTTCCATTCATGTGCAGAGCAGGGAAGCAGATGCTGCTTTCACAAACACAGCCTATTATCAGGAACAGGAAAAGCAATACCGGAAAGATTGCCGCAAAATCCTGGATGCATACGGATGCTATGACAGCGGTATTACAATGACAAGAGTGGTGGAAGCAGACGGACGTACCTATCAGCTTGAAATACATAATGCACATTTTGCAGTCATGACTGCAAAAGAGAGAAATGAGTTGAAGGAAGCGCTTACAACAGAATTTTTCGGCGCGCAGAACTCTCAGATCGGGCTTGAGATCAGACTGACAGGAATTACCACAGAATAGTTTGGAGGCAGGATCTAAAATACATGACAAAAGGTTGGATGTGCGTTATACTTGATACAGAAAAAGCTGATAAGGAGTGACAGATTTGAGAGAAGATCCGAAACCGTTTGAAATTTATAAACATTTTAAAGGAAACAAGTATCAGGTGCTTATGCTGGCAACCGATTCCGAGACAAAGGAGCGCGTCGTAGTATATCAGGCACTGTACGGAGATTATGCAGTATATGTCAGACCGCTTGCCATGTTCCTGAGTGAGACGGATCATACCAAATATCCGGATGCAGCGCAGAAATACCGCTTTGAAAAGGTAGAGAAAAAAGAAGATGCAGGTGTGACGGAAACAGAAGAAAGCGCCAGCACTTCTGTTGTTTCGGATAAGGTCCTGACGGAGCTCGCAAAGGAGGAAATGGACGAAGAGAATAAAGCATATGCTGCACTGGATCCTTCCGTGCTGGCTTTTCTGGAGTCGCATTCCTATGAAGACAGGCTGAATATACTGGCATCTATGCATGACCGTATCACGGATGATATGATCAACACGATGGCAGTTGCCATTGATGTGGAGATCGAACCGGGCGATCTGGAGCAGCGCTACATGGAACTGAAGAATTGTCTTTTAATGAAAGAAAAGTTTGAACGGGTAAGGCTGCGCTGATGAAGGAATACCGGATTGAAACAGAAATTATTCCACCGCTTCTTGCGTGGTATGATGGGGCTAAACGGATCCTGCCCTGGCGTGGGACAAAAGATCCTTACAATATCTGGGTGTCTGAGATCATGCTGCAGCAGACAAGAGTAGAGGCGGTAAAACCATATTATGACAGGTTTCTGCAGGCACTGCCGACTGTACGGGATCTTGCAGGTGCAGAAGAATCCTATCTTCTGAAGCTCTGGGAAGGACTCGGATATTATAACCGTGTACGGAATATGCAGAAGGCTGCACAGATCCTGGTAGAGAGATATGGAGGGGAAATGCCGGCTGATGCAAAGGAAATCCTTGCTTTGCCGGGGATCGGCAGTTATACGATGGGAGCGATTGCTTCCATTGCGTTTCAGATTCCGCTTCCTGCGGTAGATGGGAATGTGCTGCGGATTCTTACCAGACTGTATGGGGATGATTCGGATATTCTGGATCCGCGGTTTAAAAAGAAAACAGAAGAAGCACTTGTGCGTATTATGCCAAAGGACAGACCGGGTGATGTGAATCAGGCAATGATGGAGCTTGGTGCGACGGTCTGCCTGCCAAACGGAATGCCGAAATGTGAAAGCTGCCCATGGCAGGACAGATGCGTAGCAAGAAAAGAAGAACGGCTGAAGGAAATACCGTATAAAGCACCGAAGAAGTCGCGGAAGAAAGAGAAAAAGACGGTATTCCTGCTTTGTGACGGTGACCGGATCCTGATCCATAAAAGAGGAAAGACGGGGCTTCTGGCAGGCTTGTATGAATTTCCGAATGCGGAAGGCTGGCTGTCAGACGAAGAAGTGAAACAGCAGGTACAAGAGCTGGGATATGAGCCGTTATATCTGGAGCGGATGCAGGACAGCGTACACATATTTACACATAAGGAATGGCATATGCAGGGCTGGCTCATCCGTGTGGCGGCAGCATGGCCACAGGAGAGGCAGCAGGAGAATTATCATCTGATTCTGCCTCAGGAGATAGAAGCTGTCTATCCGATACCAAGTGCATTCAGAGCCTATACGGATGGGCTCAATATTGTACTAGGCAATGCACATTTTTTGAGATAAAATAGACAAAAATACGAAGGGAAAACGGTATGAAACTTTTAACAATAACAGTACCCTGTTACAACTCGCAGGATTATCTGGATAGATGTATGGAGTCCCTGCTCGTAGGGGGAGAAGATGTTGAGATCCTGATCGTAGATGACGGTTCTACCGACCGCACAGCCGAAATGGCAGATGCTTATGCACAGAAATACCCGGCGATCGTCAAGGTGATCCATAAGCAAAACGGCGGGCATGGATCTGCTGTCAATACCGGTATTGCTGGTGCAACAGGTCTGTTTTTCAAGGTGGTGGACAGCGATGACTGGGTCAAAGAGGAATCCTATTATGAGATACTGCAGGCGCTCAGAGAACTGGTCGCAAGCGGGCAGCAGATTGATATGCTTCTGGCAAACTATGTGTATGAAAAGCAGGGCGAAAAGCGGAAAAAGGTTGTTTCCTTCCGCCATGCACTGCCGAAAAATGAAATCTTTACATGGGATCAGGTCAGACATTTTAATAAAACACAGTACATTCTGATGCATTCCATTATTTATCGTACAAAGCTGCTGCATGACTGTGGACTGGAGCTTCCGGAGCACACCTTCTATGTGGATAATATTTTCGCATTTAATCCGCTTCCGTATGTGAAGAAGATTTATTATATTGATACCAATTTTTACAGATATTATATAGGACGGGCAGATCAGTCTGTCAATGAGAAGGTTATGATCGGCAGAGTTGACCAGCAGATCAAGGTTAACAAACTGATGGTCGATTATCTGACAACAACCAAGATCACCAACAGAAAAACCTATAATTATATGGTAAAGTATCTGGATATCATTACGACGGTATCTTCCATTATGCTGATCCGTGCACGGACAGAGGAAGCCATTGAGAAAAAAGAGGAACTCTGGGCATACATCCATCAAAAAAATCCGAAAGTCTTTCTTCGTCTGCGGTACGGACTTTTGGGAAATACCATGAATCTGCCCGGCAGAAGCGGAAGAAGAATTTCGGAGTTTTTATACAGGCTTGCGCAAAAGGTAATGAAATTTAACTAAGCTCTGAATCTGTATGATATTTAGGTGCCTGTGATCTTGCGGGAAGCAGATAAACAGGAATATACAGAATGACGAACAGCGCAAATGCAGTCAGTACGTCAAACATGGAGTGCTGTTTGATGAAGAGTGTTGACAATATAATAGCAGTAGAGAGCAGTATGGAGCCATATCGGATCGGTCGGATGGCTCCGATTTTTTTGTTGTGACAGATCGCTGCATTGCATGCCATGGAGTTAAAGCAGTGGATGCTTGGAAATACATTGGTCGGTGTATCTGTCGCATACATTGCCTTGACCAGTGATACACAGAAATTATCACGTGCAAAGGTAGTCGGTCGGAGCTGGAGACCGTTTGGATAGACATAGGATACGATCAAGAACAAAGTCATGCCAACCCCGAGTGTGAGACAAAGCTTATAATAATCCTTCCGCTCCAGAAAAACAAAAGTAACGACCGTAGCTGCCACATAAAGAAACCAGAGATAGTACGGGATCACAAAGTATTCGCAGAACGGGATCTTGCGGTCGATGCTCATTTCAATAACATGGATCTGCGAAACAGGTTTTTTTTCCAGATAGAAAAAGATGAGCAGATACACAGGTGCATACAGGATGGGAAGCAGTGCATGTTTATATTGTTTGCAAAATGAAATAATGCGGTTCATGAAAATCTCCCTTTCAAAAAAGTCTGTAAAGACAGGATTGTTTATTGGTAATAAAGCAGCTTTCCGTCTGTTGTGGCGGTCAGTTCTTTATAATGTCCTACAATCTCTCCGTCTGTATGGATACAGAGTGGTCTGGAGGTGACGATGCGGACGGTTTTTGCGCGGTAAGAATGGATTCCTCGACGTCCGACATGTCCGCCAAAGATTGCAAGTGGAATCAGCAGAAGAACACGGAACTTGGAAACATTGCCGGCAACACAGATATCAAGCATACCATCTGTTGCATCTGCCTTTGGACAGAACTTGAAGCCGCCGCCTTCATAAGGCTGCTGCATCATGGCTGCAAACATAAAGTGGTGAAAGTGCACAGGCGGTTTATCGTCCAGATACAGATCACAGGAAACCGGTTTTAAAAGAAGCAGCTGCTTTAAGGCAATGCTGACATAAGTCAGTTTACCGAGTCCAAGACGGTTCAATACTTTTTTGGCAGGTGAACGTAATGCTTCCTCGCAGATGGAAGCATCATATCCTATGCCGGAGCTGACAGCAAATTTTCTCTTTTTGTGCCCACAGCGGACAACACCGAGATCTGTTGCAGCTTTGGATCTTCTTCTGATCGTGCGCATGGCATCTTCCGGAAGATCGCTGATATGGAGCGCTCTGGCAAAATCATTACTTGTACCGGCCGGCAGATAAGTAACAAAAGTGTGATCCGGATCCAGAATACTGTTGATGACACAGTTTAAAGTGCCGTCGCCGCCAAGGACAAGTATTTGATTGGGAACAGCATTATATTTATAAAGACACGGGTCGGTAATAGAACGTGTATGGCGGCAGGTATCCTGCGCCGATTTTGTAAAATGTACAATGTAAGTGATTTTTTCCGCGTCCAGTAATTTTTTCAGTTCGCGCCATTTTGCCCTGCCAAGTCCCGTTTTGGCACTGGGATTCACAATGATATGGTACATTCTGCATGCCTCCTCTTATGTAGCTGACAGAATACAATTACATACCTGCCTGTATCGTATCAGTCTATCATAAAGTAAAAATACGTTCTATACTTATTGAGAAAAAATAAGGGAAATTTAATGATTTGGACAGGAAAACATAAACGTGCAGGGAGGGAAAGTGTGGGCAACTACCAGATTCCCTTGTGATATTTCATATTTTCATATATGAGAAAATATGCTATACTGACTGCGACGGAGCAAAAAGCGAGTTCAAAACAGAAAGATAATCAGGAGGAGAGGACATGTATTCACTAGACGAAGTAAGAAATGTAGACCCTGAAATTGCAGAGGCAATTGTAGCAGAGCAGAACAGACAGAATGATCATATCGAACTGATCGCCTCAGAGAACTGGGTAAGTAAGGCAGTTATGGCAGCAATGGGATCCCCGCTGACAAATAAATATGCAGAGGGATATCCGGGCAAACGCTATTATGGCGGATGTGAATGTGTTGATGTTGTGGAAAATCTTGCCAGAGAAAGAGCAAAAGAACTGTTTGGATGCGATTATGTCAATGTACAGCCGCATTCCGGTGCACAGGCAAATATGGCAGTATTCTTTGCTGTTATGCAGCCGGGTGATACCTTTATGGGTATGAACTTAGACCACGGCGGACATTTATCGCACGGATCACCGGTGAATATGTCCGGTAAATACTTCCACTGTGTACCATATGGCGTTAATGATGAAGGCTTTATCGATTATGATAAGGTAAGAGAGATCGCACTGGAATGTAAGCCAAAGATGATCGTTGCAGGAGCTTCTGCTTATGCACGTAAGATCGATTTTAAGAAATTCCGTGAGATCGCCGATGAAGTCGGTGCTGTACTTATGGTAGATATGGCACATATTGCAGGTCTGGTTGCGACAGGCATGCATGAAAGCCCGATCCCATATGCAGATGTTGTAACAACGACAACACATAAGACACTGCGCGGACCACGTGGCGGTATGATCCTCTGCAATCAGGAAGCAGCAGATAAATATAATTTCAACAAGGCAATTTTCCCTGGTATCCAGGGCGGTCCTCTGATGCATGTGATCGCAGCAAAAGCAGTCTGCTTCAAGGAAGCTCTTTCCGATGATTTCAAAGCATACGGAAAAGCGGTCGTTGATAATGCACAGGCACTTTGCAAGGGACTGATGGACAGAGATATCAAGATCGTATCCGGCGGTACAGACAATCATCTGATGCTGATCGACCTGACAAATTACGGACTGACCGGTAAAGCAATTGAAAAGCTGCTGGATCAGGCGCACATCACTGCTAATAAGAATACGATCCCGAATGACCCGCAGTCTCCGTTTGTCACAAGCGGTATCCGTTTAGGAACACCTGCCGTAACATCCCGTGGCATGAATACAGAGGATATGGATCAGATCGCAGAAGCAATCGCACTTGTGATCAAAGGCGGCGAGGAGAAAGTACCGGAAGCTGCAGCAATCGTAAAGAAATTAACAGAGAAATATCCGTTATTATAAGAAATGATTAATAATATGCATTATTTGCCGTAAAATATGCGAAATATGACACGAAAAAACATCACGAGAATATCGTGATGTTTTTTTGCCAAAAAGATGTTATTTTTGCCATGTTACAGCAATTAAAGCAATCATATGTTATACTTACGGCATGGATTAGCAAATCCAAAATGTGGGATTTTTATTCAGGGATAGTCAAATATGTGGGGGATAACATATGAGAAGTGTATTATATAGGAAATTAGGTACAGACCAGATGCACATAAGCTGTCAGGCTGGTTCGGCTTAATGATAAAAACAGCATGGATACGGTTCGACTGTATAACATGCTATTTTTATGCATAAATACCATAGAAATGGTAAGCAGGTGGAGGGAGACTGCCTGCACAGATCCGGCTGGAGTGGATCTGTATCCAAATGTGAAAAAGGAAAGGAGAAAACATGAAAAAGACAAGCATTTTAAAAAGAATGCTGATCAGTGTGCTTGCTATTGCAATGGTGTTAACAGCTATTCCAATGACAACTGTTACTGCACAGGCAGCACCTACCGCAGTCAAAAAGGTAGTGATCAAGCAGGGAAAAAAGAATGTCACAAAAAAGACAATTAAGCTTGCTGTAGGTAAATCGTCTAAAATCAAAGTAGTCGTTACGCCAAGCAAAGCAAAGAAATCAATCAAATACGCTACAAGTAATAAGAAAGTGGCAACCGTTTCAAAGAGCGGTAAAATCAAAGCAAAGGCAGCAGGTACTGCAAAGATCAAGGTAACTGTTACCGGAAAGAACAAAAAGAAAAAGACCACATGGGTGAAAGTAAAAGTAACCGGTGGTAAAAAAGAAGAAACTCCGTCTCCACAACCGAGTAATTCTCCAGCACCAAGTCAGGCACCGGCACCACAGCCAGCTCCGGCAATGGTAAATGGATCTGTACAGTTATCCATTACAAATGCAACCTCATCAGATCCTTCTATCGCAACAGTAGATGCAACAGGTAAAGTTACAGCAGGAACAAAGGCAGGTACTGTTACAATTACAGGTAAGGATGCAAGTGGCAATGATGTCAGCTATACGGTAACGGTTACAAATGAGGATGTGACTGCAGCAGTAGCAGCATCCAGCAAGGTAAAAGTGAATGTTGCAAAGACAGATCTTGTAGTCGGAGAATCTATTGTCGCTACAACAGATGTTGTTCCGGCAGGCGATAGCATTATGTGGTCATCCAGTGACGCCAGTGTTGCAACAGTAGATGCAAGTGGACAGATTGTAGCAATTGCAGCAGGTTCTACCCGCGTTACAGCAACTTCTTCAAGAGGTGCTTCTGATTCTGTTACGATCACAGTCAAGGCTGTTGCTGTAACAGGAATTGAGATCAAAGGCGATAAAGATATCGATCTGGTAGTTGGTGGAAAAACAATTCTGAATGCAAAAGTATTACCGGAAAATGCTACAGACAGAAGATATGAGTATTCTGTAGATAAAGAGAATGTTGTTACGATCAGTGCATTAGGAGAAGTAACAGCTGTTAATGAAGGTACAGTCACAGTAACAGCAAAAACAAAAGATGGCGGATTTGCGGTATCATGGGTTATAAATGTGACACAAAAGGTTGATCCTAATAAGATCACAGCGACACTGACCGTTAATAACGAGCAGATTGCAGGACAGGCTGATACTGTTTTGACAGGTGATACCATGAAGGTTACTTTAACTGCTAAAAAGGGAACACAGCCATATTCAGGAACAGTGGGACTGACACTGGAACCTATATCAGGTTATGATTATTACGGATTTGTAAATAACAATTATGATTCTATTTATTCTGTTACTACAGGCCCTGATGGTACAGCTACCTTCAATATTGCTTTAAATAACCAAAAGTATACAGATGATGACGGTGATAAGTATGATGCAACAATTGATAAGATTACGGAATATGGCTTTGAAGATGCCGCATTTGCAAGCTATAATCTGAAAGCAGATGTGGATGGCAGTCCGGTGGAAAAGTCAATTGTATTTGCACAGGTTATGACTGCTACAGAATATGGATTCCTTACAGATACGAACACTGCAATCACAGTAAATAATGGAAAAGAGATTGGTGTACCTGATATTAAAAGAACAACAGGTGAACTAGATACCCAAATTACAACAGTAACAAAAAATGGAAAAACATACAAAGAAGAGTATGTGGTATCCCAAATGGAGTCATTTGATAATGAGGATAGACATATAGAACTGGATGCCAGCCCATTACTGATTATACCCGAGAAGTCGGAGAACAAAAATTCGGGAGATTATGGTACGGAAACGGATCCTAAGGTGTACAATTATGTAAGCGGCCCATTTTCTGTATATTCATCTTTTGAAAATGCATGTACAATTGAGGATGTGCCGGGGGGATTAAGCGAATTAAATCTTACATTTGACAAGCTGGATATTAGTAATTATACTCAATTGGTTATTCGTTGCTACTATGCAGATACAAATAAGCCTTATACAGATGAAAATGATAATTGCTTGCAAGCAATTATAAAATCAGACACTAAACCATCGGAAACTGATGGCAAATATCATACAACATTAAACTCAACGATTTTTGAAAAACTAAAAAATGAAAAATGTATTGATATCAAAGTATTTGTTGAGTCGGCAGGACAGGTAGATAATAAGCATAATAGTGGGTTTACACTGAGTAGCGGATATGGTTCATTTAGTAATGAAGTCAGCATTCCTTATGAGATTGTTAAGTTGAGTGATTGTGTAGAATGGAAGATACAGTCACCGAAAATGTCAATGCAGACTAAGATGACTACTGCAGAAGCAAAAAAACTGTTAGGTAATAAGTATAATTCAGAATATGAATATTACGTATCGTTGCCGGCAGATCAGGAGACGGGGAATGCATTTATATATGTATCAGCTAATGGAAATGAAAAGGATCCTTTTGTATATCCTTCAATTGCCCAAAAAAATGCAAATATTTTGTATTCAGATAATTATCCTATTAATCCGGGATATTTATTGACAGATACAACAAATAAAATGGTTCAGTCTCTTTCAAAAGAAGAATATACAGTATCTTATCCGGAGGACGGAGATATTTGTATTAATGCAAAAACAGCTGGTTACATGCAGATTGGAGCAAGCATTAATGTCGCTGATAAAGTGAAATATAATGTACACTCTTCTATACAGTGGTGTCCGGCACCATCAGAGAGAGAAATAACAAGTACGCAGTTTTACGCAGTAGCAGGTGAAACTGTGAAGCTGACAGCAAAAGTTACTTCAAAGAATGCAACGAATGTCAAGGATGTTGGTGTTGATTGGGAATATGATAGTAATGAGATTACAGTAGATGATGCCGCTGCTTACAAGACAAATGCTGATGGCGAAGTTACGATTCTGCTGAAAGCGACGAAGGCATTTGATCTAGGATCTATAAAAGCGGAACTGGCTAATGGCTATAAAGATAGCTACAACATTAAGTGGTATGTAGCCGGTCAGGAAATGACAACAGATGTTGCGGATATTTACTGGGTAATGCCGGGTATATATTACGATAACAGTGCCTTAAAAACTGGTGATGAATATTACACAAATCAGGCATTAAAAGATGTTGTTGTTGATACAAACAGTTATACGGCTGACTCAGAATGGCTCCTTGGTGTGAAAGTTGTAGGAACCGGTACAAAGGATCAGGTAAATCGAGATGATGAGTTTTATGTGGAACACGATATCACGATTTCTAATATTGGATTGGAATTGTACAATGTGTCAGCTTCTATAGCTCCTGATAAGGATACACAGGTCACCAAGGAAGAGGTGAGTACAGGTACATGGCTGTTAACAAACGCAATTAAAGGTGGCTCTAAAGAAACCATTAGCGTAACAGGTAAGGCTGATAATACGAAACCATGTATCATTACAATTGATGGTGTTGCCTATACAAGTGTAGGTATGCTCAGTGAGGATAATAATATTGCTATAGCTAAGAATCTGATCATTCCTATTACGTGGGGAGTTACAGATCAGCAGATACTTTCTATAGAAACCCCTTCCGGAAATATCTTTAATGTTGCTAATACAAAAGCTCCGGTTGTTTATTTTAAGGTTGTTGATAATTCAACAGCAGTGAATCCTGTTGCTGGTGTAGAAGTATCCTATACATTAAAGGATGATAAGGGAAATGAAATAAAGAAGAGTACAGCTAAAACAACAATAAAGGGAATCTATGAGCTGCGCCTTACAGACGACATAAGACCTGATGTGGACATTGAGGAAGATGCAACATGGACGTTGTCTGCATCGATCAAAGAAGAAGAACCGGTTCAGAAGAATATTATATTTAAGGTAAATGATAATACAACATTCGGACTGAAAAAGGTTGAATCATCTGGAACGGACAAAAAGGTTACGGTTACATTTGAGAATGGCAGAATTAGTACAACTGACGCTGTGCTTCCATCTATGTTTGAGTTGAAAGATGAGAACAAAAATATTGTAAAAGTTGTAAAAGTAGAGAAAGATGCATATAACAGTAATGTTCTGATTCTTACTACAGATAAAACTTTCACAGGTGATATCAGCTGCACGATAAACAATGAGGTGGTTGATGATGCTACCGGTTATACAGTTCAGTTACTGGATTCCGTAGGACACTTGTTCCAGACAAATGCAAATAAAGCATTAAATGTACAGAATTTGGAGACAAGTGTTTCAGATGATGATGTATCAGAGGAATATGAAGAACTGGAAGAAATTGAATTCTAGGAAGTAATTGTATGGAATGCTATTAATCTATAATAGCGCATAGGGAGCCCCATTTCACGTAAAAGTAAAATGGGGCTCCTAATCATAAAAGCGAAATCAGAAGATTAAAACGTAATTAAAAGATGACTTCATGTACTAAATAATTTAGATTATGCATGCAATAATATGAAGAATGATTAAGTAATCAATAGAACCATAAATAAAGATAAGAAATTCCAATGCTTTGCAACAATGGCATGGTTGTTGCAAAGCATATTTTCTTTTCAGAAGATCATATGTTGTCAGGTACTTTTCCTGCATATACTGCCAACATCCACATTTTGCGTTGGTAAAGAGACCTGGAAAACAGAAATGCCATGCAGTAAGCAGTCGATAGCGTAGCCGACTGAGATTTACGGAGCACTTGCCGCACGGAGGGATCGAAACGCTCTTTTTCGACCGGAGTGCGGCAATATGTGCGCATAGTAAATCGCAGGGAAGGCAAGCGTGACTGCGGCTGTATGGCATTTCTGTTTTGTGCTCAGAAATAAGAAACTTATGGCGCCTCAAAAGATGACAAAAGCAGAGGCAAAGAAGCTGCTGGGGAAAAAAAACGGGAATTAATGAAAACCTTAGTAAAGAAGTGTGCAAAATGTGCCAAAATGCAAAGAAATTGTTGCATTTTAGCACATTCTCCGTTATACTGACCTAGGGCAAGCGGATCGCTTGACTTGTTTTCATAGAAATACATCTTTCAGGATGAATCATGTGGTCTCCAGTCTTCGGAGTCTGAATTCTCGCCGGTTCGGTAATTTTTCAAACACATCTAAAGATAATCAGGGTTTTCTTTACATATCTAAAAGTCTGCTGGCACGTCTGAAAACATTAGGGGGGAGATAATCATTTCGCATGACACTTTTCAAGAGGACAACAGATTTGTCCTGATTGTATGTAGATCCTGTTTAAAATCCTAAATTTTCTCCAACTAAAAAGACTTTGATACGGCCGACATGACCGCTTCTTCTGGTAATAACGATCTGGTTGCAGATACAGTCCGGTGAAAGACAGTTTGCGCAGCTGCCTGTAACGGTGCAGGGCGTTTTTTTATTGAGACGCAGCGTATTTGGCGGGGTGGCGATATTTTGTACACGGGAAAGACCGGTACCGATATCTGTAACAACTTTATTCATGCCTGCAATGATAAATACCTGTTTCGGTCCCTGGATCAGGCAGGCAACACGATTACCATTACCATCAATATTGATCAGCTCACCATCTAAGGTGATTGCATTTGTGCTCATCAGATAATAATCAGCCAGAACGGATTTTGCGAAAATCTGCCGGGCTTCTTCCGGTGATTTGGCAGTTGCACGGTCGATCATTGTATAACTGCCTGATTGCTGCAACGCTTCCATGAGCCCACATTCATTCAGCGTCTGGGATCCTCCCCATGCAATGGAAGAATTGTTTTCAATCATCGGAAGGATTGTATCAAGAAGTGCCTGACTGTTTTCACAGTAGAATCCCTCCATATTTCTTTTCTCCAGATTTTTTATAATACTTTTTGCCTTCAATGCAAAAGTATCAGTTACAAATGACATAAAGATGCTCCTTTCTTTTTAAAATGGTATGATGCAAATTGTAGGAGTGCGTAGCACGGAACAATCCGCAGGCATCAAAGCCGGGCTTTTAGCTCTGACATCATTTTATCAATTTTTACAATTGTGTACCAGCATTATATACAGAAATGTGTAAAAACAAAATAGGATTTGCCTCAGAATAGACTGAAAATAAACGAATTATTGACAAATTCAACAAAAATAAAATAAAAAACAAATAATAAACAATGAAAAAAGAAAAAATAGATGAAAAATAAAAAAATATGAAGAAAAATGCAAAAATGTGTTGACAAAATGGCGCGCGGTATATATAATTAAATCATACAAAAGAAATTCACATAGATGCTACAAAATCTATAGAAAGAGAGGTACAATCCACCAGAAACATAAGTAAAGTACAAAAGATAAAATAATTTATCTGATTTGTACAGGAAGAAAAGAAGTCGTAATCGAGTACAGTAAGAGAGGCAGCAACGGACAAATGATAAAGTGAGATCAACCTGCTGCAGTACAATCAGTACAAAGGAAAATGGAAAGAGTTACAACAGAATACGGAGGTAGATCCAATGGATCAGGCAGTTATTTAGCGGGTATCAGTCGAAAAGGATTGATACCCGCTAAGCTTTTGTGATAAGATAAACAATACATATATCTTATCAGTTCCGGATGGGAGGTTTGTACAGTGGAATTTGAATCTGGTGGATTGAGTCGGGAAGAGATCAGAAAGAAAAGAAGACAAAAAGAAAGAAAACGCGCATTGCTGGTATTGGGTGGTATTGCAGCTGTAGTCTGTCTGGTACTTTGCATAGGAATTGCAGCGCTTGTACATACAATTTCCTCTAATCACGCACAGAAGCAGGAGGCGGCAAAGCAGGCTGTGCTGGAACAGCAGGCAGCTGAAAAGGAGACAGCCGCGGCGTTGGCTGAAGCAAAGAAACAGGAAGAGTTGGCAGCGCAGAAGGCAGAAGAAGCGGAAACGGCAGAAGCTGAGCCTGCAGATGCACCGGAGGAAACAGATGTTGCACCGGATGAAGCGACAGATGCAGGTAGTTCGGACGAAACGGCATCTGATCAGACTGATGCGGTAAATCAGGAAGATGCAGAGGCAGTTTTGGAGGATATGGTAGCTTCGCAGATCGCAGGAATGTCTATAGAACAGAAAGTGGCAGCCCTTTTCTTCGTGACACCGGAGCAGCTGCTCGGAATTGAAACACCTGTTACAGAGGTGGGCAGCAGTGTCAGCGAAAAGCTGAATCAGTATCCGGTCGGAGGTATTGTTCTGAAGGAAGGTAATATAACAAGTGCAGAGGGATTATCGGAAATGGTTTCCAATCTGCAGGTATTTACACAAAATTCCCTGTTTATCGGTATCAGTGATGAAGGCGGAGAAGACAGCCCGTTTATTACATCCGGTATTTCGGAAAATGTGATCGCTTCACAAAAGGAGATAGCAGAGTCATTGGGAAATACAGGTGCATACAGTGCAGGTATTTCTCTGGGCAGTGAGTTAAAACAGTTTGGATTTAACGTAGATTTTGCACCGCTTGCAGATGTTTCTTTAAAAGATGGCAGTATTGCAGAGCAAAAAGGATTTGGAAAAGATGCGGCAACAAATGCGGAGCTTGCCAGAAATGTAGTAAAAGGTCTGACAGATCAGAGTATATTTGCCGGTGTAAAATATTTCCCGGGATATGGAGATGCAACGCAGGAAGGAAACGGTGGTCAGATCATTTCGCAGCGAACGAGAGACGACCTGAAAGAGGAATATGCACCGTATCAGGAAGCAATCGATGCAGGAGCTAAATTTTTGATGATATCTCATGTCAGTCTGCCTAAGATCAGAGGCGATAAGAGACCGGCGTCTCTATCACCGGAGATCATTACGGATATTGTCAGAGATGACTGGGGCTATAACGGTATAGATATTACGAATTATA
>ENA-ORKV01000651-ORKV01000651.1-human-gut-metagenome-genome-assembly--contig:-NODE-651-length-38047-cov-34.365762_pt1 | contig 38047 bp, 47 predicted proteins | sample MGYA00243058_ERZ508805 | MGnify/ENA primary metagenome ERZ508805 (study PRJEB26277, sample SAMN04329770) | human gut metagenome | biome: human-associated habitat | host: Homo sapiens | place: USA... | reverse complement strand
CGCGAGTGTTACGACGTCCTCTATCGACATTTCGCCGGATCGCTCCGCCGCCGTGTCGAAGAAAATGAAGCCGAGATCGCAGCCCTCAAAGCTGTCAACGAAGCTATCTCTCTGGAAAAGGAAGCGAAGGCTGCGCGCCGCAAGGCCGAAGAACGCCTCGAAGCCATCCGGAAATCCCGTCTCGATCCTTGTCCATGTTTGGATCTGTGATATGGTTAAATTTACACCCCATCCCCGCCCATCCCCGCGGGGGTGTTTTTTTGAAAAAAAGTTGCTGAAAATTTTGCCATATTACAAAAATGTCATATATTTGTAGTGCAAAACTGAACAAGCTATTTAACATGAAATGGAAAGAACTCATTAGGATTGCCGAGGCTCACGGTTATCGACTTGTAAAGCACGGCAAAAAACATGACCGCTACTACAATCCCGAAACGGGCGATGAAATTCTCATCGAGCGGCACGGAGCTCAAGAGGTTCGAAAAGGTCTGATGATGACTCTTAGAAAACGAATCGGCTTCTAATCAAGAGAGGGAGGGCGCTCCCCTCCCTCTCTTTTCAAACAAAGTAATTAACCCATAACACCTACCTGATATGAAAGTTAGTATTGAAAAACAATCTGACGGCACTTATATCGCCTATAACACCGACGGCGAACACTGCACGCTCATCGGCACCGGCGATACCGTCAAGGAGGCTAAGGAAGATTTCTTTAACTCTATTGATGAGGTACGCAGTGATTATGTAGAACGTGGCCAGACGGTTCCGGCTGAACTCACTGCCGAAATCGAATTTCATTTTGACATCTCATCGCTCTTCGAATATTACTCGATGTTCAACGTCAGCGCCCTCGGACGTTATCTTGGAATCAATCCCGGACTGATGCGCCAATACAAGAAAGGCGGTACTCCAATATCGGACGCACAGCTTGAAAAAATCGAAACAGGCATACATCGCCTCGCCACCGAGTTAGCCGCTCTGTCGCTTGTTTAGTTTTGCAACCTTAAAAGCCAAAGAGGGGCCCCACCCCCGCCCATCCCGGCGGGGGTGTTTTTTTGCCCGAAAAATTTGCCACGTGAATTTTTCGTCGTATATTTGCAACGCTTAACATCAATGACAGTTGACTGTCTCGCCCGGGCGCGGTTAATGCTCGACATATCATAGCGGGCTTTTTTTATGCCTGTTCATATCAGCCATTGGCGGCTACCATCCGTATCATTGTGCGCTCGCAAGAGACAGCATCATTGGTGTTAAGCAACGGATCGGTAGCCGTTTTTGCCTACCCGCTTAACACCAATGATGCAATGAAAGCATTAACAATCCAACTCAGCCGGGGCGCACGCCAAAGCGCTGCTCCCGAAGTCATCAACCTCGTCAGGCGCGCAGCCGCCCGGCTCTTCAGCGAGAAAGCCTGTGCGGTCATCCTCGCAGTGTTAACCCTATCGGCCGTCGCAATCGACATCGCCGTCGCCGACACCCTCCGCGCTCAGCGCCTCGTCGGGCTCTGCGCACTGGCCGCAATGCCATGGATCGGCGCCATCCTCGCCCGCTTCAGCCGCGACACCGAATCAGCAGAGAAAGGAGGCCGTAAATGATGTTCTTTTTCGACACCGTTCAGACATTTTCCACTACCGGGAAAACCGACAAAGGCAAGGCACTCCAGGAAATGGCAAAACGCCTCGAATATGTCCTCGTTCAAGGCGACGAAGCACCATTTGAGATTCTCACGGCTATGCGCGATCACGCCCGGACTATCGATGGGCAATTCCCACGCGGCCGCAAGACATTTGTCGACATCAACCTCGACCGCTCCGGTCAATACGGTCAGATAACCGCACTCCCGGTTTCCGACTCTGTCGACTTCGACAAACAGCCATATTTCCGCGTATATTTCCACAGAGTAGCCCGCACGGCCACCATCCCTGAAGCCGCTGCCCTGACGAAAGGAGGCGCCTTATGAGAATCGAAGCAGCCGGCGCACAGATTACCGACGCCGTCATCGAGGTGCTCGACACCCTCCAGAACCAGCCCGAACTCCGCGACGCTTATATCGAGACTATCGACGCGGTCTCGCGCTCCGTCATACTCGACCTCACAGCCACCGATACCGAAAGCGATGCCCGGACGCTCTCACGCCTCAGGGCCTTGCAGATGATCCGCCGCGACATCCTGACACTCGCCAGTCCGCCAGACGTCGACATCGAGGCGAACGACAAACCCGTTTTTCAGGCATAAGGTATTATTTTTTCGAGCCGTGAGCCGGGCCAACTCGTAACAAAGCGAGGCGGCCCGGCTCTTCTTTTTCGCCCCGGCTCTAACCACCGCCTTTCTGCCTCACCCCATACCCCCTCTTAATTTTATACAAAATTTTTGTTACCTTGTAACAGTATGTTTGCGAAAAGAGTAACAAAGTAAAAATCAAGCAATAAGATAAGAAGGAGGGGCGTAACAAAATCACAAAAACAAACGTAACAAAAAAATATGACTTTGTTACGACCGTTTTTTGGTTTGTGCATCACTAAAACTACGCCCCGTAACAAACTGCCGTTACAAACCGGCATCCGCTGCTATCCATCTAATTTACATGCCATTACACACAAATAACACCGTAACAAAATTTTTCGGCACTTTTGCAGCTCATCAGGTAAACAATAACAATCAAAAGGGATATTTTTCTTTTGCACAGGAAATTATTTTCATAATTTTGCAGAAGAAACAGTTCTCCAGCCATGATAACAGTCAAGACAGCAGTAGAGCCACACGTGGCCGAATATATCCGGGGTAAATTCTACGACAACGACATCGGAGCCGTAAGGTTTCCGCCATCTCTCGACATTTATATCCTGATCTATGACCTTCTCCAGAAACGTCCGGCGAGCAGCCCCGTCGACTGTGGAAATCTCGAGTTTGCGCTGCCGGAGCGCCGGATGGGGAAAGATCCCGTATCATTCAACTACCTGTCGGGACGCGCGCAAAAGATCCTCGCCAATAAAATGCGTCTTATGATGTGGGCCGAGCTTCACGACTTCATGGACGAGAATAAGCATATTAACGGCACTCAGTTCAAAGACTCCGTTTTCATGTTCATGTGTCGTTATGCCATAGAATCGATAACGGAAGATGCCCTGCTGAAGAACTACCAGCGCTGGCGCGACAAACAGCGGCGGAAGAAAAAGAGAAGCTACACCCGAAAATAAGTTCATTTTATAGCGAATTATTTACCCGACCGAACGGCCCGTTTTGTCCATTTTTTTGAGGTATTTTTGTCGGAAAAATGCCGACTAACTGAAAAACAACAAGTTAACTCCAAACATATGAACCGATCTACCGTTTCAGTTTGCCACTGTCTAAAACTCATCCCTATCTCGCGGGTGACGAAATTCGTGAGGATCAGATCGCGCGTTGTGATCGAGACCCTCGGAGCTCCCGACGACGCCGGGGCAGTTCCGGGAACAGTGACAGCCTCTCACACCTCTGAAAACGGGCTTGTGAAGAAAAAAATCGCTTTCGAGCGCTCCGACGTGTCAGAAAAAACGGCAAATCTGCTCGAAGCGTATAAGTCGTCGAGACTGATAGCTACCTACGTCGACGAATCGGGATTGCAGCGCGTGGCCGGTTCGCCAAGCTATCCGCTGAAACTGGACTACACGACAGAAGGGGGCTCATTCAGTGTCGTTCTCCAGGGCGAAGACACTGCGACCGACGCTTTTCTGGCCGAATAGAGTCCTTCAGCACGCCTCAGCCATGTAGTTATTTTGCGGTAAAAATAGCTACATGAACAAGCTACAGCGATTTTTCTCAGACAACTGGACTATCCAGCGCCACGATTTTGAAAACACCGTGTCGCTCCTTTTGCCGTGTATCATAAACGGAAATATAGCCGCTGCCGCCGAGCAACTCGAAAAGCCCAAATGTTCGGTCAAAGCGACAGCCGCCCCCTACATGGCGGCCTGGTATGAACTTGACGATATAACGCTCCCGGTCAACTCTGTCGCCGTGATCAATCTAACCGGCGTTCTCTATTCCTGGGAGTCGGAATGGGTGATCCGACAGGTCGAGGCCGCGGAGCTGAACCAGAATATCTGCGGAATAGTATTCGTCATCGACGGCCCGGGCGGAATGGTGTCGCATCTCGATATGGCTGCCGCCGCCGTCGAAAATTGCGCCAAGCCGACGGCGACAGTCGTAACCGGCATAATGGCGTCGGCTCATTTCTGGCTGGGCACCGCCAGCGACCACACATTCATTGCCTCACCGCTCTGCGAGGTCGGAAGTGTCGGCGTCGTTATTACCCACTATTCTTTCAAACGGTTCTTCGAGCAGAACGGCATCGACTACCGGGAAATCTACCCCGACACCGCTGATCTGAAAAACAAAGAGACGCGCGCGCTGGTCGACAACAACGACGAATCTCTCATGAAGGCCCGCGCCGAGAAGATTCATAAAGTATTCGCCGAGACAGTGGCCCGGAATCTCGGAATAGAATATGACCCGGAACTGCCGCTATTCCGCGGCGAGATGTTCGACGGCACCGAAGCTGTGACCGCCGGATATATCGACGAGTTCGGCGGTGTGGCAGACGCCGTCAAATGGGTGCTTGCACAGGCAACGAGCCGGAAGGCAAACGATCTATACGACTAACTTTATTAACAATTTCAATTCCAACAACATGAATTTTGCGAATTTCATCCCCGCAATTCTCGCTATTCTCGGCCTCTCTGCCTTCAGAAAGGTTGACGGGAAACAGGATCTTTCGGACGAAGAGTGCGCAAAACTGAAGGAATATGGTTTCAAAGATCAGTTCCTCACAGATTTTCGCGCCTACCTGAAGAATCCTCAGCCTGAGAGCGAAAGCCATGCCTCCGAAGATCGTCGCGCCGCCGCCGTGGCCGCCGTCCTCGGTCAGGTTACTTCCCAGCATCAGGCAGCAACGGCCGAACTGGCCTCACTGAAACAGCAGGTGGCCACCGACAAGGCGGCCCACGAAGCCGCAATCGCTTCGAAAGAAGCCGAAATCTCTGCGCTGAACGACAAGATCAACAAGCTTTCTGCGCTGCCTGAGACTGATCCGGGCGCCGGAGCTTCAAATTCCGGGGCTTCCGCTGTCGCCTTCGACCTCGACAACACCGAGCAGCTCGGCGGTATGCCGGGCGAGCACTTCTCGCTGAACCGTCCCTATAACCGCCGTGCCCGCGCGGCTCTTCTGGCTGCCCGCGGTGTGGAGCTCGCCGTTGCTTCACCGAATTCTGTCGACTACCAGACCCTGCGCGATGACCTCGGCGCGTTCTACCGCACCCGCTGGAGCGATCGTCTTCAGTCGTTCCTCGTCGAGCTTCCGACCATTACGAAGCTCTTCCCGACCGAGTATGGACATAAAGATCTCGACACCCTCGCAAACATCTGGCTCGGAGAGTTCTCTCAGCCCGACAATTCAGCCGAGAGCGAGTTCGACAAGGTCACAAAAGGCTCCTTCGAGTTCGGCCACGAAACTCTGAGAATGTATGACGTAATGTTCGCCCATAAGTTCAAGAGCCTGAAAGCCATCGAAAAGAGCTGGATCGGCTATTTGAACCGCGAGGGCTCAAACCCTGTCAAGCTTTCGTTTATCGAGTACCTTCTGGCTGAGACCGCAAAGGCGCTCCACAATGAACGCGAGCTGCGCTACGTCAACGGTGTGCGCAAGGATCCCGAAGTCGACAAGCCCGGCCGCGCCATGGAGGCTGCCGACGGTATCTACGAGTATATCCGCAAACGCGTCGAGGGTCATATCGACTTCACTCCCAACGGAGGTTCTTCAGGCAAGACCGTCTATCAGATCAAGCCGTTCGAGCTGCCGCGCATCACGCCCGGCAACATCGGTGAGGTGTTCTATCTCGGCACGGGCATGATCCCTTCGGTGTTCCGCGATACCGGCAAGATCGTTCTCTACATTCCTTCGTTCATGCTCCCGTGGTACCATAAGTATAACGAGACACTTTACGGCCAGAACCGCGACTATCAGCCCGGCATCAACTACGTCAAGGAATTTCCGTCGGTAAAGATCGAGACAATCCCGAACGCCGACAACCATCACCGCATCTTCTGGACTATCGAGGGTAACTTCCAGACATTCGGCCGCGTTGCCGGAGAAATGCTGAAATTCACTCTCGAGCAGCAGGACTGGTCGCTGAAAGTGTGGAGTAACTGGGGCGAGAGCCTTCAGGCAACAGCCGTAGGCTACAAATACACCAACCGTGCCGACATGGACGGCTCGCGCCAGCTCATCTGGTGTAACGACTACGACCGTCCCGACACGTATTTCATTGAGGCCGACAAAGACACCAACCCGTCGGCGCTGCTCCATACGTCGATCGTGACCGTCGCCAACTCGAATCTGTTTGCCATCACCGACATAGCCGATGCAAAGGTCGGTCAGGTAGTTGCAATCAAATGCGGCGTCAGTGGCGCCAGCGGTGTGAAAATTACAAAGGCCGACAAATTCTCGCTCATCTCTGAGGACTGGGTGCCTGAGAAAGGCGACATCATCAAACTCATGAAGCGCGCCGACGGCAAGTTCATCGAGATCATGCGAACGACTGCCGCCGCCGAGTCTTATCAGATCGCCAACGACGAAGCCACACCCAGCGTTCAGGGTGCAACAGTATTCATTACTGGAGAAAACACCAAAGCTACGGCAATCACCAACCTGACCGATGCTGTTCCCGGTGTTGTCTATACCATCCATGGTAACGGTGCTGACAATGCATCGACGATCGCCAACAGCGGCAATTTCGTTCTGACCGACGCCATCACTCTTTCGGCCGGCAAGTTTATCAAGCTTGTCAAAGCCGACGACGGCAAATTCTACGAGGTTGCCAGAGGCTAAGGCTGAATCTGATTCACGGAGGGCGACTGCTGCGCTCTCGCCCTCCGTTATAATCTCTAAAAGTCTCTAACTCCTAATAGTTTCAAGCTATGCAGTATCTTAAAAAATCTGTTCCCCGCGCTGCCGGCAATCCCGGCACCGGCATAAAGCCCCGCGACCAGCTCACACTCATCGACATCGACGACATCGCTTTCATGCCGCCGCCCGACGATAAAGGGGTTGTCATTGTCGAAAACATCGTCATGAAGCCCGGCCGCTACGGTTATAATATCTATATGACGCCCGGAACCATCGAGATTACTTCGGCGGCCGAGGGCGACACCGACAAAATCGGCTTCACCCCATCGATCAAGTTCGAGCATCCGGGCAACGAGAAAGAAGTCCGCGAGTTCAAGGCCAACAGCATCAACCGCAAGTTTATAGTTGTTGTGCGCTACTGCTCCGGCAAACCTTCCGACCTGATCGGTACAATCTGTAACCCCTGTAAGCTCACGCCCTCATATACCGGGAACAACGAAAGCAACTCCAACGAGATGACTTTCGCCCAGATCTCGAAAGGCGACGATATTTTCATCTATGAAGGCACGCTGACTCTCGAAGAACCTGTGTCGACTGTTGAATCGGGAGAAACGGAAATTACTTTCGTTTCAGAGGGTCAGTACCAGCTTTCAAGCGGTACAGCCGCCATATCCGAAATTACAGGCGGCTCCCACAACGCCGTCATCACGATCCTCGGTGTGGCAGGAGAATCGCCCACAGTCGCCGCAACCTCCGGCAAGATACTTCTCCGCGGCGGCAAGACGTTTACCGCCACAGAGGGTTCACAGCTGACGCTCCGCGCTTTCGATTCCGGCGACAATTCAATCGTTTGGATCGAACAGAGCCGCTACACTGCCGCCTGACATTTCTTTTCCTACCTGCCTTAAGAGGCCCGGACTCCGTTCCGGGCCTCTTTTGTGTCCTTCCGCGGGTAATTACCGGGAAATAATTTTGTAGTATAAAATTTATTTTCTCATGACTACCGAACAAAAGAAGGAAATTATCGCGTATCTGAGCGGGCCGCGCGACTATGCCGAAGGTGTGGCCATATACAGCCGTTTCGGCGTTAATCTGCGTCTTAAACGGCAGTTTGCCATTGACAACACCATGGCCACGCGCGAGATTCTTTTCGACGAGCTCAGAAAGCTTGCCGGACTGACCGAGATTGAGTTTGACCGCCTCCCGCGTCTGGCCGTCTGCCATTCCCCGGCTTCCGTAGCGACCGCTACAAACGACAATGGGCGAAATGATGACGAAGCAGCTCTAATAGATCTCGCCGATTCTTTCGGAGTCACTGTCGACGAGCTTGTCAGCCCGGAGTTTCAGGAGAGAGTCGCCGCCATGGACGAGAACGAAGAGAAAATCGAGGAACTGACCGAAGAGCTCGAAAACGCCCGGTCGCGCTATGCCGCGACACCGGAACCTGTCAGAAAGATGATCCGTTTCCGGGAGAAATACGCGTTCCTTAATTCTCCTGACTGTCCCGACGTGCTGAAAATTCTCGTCGCCGATATGTTTACTGCCTACGGAGAGTATAAGGCGGCACATGCGCGCCTTCAGGCGCTGGGCGACGCCGACAGCGCAACGGCGGCCGCCGATTGTGAAAAGGTCGTGCTCGAATATCTGAAGAACCGCGAGATCTGGGACGAGCTCGAATATTACCGCGAAAACGGCGCGATCCTCGGTAAAGCCGCAAAGTTCCGCGAAGCCCAGAAGGCCGAAGATCTGACAGTCCTGAGCGACGTCGACCTTATCAGCAAGCTTCAGAGCGCAAGTGTTCAGGCGTCGAAAAATAAAAAGAAACTGGCCGACGCGATAGCCAAAGGTGCGGAAGACGAAAAAGCAGCTGCCGCGCTCGAATACTGGTCGAACTATAAACAGACTCTGAAAGACGAGGTCGGCCGGCGAAAAAAAAAGTAACCGACGCTCTCGAAGCGGCCGATCGCGGACGCCTGAAACTGACTCAGTATCTCTCAAAACCGGGTTGCCACCCATGCGATCGCGCCGAAGCCGGACACCAGCTCTCACTATTATCTGCAAAAATTGATCACCTGTCTAATCTGTTGAAATCCTATGGCCGATACTTCTCAGAATGAGCTGATTAGTCCTTTTTTACCGAGTTTCGCTTTGTCAGCTGCCGAAGAGGAAGAGGTTATGAAGATGGCGGCTGTCGGTTTCATGCCCGGTGAGATCGCCGTCGCCATGGAGTGGACTCGGGAGCGACGTGCAGCCTTTTGTGCGCTGGCCGAATATCCCGGTTCTGACGTTGCCCTGCTTATCGCCGCCGGACGCGCCGAGGGACGTACAATGCCACAGACTAAGCTACAGGAGCAGGCGAAAGCCGGAAATATCGACGCGATAAAGACTCTTCAGGTACTTCAGGCCAATAACAGGTTTAACGAGCTTGTCACTTTTCTCGACGATGACGAATTTACCCCGTAAACCTTCAAGAATCGATTTTGAGGCTATCGACTCCCACCAGATCGAACGCATTCTGCGCACAGGGGATCTCGAAAGCCTGACGCCGGCCGAGCGCGATTATTTCGAGCTTATGGAGATGGTCAGAGGGCTTAATGCCCGAATGATGCTGCCGGGCGGCAATCGTCTCGTCACGAAAGCCGGGATTATCAAGCTGCTTAAGTCGGATGTATACGGCTTATCAGACTGGATGGCACGCCGCGTATATGCCGACGCGCTGAATTTTTTCTATGCCGTCGACGATGTCAGGCCGCGCGCATGGGCCAACCTTTATGCCGAACGCTTCGACAAGCTGGGTAATCTGGCGGCCACTATGGGAAAGCTCAAAGAGGCCAAGGGCTATTTTGTCGAGGCGGCAAAACTCCGAGGCTGTTATGAAAAGCAGAATGCCGAGATTCCTCAGGAACTTCTCGATGCCGCCCCGGTTGTGCTCTATACCCCCGACGCCGAGAGTATGGGCGCCCCGAAAGCCGACAGAAAGGAGCTGGAGGCGTTTATCGACTCTATCCCCGATATTCCTGAGATTTCGCGCCGGCGCGTGAAGGAGGATGCCGGTATAGCCCGGCGTAACCTTCTCGAGCGCATGGTATCTGATTTAAAGGATTTCGGAGAAGATGAAGAATGAAGCTCCCGACATTCCGGTAAAATTCGGCTCTGACGCCCTGATCTTCTGCGACTGGATAGATACGACGAACTTCGTCTCTGTCGGCGGTCGCGGTGTGGCTAAGAGTACGGTTATTCTGGCGCGACGTTCCGAGCGCTGTGTGCGCCTTATGCCCGGAGCACCACTGGCGATTGTCGCCAACACTTATTCCAATCTGATAGATAATATTATGCCGGCCGTGCAGAATGGCTGGAAGCTTGACGGGCTGATAGAAGGGGTTCACTACATAAAGGGTAAAAGGCCGCCGGAGCAGTGGCGGCGGCGCTGCTCCGTTATTGTCGATGACTATCGCCATGTCTATTCTTTCTGGAACGGGTCGGTGCTGTTTCTGGGCTCTCTCGACAACCCGTCGCTGCTGGCCGGTAAGTCGGTGGTTCACCTGCTGTTCGACGAAACGAAATACGCTTCTGACTCTAAAGCGGCCCGCGTCATGCCTATTCTGCGAGGTGACGCCATTACTTACGGCCGTTGTCATCTTTACGGGGGCGTCACAATAACCACCGATATGCCTGACGTTACCGAGGGAGAATATGACTGGTTTTTCCGCTATGCCTCAGAAATGGATCCCGAACGGATTATAAAGATCGTTCAGGCGGCCTCTGAGCTCAATCGGCTTCAGCTGAAGCTACTTAAGCTGAACCGAGCCGCCAAGCCCGACATCAGAAAGATCGCCCGGATCGAGAAACGGATCGATTACTATGAGGAAGGGCTGCTGAAACTGAGAAAGGGCCAGACGTTTTTCATGAATATATCGAGCTTCGTCAACATCGATATTCTGACGGTCGACTATGCCAGACGCCTGTATAACGGCGCGCTGGAGCTTCACGAGTTCCTGAAGTCGGTTCTCGGCATGAGGCCCGGCGTCAGACGCGACGCGAGGTTCTACGTACTGTTCTCCGACAGACATAAGTATTACGACGGCACAGCTTCAGGCGTGGCCGCTTTCTCGTCGGCCGAGCTGCGTCATCTCGATAAGACACGCCCCATCGACGGCGGCATGGACTTCGGCAATATGCTGTCGCTGGTTATCGGGCAGACTGACGGACAATACTACAGGATCCATAAGAACTTCTATGAACTGCCGCCCGGCTGGTTCCGCGAGCTTGCCGATCAGTTTCTCGCTTTCTTTACCGGGCACGAATGTAAGGAGCTGAATCTTTATTACGACCGCGCCGGCAATAACTTCGAGAAACAGGGTGAAGACTATGCCTCGAAGATAAAAGATGCTATCGAGAAGGATGCCTCCGGACGACGCACGGGCTGGACTGTCAACCTGAAGTCCCGCAAGCAGTCGACAATCCGCCAGAACGCCGAGTTCGACTTCATGCACGAGTTTATGCGCGGCGAAAATAAGAAACTGCCGGCGCTGCTGGTCGACGCCCTGAACTGTCCCGAAATGATCAGCAGTATCGAGGGCGCCCGCGCCGAGGTGAAATATCGCGGATCGGTGAAGGTCGTTGCCAAGGTGAAGAAAACCGAAAAGCTCGAGGCTAAGAAGCTGCCGCGTTTGTCGACTAACTTTTCCGATGCCTTCAAATACCTGCTTATGCGCCGCGAATGGATCAAGGCTATCAATGTGAGCGGCTCGCAGGCCCCGGGTGCCGACGCGCTTGCCCGGGAGTGGATCGACGCGCGTTTCAGCTCCTGATTACCGGGTAATATTACCCATTACCGACATACTTACCGCCCGACGGACATGCAACGCCGCCGGGCCGTTTTTTTTACCGCTGTTCGATGCTTTCGCACAGTGGTAACAAACCCTATGTTCTCATATTTCACCCCTGAGGGAGGCCGGTAATTACTTTCGGACGTCAGAGCGGCCCGGGCTTCGCGTTGTGTCATATTTTTCTTTTTGTTTCGCCGAGGCTATTAATCGGCTGATTTTACAGGACATAACCAAAACCTGAGCAAAATTTTATGACGAAAAATGCGTTTTTCGGTCGGTAAATCCCGATTTTTGGCTTGTTTACTATCGAAAAATTGTAAATTTACGCTGTCAAACACCCGAAAACCGGCGGAGATTTATTAAATCACACGCCAAAAATGAAAAAAATCTATCTCCTGCTGTCATCTCTGTTGCTGCTAACCGCAAGCTGCGGGACTGTTAAACCTCAATACATCGAGAGCGTCGGTATTTTGGATTATGATGTATATAGTAGCCGCGGTTTTTTTATTACTGAGTCAAATTCGGTAAGCTTTCCCTACACGCCTATCGGCTCAGTCGTTGCGAGTGTTTATTCCGGAGAAGGCGATGAGTGGCATTACAGCAACGGAGTAATGCGTAATTCAAAAGGCATTGCGGATCCCGTCAAAGGGCTGCAATTAGCCGTCGAAGCTGCCAAGAACAAGGGTGCCAATGCGATTATAAACCTAAAAATTGCCCCGTCCACAATTAATTATACAGGTCAAAGTGGCTTTGTGGTCACCGGGATGGCAATCAAAAAAGAATAACCGAACTATCAATCCAATCAGCATAAGCCGTTGCCTCATGGTGACGGCTTTTTTCTCGCCCTTTGATTAACTTATTTTAAGCTTTTTTTTTTTTTTGTTCACTAAATTCTCCCGACATTTGCGATGTCAAATTGCTACGGAGTCTACTCCGGGTCGAGTCTGAAACGGCTCGAAATATTTCGGGCTTTAATTTTGCCCGATTGTAAAAAATTTTTAGGCGACCGCCTATCTCCAACCATTTAGTAAACTCGACCCTTCGTCGGTTTCCGTGGCAGTTTGACGACATGGAGAGAGGCGGCCGCCTTTTTGTGTCGTAACTAAAACGTCAAACACCATCAAACTGTCACAACAATGAAAACAGCATCAACATTACAGGCTCAGGCTCAGCCGCAGCCGCTTAAAGTTAACAAACTACTTATTCATAGCATCATTTACCTTACTTCGGAAAATTTTGCTATATTTGTAACCGCAATCGCAACCCTGATCTGCCTCACCGGGGTATGCATCGATAACGATCACATGGTCGGCTACGGAGGTATAGTATTCCTCACAGGCTTCATCCCCCGGGCCATACGCCAGACCGCCCGCGACGTCAGGCAATCAAAAATCGGCCTTTAAAGCCTGAAACATTATTGTTCAACCTATCAAATCTCTAAACAAGATGCAATCAAATATCAGTCTCTCCAACGATGCCGCTAAGGTTATCGAAGCTCTCCAGCACAAAAACGGAACATTCAGATACTACCACAGCGCCCTCACCAGCCTGTCGCGCTACATTCTCCAGCAGAGCGACGAGATCGGCATGAGCGACACTGAGGCACTCGCCACATTGCGCGTTCTCGATGCTATAGACTCGGATCTTGCCACGATTGCCGGGCCGGTAGCCACTGAGCCCTCAGAAACGGAAACTCAAGAAGAGGTTGCTGCGCGCGTCGATGCAACATTCTCCGACATCGAAGTTTTTCAGGAGCCCGGCAGCGAGAGCGATACAGACACGCCGGCGGCAATCCATCCCAACGACGAATCAGACAGTTAAAGAATCAATGATAATGACATCTACGGTAAAATAAGGTTGCTTTTCAACTTCATTGATGAAAAGAGGGCGGTCGTTGCGAAACGGCCGCTTTTCTTTTGTCCTTCGCAACGCGCGCGATATTAAAGACTTTTGCATTGTAAAACATCCCAGTGCCAAACGATGAAACACTTGAAAGAAGAATTCGACAAACTGACCGTCAAAGAGGTCATCATCTATATTCTGGCGGTCATCACTATGCTGTCGGGAATTACCCTGCTTTTTATAGGGCTGTTTATTCCCCCTGAAGGAGAGATCCATGGATCGGTTCTTACCGCCTTCGGTAGTGTCTGCATTTTCGTAGCCTCGCTTCTGGGCATCTCTCTGCACTATGAGAATCAGCTCGACAGGTTCAAAAGCGACGTCCGGAAACAACTCGACGGAATGACTGTAAATTCTAACCAATGAAGACGAATGAAAAATATTATGCGGGGGCTCAGCTCCGAGTTCTGTCAATGTGCGCGGTCTTTCTCGCTTGCATTTCGTCAATTAGCTGCCGTAGCTCGAGAAATACTGTCGGCCAGACAGCGACGGTCGAGCACCTCGAGCTCTCAGAGACAAAACAAACTGACTCAATTCAAGGCGAACAGCGTAATTCTCTGTCTCAACGGGGTGAAAATCGGGAACGTGTCGAAGATCGGGGAAGAGTCGACATCGAACGGGATTCAGCCGGTCGCCCGACAGTTGTCTATTGGTTTCGAAATTTCGATTTCGAGGGCTTTGAAGAGACTTTCCAGGGCGCCGAAGACATATTCTCACTACGCAGTTATTCGGAAGAATCAGACAGCTCCGCCACTGCTGATTCCGTCAGCCAGAAGAAGGAGGAAACTCAGACGGAAGTTAATACCACATTACCTATAGAAACCTTCATCGGGCTGGGCATCATTCTCCCCGTCATTCTTTACGTGATTTATCTCGCATTCTCCGAAATCCTGTTACCATGGATAAGACAACGGCGCCGATAGATGTTTTCGAGGCTATCGAGCAGATGAAGCGAATAAGCCTCGCCGGCGGAACGTTCTCGTTCAAGTTCCGGAAATGGAACAGGGCGACGCGATCCGGCGGCGATGTCGTGACGGTTAAAGCCGCCCGGATCCGGCCGAAGGCATCCGACGAAAAGATCGAGTATTCGAGCTATAAACTTTATTTCACTGACACCGAAACGGGACTCGCCCGTGTGTGCTGGCAGCCGCTGATCATAGAATTTAACGGCCGACGCACGGTGTTAAACTAACAATCTACTATTTCTACGATGATACGCAGAAGCGGAAATTTCGGATTCGTCGACAACGGCGCCGAAGAGATCTACACTTTCAGCATAAGTTCAAGAGAACAACGCGGCTGGGCGCCTTCTTCGTATATGATACGGAGCGCCAACGGCTCGTTCGGCTATAAATACATGAACGTTAACGGTGTGCCGATTATCCCATTCGGCCCCGACAATGATCTGCCCGGGCGCGTGTGTCAGCTGCTCGAGAAATTCTATGCCGGAGAGGGCATCATGGGCAAGAAGGCCGGTCTGCAATGGGGCGAAGGGCCGCGGCTATACCGCGATGCTGTCGAAGAAGGGTCGAACATATTCTACCGGCAATGGACTGTCGACGATGAGATAACTGCCGACCTCAAATCGACGGACTATCTCACTCAGATGCACCGCTGCCTGATCGATCTGTGTCATCTCGAAGGTTTCTGGGTTAAATTCACGATAACGCGCGGACGTCGCATCGGTGCCGGCCGAATAGCAAAAATCGAACACGTCCCGGCTCGTAAGGTGCGTTTCGTATGGCCCGGTGAAAATAAGAATCCTGTCGAGGCGATGGTGGCCGACTGGCCGGTGGCCGATCAGGCCACGTCGCACGTCTACCCGCTGTTCAACCCGCGTGAACCGATGAAATATCCCGTTTCGCTGGCTTATTACAATGTCTACAGCTACAACCACGACTATTACAGCGTTCCGCGTTTTATCGGCGCTTTCGACTGGCTGGATCTGGCCGGGACACTCGCCCCGCTTCTGGCAACATATAACGCCAACGCGTCTGCGATATCGAAACATATCGAGTCGCCTCAGTCATACTGGGATCGCCAGGAAGAGATTATCAAGGATCTCTGTCTGCAAAGGGGCATAACCTATTCTCCGAAGATGCTGGAAGACTTCAAAGACGCGGCTATGGAGCGTTTTGCCGCATCAATGTCGGGGAAGGAGAATGCTGGCAAGTTTCTCCACACTTCAAACTTCTGGAATCCCGAAGCAAACAATTTCGAAGGCTGGAAGATAACCTCGATCGATAATAAGGTCAAAGATTATATCGAGGCTCAGGTCGCTATATGCAAAAAAGCCGAAGCGGCCGCTACCTCAGGCTTCGGACTCGACCCGTCGCTCTCTAACCTCATTCTCGACACCAAACTTGGTTCCGGCTCAGAGAAGTTATATGCCCTGAAGGTCTACAACGCTACAGAAACCGCCGTCGCCGACATGATCCTATGCAAACCTTTTCAGCAGTTTATCGACACCAACCACCCGGGAACCGACATTAAAATCGGGCTCTATCGCACAGTTGTCGAGGCCGAGAAGAATGTCAGCCCGGAAAACCGCATGAAAGCCAATGCGTAACCTGTTCGGAGAGATCGTGCAGCCTCAGCACAGTAAAGACGAAGGCAAGAAACGGCCCGAAGATCCTAACAAAGGTCGGAGCGTCTCTTGCCGGCAGACGTGCGGCCGTTATGTTGAACGCCGAATAAAGTCTGAACTCGCGCTGGAGGAATCATTACCATGGCATTTCGAAAAGGGGACGGCTTACCACTGCTTCTCGTTCGGCGATGTCGATGCTCTTACGTATCTGCGGGTTATCATAAAACAGCAACGGGTTGAATATGCGCTTTTGTCGACATGGTGCATGGCCGCGACAGATGTCGATGAAATTACGAAATGGATCAGACACGGCGACCTCGGCCGGATTGATTTCTATGTCGGCGAAATTTTTCAGGCGTCATACGCACCCATCTACCTGATGCTTTCCGATTTAGTGAAGGAGTTTGGCGGCCGCGTGGCGATCTTCAGAAACCACTCTAAGGTTATGGCCGGTTTCGGCGAGCGCTTCGATTTTGTTATCGAGGGAAGCGCGAATGTCAACACTAACCCGCGCGCAGAGTGCACGGTCATAACTGTCGACTCTGCTCTTGCCCGGTTCTATAAAGAGGAAGTTTTCGATAATATTCAGTCGTTCAATAAAGATTTTGACGACTGGGAACCCTATAAACTGAAACGCGATGAGACTGTTTAACCGCGATGGCGACGGAAGCGCCGAAATTGTGGCCGCTGTAGGCCTTATATCCGAAGGGATTTCTTTCGACAAGTGGGAGCCGGTTCTGCCGCTCGGAACCCGCGACGTTGTGGCGATCATAGGCCCGGAGCCTGTCGAGGCTCTGGCCGCGTTCTATGAAGATCCTGAATCCGACAGCTCGCCTCTCGCTTTCGATGCGCTGAAATATCTGCAACAGGCCGTGGCTTTCTTTACATGGCTCAAAATAATTCCGACTCTCGACGCTCAGCATGACGATGGCGGACGTTCACGCCGTCTCGGCGAGAATGAGAAAGGGCTGACCGCTCTCCAGGAGTTCAAAGACGAGGAAAACATCACCCGTCTGGCCTATGAGGCGACTGACGCATTGGTGGAGGTTCTCGACCGGGGAGCTTTCCCGTTCTGGACAGAGTCAAGGAAATACCGCCAGCGCATAGGCCTTCTCATACGCAGTAAAGAGGAATTCGACGAATACTATAATATCGGTTCTCACCGCCTGTTTGTGACCCTTCTTCCGATCATCCGCGAAGTTCAGGGTGCCGACGTGGCGCCTGTGCTCGGAGCGAAGTATCTGGCCGCACTGCTCAAAGGCGATGAGAAGATTTCCTCAGTATTGAAAGATTCCGCAGCGCGGGCGCTGGCGTTGCTCTCGATCAAGAAGGCAGTAGAGCGTCTGCCCGTAGAGGTTATTCCCGAAGGGATAGTGCAGATTCAGCAGTCGCAGCCGGTTAAGTCACGCCTCAAAGCTGAACAGTCTGCCCGTGCCGCCGTCGCTGCTTCTCTCGGAGCCGACGCCGACAGATGTCTGAACCGTCTGCAACAGCTCGTAGCGGAGCTCGATACCGACGGCTCCCATGCCGAAGCCTATATCTCGGGGCCTATTGTTCACAGCAAAGGGATGACATTCTGATGGAAACTATAACAACACGCGGGCGAACGATCGAAATTCCGGCTCATGTCGATGAGTTGTCGCCGGAGCAATACGAATATTACTGCTTTCTGGCTTTCGCGCTCGGAAGCGGCACGATAGACCTCGATTATTTCAGAGTTCGCTGGCTTTCTTATCTGGTCGGTCTCGGAAAAGCCGATTTCACTATTCTGAAGCCGGAACACGTCGCCGAACTGGAGGCACAGACCGACGTCATCAACGGATTTTTCACAGAGACCGACGGCCGCATATCTCCCGATTTCTCGACGCCGGTCAATCTGCTACCATCATACCACGGCTACAAAGGCCCGGGCGACTGGCTGGAGGGCATGACGTTCGGCGAGTTCGCGGAGTGTCTGACCGTGTTTGAGTCGCTTGCCGGTGCCGATGAAGAGGATGTCGCCAAAGGTTATGACCATATAGCCCGGTGCCTGTATCATATTCCTGAATCTGATTCTGTTCCTGATCTGCTGGCATTTCATGCCGCAACGCTGCTTGCCTCGGTCTGGAAGGCGCTCATGAGCGGCCCGATTGAGATAAACGGAAAGAAAATCGACTTCAGGATAATTTTCAAGAGCTCGGGCAGCTCCAGGCCCGACGACAAAACCGGCCTTACAGGCATAATATTCGAGGTGGCTACGGCGGGTTTGTTCGGAAATGTGCGCGATGTCGAACGGACAGATATGTGGGAGGTGCTTATCTATCTGTATCGGTGTAAGTTCGAGTATCTCCACGAGAAACGGAGTTCACCGTCGAAATAAGCATATTTGATTTTGCTTAAAATGTAGTCTAATTTTAAACAATTATAAATCATGGAACTATCGCAGAAAATTAAACAGCTCATAAAGTCATGGGAGGGCTGCCGGCTGACCGCCTACCGCTGCCCGGCCGGAGTTCTTACTATAGGCTACGGCCACACGGGGCCCGATGTTGCGCCCGGCAAACGTATCACCCAGACGGAAGCCGACGCACTTTTCGACCGCGATATAGCGCGCTTTGCCTCAACTGTCGAGCCGGTATTCGCCGGAGTGAAGCTATCGCAGTCCCAGTTCGACGCTCTGGTGTCGCTTTCATATAATATAGGTTCGCTGGCGAAGAAGGCCCCGACATTGGTGTGTAAGGTCAGGGCCAATCCCGGCGATCCGTCAATCAGAGCCGAGTTCATGAAGTTTGTCAGTGCCCGTTGCAACGGAGTGCTAAAGCGCCTTGCGGGACTCGTCAGGCGCCGCACTGCCGAAGCTGACCATTATTTCGGGCTGTCATGATCAATCTTACCGAGTTCCGCTTGTATTGGGAGGGGATTGCGGCTTGCATCGATTCCATTACAGGAGTTCTACCCGTTACCATCGACAGGGAAATGGGTAAAAAGATCCAGTCGCTTCCGGCCGGTTCCGTGACCCTGTTTGTGTTTCCGCCGCTGGCCGACTCAACGGCTCATACTCCCGACGCTTTCCGGGAATCAAACCGTTGCGTCGTGTTTGTCATGAAGAAGTATAACCCGGCAAAAGAGTCGTCGTTCGAGCTGCTGGAGCAGACGCAGCCGGGCGCCGAGGCGATAAAGGGTTGTTTGCTGAACGACCGCCATGAGCCTTGCCGGCCGTTCCGGATCGACGTAAGCTCTATTGAGACGGCGCCGGAAACGGAGCTTTACGGCACGTTCGCCGGCTGGTCAATTGCTTTTAACGCCGATTCCGACGGATTATGACCGACCCGACTAAAGATCCCGACCTCGTCTCCAGATATTTCAAAGAATATGTCAGCCGGGGATTCCGCAAAATTTTCAACGAGCAGCGCAGTATCGCCGCCCGGAAAATCTACGGGAAACAAGCCTACCGCACCGACGGGACTCTGCGTAGCCGGTCGGGGATGTTACAGAAAGCTCTGGAGTCTCCGGCTTTCACTCTCGAGGCGAGAGGCACGTCGCTTTCTGCCTCAGCGACCTACCCGACATATCTGCGATTTCTCGACATGAAGCGTCTCGGAAATTACAGGATATACAACCGCCCTGTCTGGGGCATTCTCTATAAAGAGACTCTCCGGGATATACGATACGAGTTCCGCGACTGGCTCCGGAAGGTTGTCCGCGACACAATTTCTAATAGTTATCAACAATAAAACCGAGTTATTAACATGAAAAAGATCAGATTTATCATTGCCGGCATTATCCGCGGCACTCTCGTGCTGCTGCCCGGGCTGCTCTGCCTCTGGTGGCTATGGGCCAAGGTTGCCGCGTTGGTTGCCATCCTCGCATCTGTGGGTCTCGAAACGCTATGGCTCATTGTGCTCTCGTTTGTAGTGCTTACCGTCCAGGCGTGGCGCGAGCATAAGAAAGTGCCGCCCGAAGAAGAAACCGACTGACTTTCGTCTGTCTGCCGCCCGTTGCCCGTCCCCGTCGATTTTCGGCGGGGATTTTTTTTATATGATAGCGAAATTTCTACCCGAAATATTTGTTATATATAGAAAAATTACTACCTTTGTGGTGTCAAACGATAACACTGAACATAAATGAAACGCTATAAGGTAAGAGAGGTAATCAAGATGCTCGAAGCTGACGGCTGGTATCTCGCGACAACCAAAGGCGACCATCGACAATTCAAACATCCAGTCAAGAAAGGGCGTGTCACAGTGAACAAAAAACCGTCTGATACACTTGAACAAGAGATTTTAAACAGTATTTTCAAACAGGCAGGCTGGCGTTAAACCTCCTGCATTAACATATATCGTAATATGGCTAATATTATTAACGTAGAAATAAGCTGGTCTGAGAAAAACTTCTGCTGTGGCTGGGGCTATGAGGGAGTAGGAGCTATATTGTGCACCAATAAGACGCTGCCGGGCATAAAGCAGGATTTTGAAGAATCCCTCCGCTTCCATGTAGAATCTATGGTCGAGGACGGCGATCAGGTGCCCGAATGGCTGGCCTCCGGCGATTACGAGATCGTATATACCCTGTCGGCCTCCGCTCTTCTTCGCAACGCGGAATCCTTTACAACCATGGCTGCCATCAGCCGCGCAACAGGTATCAACCAAAAGCTGCTCAGCCACTATGCCAACGCTCTCAAGATCCCGCGTCCGGCCCAACGCCAGCGTATAGTCGACGGCCTGCACATGATTGGCCGACAATTCCTTGCGATTCAATAACTGTCGTATGACATACTCTACCCGCACACCCCGCCTTTTTTCGGCGGGGCTTTTTCCCGATTTTTCATATTTTATCTTTGATTTAGCAACAACATTTATGTATACCTATGCGTTGTAATTCAAATTTAAGTCGTATTTTTGCGACATCGTTAACGAACCTAATTAAGTTATGACATCCTTAGAAGCCCTATTCAATTACTACTTAACTAATCAGAATGAATTGGTTAAGCAGTATAATGGCAAGCATATTGTGCTTGTTGATAATCAGGTTGTGGGTGCCTTTGATACCATGGAAGAAGCCTATAATTATGCCGCGTCAAATTACGAACTCGGCACATTCCTAATCCAGCTCTGCACTCCTGGAGATGAAGCCTATACTCAAACCTTTCATTCACGAGTAGTATTTGCATAATATGCCTGTCAACGCGCTCACAATCTCAACCCCAAAAACTAATGTTATAAAAACTGATGTTAAGATTTCCAATCCTAAGTCAGGAGCAAATATCAACACTAAAGGTATATGGGATACTGGAGCCACAAATTCAGTAATTACCAAAGGCACTGCGCGAGCTCTTGGATTGATCCCGATTAGTATGGCTAACGTTATCGGCGTCCATGGCACAAAGATTGTCCCGGTGTATCGAGTGTCAATAACCCTCAATAATGAGAACATTTCATTAGAAACAGAAGTCACAGAATGCGAGGAATTGTCCGGCACTTGTGATACCGGAATGTTAGTCGGCATGAATATTATTGGAATGGGCGATTTTTCAGTTTCTAACTTCAATGGAGAAACGACTATGACTTTTCGCGTGCCTTCATTGGAAAAAATAGATTACGTATCGGAGATCGCCGAGCACAATAAAATGCTTAAAATTCATAACAGCCACGTCCTACATGGCATAAGAAATCCAAAATGCCCGTGTAATAGCGGTAAAACTTGGCAAAATTGTCATGGCAAAAGCAAATATTTCATTGACTGATCAACTGGCATTATGTAGCCGGTCGCTCTAAACCACGCCCGAAGCAAGCCGAAAAAATCGTAGGCGCTCTCAACCGCCTCGGCATAGAATTGGTCGCGCTCTGTCATCCTCGACCTCACTGCCACCGACGACGAAAGCGACGCCCGGACGCTCTCACGCCTCAGAGCGTTGCAGATGATTCGCCGCGACATTCTGACGCTCGCCAGTCCGCCCGACGTCGATCTGCCGGAGAACGACACCCCGGCGGCACAGCTCTGACAACCATAGTCCCCGGCACACCCTCCCGCCGGGGATTATATGTTGTATAACATATATTTTTTATTTGAAAATTTACCACTTTTTCTGAAATTATAATTATCTTTGCATAAACACAATAGCAACCAACTATGGGAGGTATAGGAAGCGGAGGCGCCCGCGAAAACGCCGGCCGGAAATGTATCGACGGACAGCCGAGAATCAAAGTCTCGGTCTCGCTGCCGTCGCGGCTCCTGTCGACACTCCGGGCCGAAGCTGACCGCCGGAAAATCTCGACCTCACAACTGATAACCGATCTGATAACTAAAAGCCTCGAAAAATGAAGAGAAAAAGAAGTTTTTGGAAATGGCTCAACATCAGTATAAGGGCCGCTATGATCGAAGAGATCCGAAAGAAAAGGATTATGCGTGAAAATCTCGAAACATGGAATCGGATGAATCGCGGTTTCATCAGAAAATGTGAACGCGAAGAGGCAAAGAAACGCAACAGAGCATCTTCGGATGAGAGCAGCACTGTAGGATTTTATGGTAGCGACTCAGGCGACGGCTCGAATTAAAACATCGCAAAGAAAAGCCTTATCCCGCGATAAACTATAGATAAAACAAATATATCGAATTATGAAAGACTCTACATCGTTCCGGATTTGGTGGATAACAACCTTATTGATGGTTGTTTTCATGATCGTATTCATGCACGAACCATGGTATGTAGTTATAATCGTCAGCATTATTTGGGGACTATGTGTGAGCGGCGCTTGCATTGCCGTAGCAGAAATTATTCGCCGAAAACGCCTTGGAATCGACCAATTTGCGACGCTTATGCAAAGCGAAAAGGAAGTAAAAGCCAGTATGCTGGTCGATATGCAATTCGGCCATCACAAGGGCATCGAAGGTGCATTCAAGGAGTTTAACGATATTTTCCGAAATTATCCACAATGGCACCTCGAAGACTGGGAGGTATTTCGCGCCTGGTATAAGCATCAGATCGACCATATGGTACAACATCCGGATATATACGGTTTGAAAATGAAAGACGGATCGCCATATTCAAAAGAAAAAGACAATCTATACGACCCGGACGCTCCCGACTGGGAGCAATTCGACAGAATCCATTATCACGATGAATAATCTACCGGGCAAATAGATGTCCTTCAGAACGAAGCCAACGGGGGATAATTTTGCGAAAAAAGCAGGATTATCCCCTTTGTTATGGCAAAACTACAAAATGATAAGATTTCGGCCGAGCTCGACCTGACAGCTAATAAAGCTAACGAAGAGATTCACCGACTCACGAAAGCCACTGAGAATCTTCGAAAACAGAATCAGGAACACCGCAAGGAAATATCGAGACTTGCGGCTACTGAAGGTGATTATTCCGCAGAGATCAAGCGGTTGAATAATGCCATTCAACAGAATACTCGCGAAATCGAACAGAATAAGCGGAAAATCGTCGAAGAGGAAGGAAAAATCGACCTTACGCGAAAAACAGCGGCTCAACTCGGTAAGGAGCTGAAGAATCTAAAGCGACAGCTCGCAAACACTTCGAAAGCAGCCGACCCTGAAAAATATCGAACATTAGAAAAGGAGATCAGAAGAGTAGAAAAAGCTCACGCCGCCGCAACGCGCTCGACTCGGGGGTTCATGACTTCTCTTCTTTCTCTAAACAAGATCTCTACTGCCATAAAAGGCTTTTTCATGGGAATCGCCATGACCGTAAGCACTCTTGTGATAGATGCTTTCCGCAATGCTTTCAATATCGTCGTTGAGTTCGAAAAAGAAAATTCGAAGCTCGCCGCTATTCTGGGAACGACCAGAGAGGGCATTAAGGAAATGACAGTTGCCGCACGACAGTTGGGTGCTACCACTTCATATTCCGCCGCTCAGGTCACGCAGCTTCAGATCGAATTGGCCAAACTCGGTTTCTCCAAACAGCAGATTCTCGACATGGAGGGCGCGGTTCTGAAGTTCGCTAAGGCTGTCGACACCGATCTGAGCAGCGCGGCAGCTTTCGCCGGTGCGGCTCTGAGGATATTCAACAAAGATGCCTCGGAGGCCGAGGACGTTCTCGCAACTTTCGCCATCGCCACGACCAAAACGGCACTCGACTTTCCTAAGCTACAGGCTTCACTCTCGACGGTGGGCCCGGTTGCCCACGCGTTCGGCCTGTCGCTGGAGGACACGACGGCCCTGCTTGGTCAGCTTGCAAACGCCGGCTTCGACGCCAGCAGCGCCGCCACGGCCACACGCAATATAATCCTGAAGCTCTGCGACGCCAACGGCGACCTCGCGCGCGCATTAGGTGGGCCGGTGAAGAATGCCGACGATCTGGCGGCCGGGCTTCAGAAACTCAATGCCGAGGGTGTTGACCTCGCAAAGGCCCTCGAGCTGACCGACAAACGTAGCGTGGCTGCATTCTCAACGTTCCTCGCTCAGGCGGGTTCACTGACAACATTACGAGACTCTATTACGGGAGTCAGCGATGCTTTCAACGACATGGCCGGAACAATGGCAGACAATGTCGCCGGTTCAATGGCAGGACTCAAATCAGCCGCCGAAGAGCTGATCCTGAAAATCTCAGAGGGTTCTGAGGGGCCGATTAAAACTATAATAAATCTTCTGACTCTCCTTGTCAGAGGAATAGGGCATCTTGTTGTTGGATGTCAAAAGTTATGGCCTTTTGTAAAAGGCATTGCAGCGGCGTGGGCTTACTATGGATTGACCGTTGTAGCTGCCACTGCTAAAACCAAACTTCTGAATGTAGAGCTTATAAAGTCTGCCCTCCTGTCGGTCAAAGCGTCGGGAGCTACCGGTCTTTTCAGTAAATCCTTGGTCTTCCTTAAAAATACTCTTGTTTCAGTGGGCAAGTATGCTAAACTACACCCATTGAGTTTTTTTATTATGCTTGTTTCGTCGGCAATTCCTTTTATCTCTAAATTAGTTTCGTCGTTAAATGAGACCAAACGTAGCACTGACGCAGTGTCTACGGCGACCGCCAAAGCTAATGCCGCTTATGAGGAACAACGCTATAAACTTATGAGGCTGAGAAAAATCGCGATGGACAATCTGATGCCTCTCGACAAACGGAAGAAGGCCATTGATGAATTGAATAAAATCATCCCGGGATATAATGCGTCTCTCGATGCCGAAACACGCCGGTACCGTGAGAATAAACGCGCTCTCGACAATTATTTGGTATCTCTTAAAAAGAAGCTTACAATCGAGGCTAATAAAGAAACGTATCTTCAGCTGCTGAAGAACGAAAGTGAAGAACGGCGAAAATTCCGTAAAGAATGGGATAACAGACAAAAGGAAAATGCCAGATGGGATTATATGACCGACCACAGAACGCCTGAAGGAGCGCTGCCGCCATCGCCGGTGAACCGTAATATCTCTACAGAAGGAGGTATGAGAAATCATCTACCGGCCGAAGTCCGCAATTATAACGGCGCGACTGATTTTGAAACCTGGTATAGACTCGAATCCGGAGCCACTGCATGGAAAGAGACCGACGATTTTGAAAAATTCCTTAAAGAAGACGGAATCGACTTTTCGGGCTGGCAAAAGAATGTCGAGAACGCCGTTGAGCCGATTGAGAAAGGTGCCGGGCGTGCGGCTGCGGCTGTCGATGCCGAAATCGAGAAGATTAAGGCTCTGAAGAAGGAGCTGAAGGATCTCAGGAAGACCGAGGCTTCGACCATGGAGGAATATCAGAACATCGAAGCCCGGAAAGAGCAGATCCGCGAGCAGCTGAAAGCTCTGTCGGGAAAAAACAAGAATAAGAAGAAACACCATACTCCCGGAACCTACAACGAGGATTCTATCGACGAGGCTACAGCCCCTGTCGACGACGCCCACCAGCAGCGGCTGCTCGAGATCAATATGAAACGCAACGAGATGACCGAAAACGAATATATGGTCAGGCGTAGTAAAGAGATGATCAAATATTACGAGGATCTCGACAAGGCTCTCGCCGATATGGCCGCAAAGACCGACGCCACTCACACTCAGACGCTCGACAAGATTCAGGCCGAGCGCAACAACTATGCCCTGAAGTCGGCCGAGGAAAACCGCAAACGCATTAAGGCCGAGACTGCCTTAGCTCAGGAAGAATACGAAAACAGCCTGGAAGCCACAAACGCCTTCTACGATGAGCTGTCGCACGCCACCCGGGAGAAAAATGCCAACGACATAAAAATGGCCGAGGCTACCACGCTTTTGCTCGACGAGATAGAGCGTGACCGCCATCGCGCCGAACTGATCAAGATGCAACAACGAGAAGCCGAGCTTAAAGATAAAGGAGAAATGGATCTCAATACCTGGTTGGCTATGCGCGAGAAGCTTGCCGAAGAAATGAAGAAGAAACAGAACGAGATCCTCAACGACACCGGCGCGTGGGCCGAGAAGATGCGCGAATTGTCGGTCGACACGACGAGCCGACAGGGTATAACGGCCGCTTTCGACCTCAGGCGCAGTCAGCTCGAGGCCACGTATGACGCGGCGATCAAGATTGCCAAAAAGGAGGGGGAGGACACTGTAGGCCTCGAGACTGAGAAACAGCGGCGTATTGCCGCCCTGAATTTCCAGTATCAGGAACAGATGTGGCAACTTCAGGAACTCACGGGCCTTTCGTGGGCTCAGGAATATGACCGTGAGCTCGAGAAACTCGAAGAATACCATCGGCAGGGCCTTATCGACGAAAAGGATTATCAGAAAAAACGGCTACAGATGGGCGTCGATAATGCCAAAAAGTATTTCGACTATTACTCCCAGCTCTCCGGCTCGATGTTTACTGCCATTCAGAATGCCGAGATAGCCAAGAGCGATGCGAAGTTCGACGTTCTCATTCAGCAGGCCAAGAATAACGGGGAGGACACCGCCGCGCTCGAGGAAGAGAAGGAGAATAAGAAGCTCGAGATTCAGAAGAAGTATGCCGACGTAAATTTTGCCATCAAGGTGTCGCAGATAATCGCCGACACAGCCGTAGCCATTATGAAGGCTTACGCCGATCTCGGCTGGATCGGCGGTTCTATCGCCGCCGCAATGCTGACTGCTACCGGGGCCGCTCAGGTCGCCAGCGCCAACGCCGAGCGCCAGAAGATTAAGAATATGCAGCCGGGGAACACTGCCGGGAATAAGTCGTCGGACACTCCGGCAACGGCCGAACGGGTTCTTTCGGGCTACGCCGACGGCGGTTATACCGGCGACGGCGGCCGCTACGAGATCGCCGGAGTCGTCCATCGAGGCGAATATGTCATTCCTAAGCCTATCATGGACAATCCGCGCGTTATCGATGCCGTGGGCACTATCGAGGCCATCAGGCGCTCGCGCATTGCCGGAGCGGGCTCAATACCGGCGCCCTCCGCGGGCTTTGCCGACGGCGGCTTCACGGGCGCGGCCTCACCTGTCGACATGAGCGATCTCGTCGCTGCCACCCGGGAGCTGCGCGCGGCCGCGGCCAATATCCGCGCCCATGTTGTGCTCACCGATCTCGACCGCGCTCAGTCTGACCGCGACCGTGCCCGCGCGCCTTTCACTCGCAAACGTTAACAAACTACCTGTCATGATAAAAATATTGTCCGACGGCGAGGCTCTCGACCTGCCGTCGGGATTCAAGATTCAGATCGAGGATTCAAACCCCGCTTTCAACGAACTGGGCAGCCAGTCGGTTTCGGCTACGGTTCCGGCGACACGTCGCAATATCAGGTTGCTCGGCATGCCCCACCGTGTCGACTCCCGGACTGACCCGAACAAACCTGAGCGCACGGCAACGGTTATCGACGGAGCTTACCAGCGGCGCGGCAAGATGAACATCACCTCTGCCGGGAAAGCCGCCGGAATAACCTTCAATATCGGTTTCGACAACTCTACGGCCTACGCCGCATGGCAGTCCCGGAAGCTGGCCGACCTGTCGGATCTGCCGGTTCGAAAGCCGCACGAAAAAGACGGAGGCACACCCGTTGAATGGCTGCTCGAGGAATTATATGCCATTTATAAGAATCCTGACCCGCTGGCGAGCGATTTCGCCATTTTCCCGGTAGCTGTCGACAATCCGACAGCTACGGTCGACAACGTTGAGAAAACCTACTGGGAGGTTCTGAATATTCCAAACGGGCCAGGGTTCCGGACTCCGACAAAAGTAAAAAGGGTTATCGACGGCACAGTGACCGTGGTGACGGTGCCCGACGGCTACTGTATTTCGCCATTCCTGAAAGTGTGGCGCGTGCTCGAGCTCGTGTTCCGGGATCTCGGGCTGAGGGTTGTCGGCAATCCGTTCCGGCAGAACAGAGATCTCGCCCGTCTGGTGGTGCTCAACAACGCGGCCGATGCTGTATGTCCCGAACGGATAAAATATCGCGATCTCATGCCCGACTGCACTGTCGAAGAGTTCATGAATGCCCTGTGGGTTCGCTTCGGGCTCGTCTACAATATCGATGCGGCGCGCGGAACTGTGAGGCTCGGGCTTCTGCGCGACATACTGAATGACAAAAGCGCGCCGAATGTGCTCGACGGATATGCCGCCGGTTCCCCGCTGGTAAACTATGAGCAGCCGCAATATATCAGGCTGTCGGCGAAGACATCAATCGAAGGGGCGGCTCCGAGCTGTGAGCGCTTCGAGGATTTCGCGCGAGGACTTGACGTTGAATATGTTCGAATGGGAGGAAATGTCAAGAACTGGAAGAATACCGGCTCTTCTTCCAAGCCGAGATGGGACGGCGACGTAAATGCCGATTATTATGACCCATGGTATGATTACGATCCTGAGCAGGATTATCCCGACTTCGAGCCCGACGACCATTATGACGATGACCCCTATTATGTTCCGGTCAGACCGGCAGCGGCAGCTGCCTCCGAAAATACCGGAGAGGCGGAACAGCCCAGGACCGACACTTTTCTGGCTCGGGAGTTCGTTAACGGCACCTGGTTTCTTCTCGATTCTCATAACAGTGAGGTAAAACAGTCGTCATCGACTTTTTTCAACTGGGATCCGCAGCCCGAAGGTGTCGAGGCGCTTGATCTTGCGAGCGACGACGAGTGTGTGCCTGTGGGCCACGTGTCGAACGTAGACACAGGCGCCGGGCCGTCGTTCAACGACGTGTGCCCGCTCTATCTTACGGGCGCCCGTCACTACCACAGCTATATCATCGGTGACGACGGCGACGGCGATGACGGCAGCTCAACGCCGCTGGCTTTCATGTTCGCCTACACCAAAGACGGCAAGACGTTCGGACGGTTTTCCCCGGAAGGTGACGACGGTATGCCGCTGACGCTCGACGACGGCACAACTCCGGCCGTGTCTCTGCTCTTTCAGTTCAAAGATGGCCTGTTCTCCCGGTTCTGGGCCCGGTATGACGAAATTCTGCGCCATGGCAACCGAACTGTCGAGCTTGACGTCGGCATGACGAAGCCTGAGCTGCTGTCGCTCGATATGTTCGGCGTGTATAATTTTCGCGGACTCCGCTGCATGATCGACACGCTCACCTATACTTTGCCGGCGGGGCGTAGAGTGCCCGTAGAGCTGAAGCTGAAATCACTGCATCCTCAGGGCTACTATGACATAAAGGCCGAGCAGGGAATTCCCGATTTTTCGGCCGGAAGCCGCCATCTTGCATGGCGCTTGCTGGGAGAGAATTACGGCCGGAATCTCGACACACTCGAAGCCCGGAAAGCGGCAGCCGTTGCCTTTATCGAGCGGACGGGCTATAAGGAGTACGGCTACGAAGAAAACCGCTGGTATATCGGAGCAGCCGGCTGTCTGCTCATGAATATGGGCAAATCGCAACTGACGTGGGAAAACGACCCGGCACTGACCGCTCCGCACGACATCTACAGCAAGCAGACGCGCACTTATAAGGCCATTCTGACCTACGACATCTACGAGATAAACGACCGTTCGCGTCAGGATGGGCCCGCAGACTGGTCACTCGCTCCTACGCCAATAGGGCGGCAGTCGGTTTCGGTTGATTATACCGTGGTTATCGCGGCAAAATGGGTTGCCGATTAGTCCTTTATAGCGACGCCCTACCATGATAATTTTGCCGTATGGAAACGGACAATATTCTGACAGCGCCGCAGGTCATGTCGGTTGAGGCTCTCTATGAAAAGTGGGATCAACGCGATATGTCGACACTCAAAGACTTCTACAGGTTCCTGACGACTCCGGGCCCTGAGCGTTCGCGATTTCTCGACTCTCATCCCTCGGCAGTCGACTTCATAGGCCCGCTGGCCACAACAACAGCAACAGCATAGCCATGCCGTCTCAGAAACAATATGACTTCATGTTCGCCCGCAACCCTATAATAATACGGGGTGCGTTCCCTGCCGGAGCTTTTGAGGCCAACGGCGGCCGAATCGGCGTGGAAATAGGGGGTGAACATGTGTTTTCGGGAACTTTCGCAATTCCGCTGAAGATAAATATCTCGGAAGTCATCGACTCGGTCGTTACCGGCTACAGCGAGGTTACCCCTGACGGGATAAATCCGATTCTCGAGGTTATGGGGCCGGCCGAGCTCGACGAATGGGAGGTGCGCGTAGTTTCGGAATATGACGGTTATGAGCTGGAAGACTTTTTCACTGCATTGCCGGGAGGCGTTTCAAAACAGAATTACCACCGCTATATCTCCGGCGGAACCGATGCCATTACCGGGCGTTTCCTCAATCCGGCCGGCAATTTTTTCTTGACGACGCGCACAGCCGGATGGCGTCTGCTCATGCGCGAGACCGAACTTTGTCCGCTCTATTTTCTGGCTACGGAAACAGGGACGATTAAGGCTGTCGAACTCATGACTGACAAATCTATGATGTTCGACCTCGACGGCGCCGGAGTGCATGCCCTCGACGTCGACACTCTCCGGCTTCGTTTCATGGAGCAATACGATATAATCCCGAGCGTTTTCGATATTTTCCGCGACGGCATTTTTTCCTGTCGTCTGGTAATATGCCGTGCCGACGATGCTCCCGAACGTTACCGCCTGAAGTTCCGCAATTCTCTCGGCGTTTACGAGATCATCGACATGCCCGGCGAGCTTTACGTGGCCGACAGCTTCGAGGACACCGACGACTCTCAGTTCAAGCACTACGACAGTGTTACCGACGATCTGACGACCGACCGCGGCCGGATCGCCTGTAGCCGGACACTGGAACTGGAGACCGGTTTCATGAGGCCCGACGAGATCGCTTTCATGCTCGATATGGTGGCCAGTGAGTCGGTCTATCTTCTCGATATGTCGCCGCTGCCGCTGAAGGTCATCCCGTCAGTCGACGATGTCGAACGCAAACATCGCCCCACAGAACCTCAGAAGTTTAAGCTGAAGCTCGAGATCGTCGACGACGAGACTCTGATCATGCCGGACATTGTGACGGCCAACGACAGCCATAAACCGCGCGTTTTCTCACGTCAATTCAGTAAGCAGTTCAACTAACTATGAGCCAAGCAGAAAATACAACTATAGAAGGTCTGATAACGCAGATAAGAAATGCCGAAGACCCCGAAAGCGTCACTAACAGAATGGTCGCCCGGGCGTTCGAATTGCTCAATATCCGACTTCAGGCAAAGGAATCTGAAATTTCAACGTCTATTTATGAGCTGTCTGAGCAAATCGACCTTCACAGAGACGACATCAACAATCTGGAAAACAGTGTTGCCGGCAACGCTGAGGATATTCGCGCCAATACCGACGCGCTGACAATTCTGAACCAGCGCGGACAGGTCGAGTCGTTCGCCGCCGTCCTCACCTCCGACCCCGACGACGACCCTATCCCGGCCGAGCTCGTCGGCAAGCGCGTCTGGTCGACACAGAGGAACGAGTTTATCGAGGTCGTAGCCACTGAGGCTTCGGACGCCGGAGAAGCCTATCGGACGCCGGAAGACAGCGCGGCCGTCGTTGATAAGTTCTACCGCTGTGGCGACCGCCTCTTTCTCGGGGTAAAGGTGTCGGCCAAAGCAACTACCCTGCTCCCGCTCTTCGGTGACTCCAACAGCTCGACAGAGGATGGAAATAACGGGAGCCTGCCGCGCACATGGTTTGTCGGAATGAATCTCGGTACGTCAGAATGGAGCTGGCAGGAGGCTGACGGTACCACAGGAGATCTTGTCGATTTCAGAGAACAGGTGAAACCGGGTGACATTATCGAAATGTCTACAGACGATAAGTTTTCCGTGATTTCACGCTCCGCAGACTACGTTTTATGCATCATACATAACATGTATGACAGGGACGGAGACGCGCAGCGGCTGTTCCTAAAATTTGACGGCACGTTCAGCATCGAATCGCTTGACGTAGGCTCAGGTACGGCTCCTTCGCCTGATGCCGACACGATTACGCCCGAAGAGATCGACGCGCTTATTGACTCGGGCGGCGATGATGAGCTGCCGGCGGATTTCGAGCCGTTTACTACCGATGAACTTGACGCCATTATCAATGGCTGAACAGTATATTTCCAACTATCAACTCTTTTATTAACTCTTTAAATTCCACATTTATGGCAACAAGGTATCTTGACTACGCGGGCTTGACGCACATCATCAACAAGCTCAAAACTCGTGATTTCAACGGTCAGGGTCTCTCGAAAGAGGACTTCACGACCGAGTTAAAAACCCAGCTGACAGCGCTGAACACCAAGCTGAAGGATTTCGATCCGTCGGGCGTCGCCACCGACACCAATCTGTCGGCGTTGCAGACCAAGGTCGACGGGCTGGTGGCAATCATCAATCAGGAGGGCACGGCCGACAGCGACAAGATTATCAACAAGCTCAACGAGGTGTTCGCGTTCCTGGCCGGCGTGTCGAGCGACGACAAGCTCAACGCGATTCTCTCGGGAAAGGCCGACAAGTCGACAACGCTCGCAGGCTACGGTATCGCCGACGCCAAGATCGAAGACGGCACCATCACGCTGGGTACCCAGACTATCACTCCGCTCACCGAGCACCAGAGCCTCGCGGCCTACGCCAAGACCTCTGAAATGAACACCGCACTCGCCGGCAAGCTCGACAGCAGCGACGTCACGGCCATCACCAACGCAGAGATCGACGCTCTGATCGCGGCTGACTAACTCGTTTATCAACGGCAGGGCGCCGGGTCAGTCCGACGCCCTGCCATAATTCTTTATCATCATGAAATATCTTGATTTATCAGGGCTGGAGCACCTGATCGGAAGACTGATACAGTGGCGCTCCACCGACTGGACTCTGAATGTCGATGGCGCGACACCCACAGTTGTAGCTCCATCAGTCGCCGACAACACGGAGTTCTGGTCAAAGATTGCGGCCGGTGACAGTGTCACGCTGACTTTCTCCAACGGCGACCCCACACGAAAAGCATTCGTTATATCCGTCGACCGCGACGGCGGGAATACGGCTATATTTGTAGCTGGTACGGGCGTTAAGCTCACACAATACACCCTTACGTCTCAGGGCGGCAGTATGGTGCTGAGATACCGTGATATGCCCACTACCGCCGATCTCAACTCGAAGCTGACGGCAAGCGGGACAACCGAGGATCTGACTGTAGACACCGAAGGCAACCTCGGCCTCTCCTATGGCGACGGTTTCATCGAGCGGCTGTGTTCCGATATGGGGCGCACGGAACAGAGCCGGACAAATCTGGCTGCCAACGAGAATCTTGCCGCGCTTGCCTCAAACGCCAAATTTTGCAGTGAACTGGCCCATTCTGATACTTTCGGGCGGATTCTTGCCGGCCTTAACCAGCCATTTATTGATACACTGGCGCTCAATACCGGGTTTTATTCCGCTCTTATAGCCAACAGCGGCTTTTGTTCCGCATTGGCGACAAGCAGCCGATTCTGTTCTGCTTTGGCAAATAACAGCTTTTTCGAATACACACTCACCTGTAACCAAAGCTTTTGCAGCTATCTTGCCGCGAATAGCGGATTCCGCGACAGTTTCATCAGCAATCTCAGTTCCGCACAGATCTCTACCCTTCAGAAAAAGCTGGGTGTAGTTACAAAATTATAACCAATGAAACGGATTTTTATAGCTATACCTGTCTACCAGTACCCCACGCCCGAGTGCATGGAGTCGGTAATCAACCTCGTCGGTATATTCCGCGACAAATATGACCTGACCGTGCGGCTCGTTTCGGGCTACACGGCCGAGGTCGCGCGGACGAAGAGCGTCGAGGCTTTTCTGGCCACACAGTGCGACTATCTGCTGTTTGTCGATTCGGATGTCGTCATCAACGAGACAGTCGTCGACAAGCTCATCGAGGCTGACAAAGACGCTGTAACGGCGATCTACCACAAGAAGTCGCTGACCGTTCAGCAGAGCGAGATCTACCGCATCGACGACGGGAAACGGTTCGAGGCATACCCGACGGCAGAAGTGCCGCAGACGCTGTTCGAAATCACGGCCTGCGGCTTCGGCTGCATACTGCTCCGGCGCGACGCCGTCAGAAAGGTTGTCGAGGCGACCAAAGGCGTGCCGTTCCGATTCGTTCAGGGAGAGGTCTACATCTCTGAGGACATCTTCTTCTGTAACGAGCTGTCGAAACTCGGCATAAAGATATGGGCCGACGGCTCGGCCGTCTGCGGCCACGTCGGCAAATTCCTGTTCTAAGCAACCATTATAAGCTCAAAACATCTAACGCCACCGTCCTCCCCCGCGGTGGTGTTTTTTTGTAAAAAAAGTTGCTGAAAATTTTGTTGATAACGAAATAATTACTATCTTTGTAATGTTCGAAGGAACAAGAGATAACTATAAGTTTAACCAAAATCTTCAACAATGACAGACGAAGAATTTCAAAGGGAGGTTGAAGCCCTAGTTGATTTACTCAACTCCCTCCGGCTAATCAGAGACAAAGGGCGCAAACAATGGCTAAAAGCTGCCATAAGAACCCAGATGAGAATGTTACTAAGAGACTAAAAAACGGCCTCCCTCTTTCGAGGGGGGAGGCCTTTCAAAAAACTAATATGGAAACCTTAGAAGAAAAGAAAAAAAACGACCCCATACTTTCCAAAATCAAATTTTTGGGACGGGAAGATCTGCTACGTGTTCTCAACGGAGCATACATCGCCGAACGCTTTTTCGGCAAGTCCGGGAGCTGGTTCAGCCAAAAGCTCAACAACAACATAAAGAATGGCAAACCTTGCGAATTTACGCCGGATGAACTTGAAACTCTCAGCAACGCACTTTACACTATTGCTATAGAGTTGGAAGACTTAGCCGACGAACTGCATTAAGATTCTATTTATCTTCGTCTGTCAACGCTTGCAGACGTCGGAACCCCGGCCCGGCTGATTCAGTCGGGCCACTTTTTTTGCCCGAAAAATTTGCAGCTTGAATATTTCGTCGTATATTTGCAACGCGATAACCACAGCAGTTAGCCTGCTACCTTGAGCGCGGTTTAGACGCTCGACATAACTTCGGGCATTTTTTATGCCCGTTTGGTAGGGAAGTTTACTTCCTGACCAAACTACATAAGTAGCCACTATTGCGGCTGCCATTCCGAACCTACTAATATCGCCCTCAGGGGCAGGCATTATGTGGTTATCGCAACGGAATGGCAGCCGTTTTTATGTCTGCCTGTTAGCGATAACCACATAATGCCAAGCGTTATGCAACAAACAATCCAACTCAGCCGGGGCGCACGCCAAAGCGCTGCTCCCTCAGTGACAAACCTCGTCAGGCGCGCAGCCGCCCTACTCTTCAGCGAGAAAGCCTGTGCGGCAATCCTCGCAGTGTTAACCATCTCGGCCGTCGCAATCGACATCGCCATCGCCGACACCATCCGCGCACAGCGCCTCGTCGGCCTCTGCGCACTGGCCGCAATGCCATGGATAGGCGCCATGCTCACCCGCTTCAGCCGCGACGAAGAGAAAGGAGACGCCTTATGAAATTCTTTTTCGACACCGTTCAGACTTTTTCCACTATCGGAAAAACCGACAAAGGCAAAGCGCTCCAGGAAATGGCAAAGCGCCTCGAGTATGTCCTCGTCGAAGGCGACAACGCCCCGTTTAAGATTCATACGGCCATGCGCGAAAAAGCTAACTCTATCGACGAGCAATTCCCCCGCGGCCGCAAAACATTTGTCGACATCAACCTCGACCGCTCCGGGCAATACGGTCAGATAACAGCTGTTCCCGTTTCCGACTCTGTCGACTTCGACAAACAGCCATATTTCCGCGTATATTTCCACAGAGTAGCCCGCACGGCCACCATCGCCGAAGCCATGGTCCTGACGAAAGGAGGCGCCTTATGAGAATCGAAGCAGCAGGCGCCCAGATCACCGACGCCGTCATCGAGGTGCTCGACACCCTACAGAACCAGTCCGAACTCCGCGACGCTTATATCGAGACCATCGACGAAGTCTCGCGCTCTGTCATCCTCGACCTCACAGCCACCGATACTGAAAGCGACGCCCGGACGCTCTCACGCCTCAGGGCCTTGCAGATGATCCGCCGCGACATCCTGACTCTTGCCAGTCCGCCGGACGTCGACAAGCCGGAAAATGACAAGCCGACCGCTCAGTTCTGACTACAGTAAGCCCCGAGAGTTTCTGAGCTCCCGGGGCTTCCTGCATGTTATCGGTCACAGCATATCATCAAACACCGAAACGCCGGCAACGCGGTTATCTTTCATAATATGGGCGTAGATCATCGTTGTGTTGATCGAGGTGTGCCCCAGCAGCTTTGACAGAGTCCCCAGATCTCCCCCGTTCTTCTTATAATACAGGGTTGCAAACGTGTGGCGCGCGGCCTTGGCGCTGACGGCCTTCAGTATTCCCACCCTCCGGCAAATCCGCTTGATCATACGGTTAAACGCCTGGTCGGTGGGCAGATTCCGGAAAAGATTGCCGCGCGTGCGGCCCGCAGAGTAATATTCGACAAGTTTTTCGGCCGGCTTCGACAGCGGCACAGTGACCCGGATTCGCGTCTTCATTCGCCGGTAATGGATTTCACCCGCGAAGATCTGCTCTATCTGCAACGCTTTTGCGTCTGAGATATGCATTGCCGTAAAAGCCATAAAGAGGAAAAAGCGCAAAACATCCTGCTCATTGTCGGGAAGCGTCTTTGAGCGATAGAGAGCGCTCAGGGAATTTAACTCGTCTTCAGTGAGGTAAACAACAACCGGATCGGCGGAAGGAAGTTTATACACTTCAAACGGGTTAACATTCACCTTACCGGCCCTCATGGCGGCGTAGTAGTGCATTCTGATGACACACATATTCTTGCGGATCGTCCCCGAACAATTATCGTAGCGCTTGCGCAGATGGGCCGCATAGCCCTGAAGCCATTCGGGCGTTATACCGCTGATCACAAGATTGGGGTCGTAATCCTCCAGCTTCTTCAGTGCGGCCTTGTGATGTCGCATTGTCTCAGGCTGTAGGGCCGATTTCAGCTCGTCGAGATGCTGCCGGGCATATACCACGAAATTCATTGTATCGCCCGGACGCCTGTAGAGAGCGAGAAACCGCTGCTTTGTCAGGGTTTCGCCGGTCAGCCGCGCACGGACAAGAATATCAGAGATCTTTGCTTTCGTGTTTGACAGGATCAGGTTTGAATCTTTCACCTCCTGAGTGCGTCCCTTGATTCTTTCCGCGATAGGATCCCATTCGTCCGAGGTAACGGCTATATCGACGGGGATACGGATTTTTGTGCGTTCGATGTTGACGACTGCATAGAGGGCCGCGCGACCGTCGACGCGTTCGCTCTCGTTTCGCCGTTTGATTGTGATTTTCGCCATGGTGGTGTGCCAACTTTTGGGCCGACATTTTCTGTAAGTGCCTGATACTGTGCCTACATTGTGCCGACGAATGAATAAAATTGGACTACCGACGGGGCGTGTGTAAACCGTTGATAATCGTCTAATTACGACAAAACTCCGACTTTCGTCGGAGTTGTCTTGTGGTGCCAACGGGA
>ENA-ORKV01000647-ORKV01000647.1-human-gut-metagenome-genome-assembly--contig:-NODE-647-length-38225-cov-5.427729_pt1 | contig 38225 bp, 36 predicted proteins | sample MGYA00243058_ERZ508805 | MGnify/ENA primary metagenome ERZ508805 (study PRJEB26277, sample SAMN04329770) | human gut metagenome | biome: human-associated habitat | host: Homo sapiens | place: USA... | reverse complement strand
GTACGTGCCATGATGATGTTCCCCTTTTTGCTTTTGGGAACATTGTAGCATCCTATCTGTCCAATAAACCGGACTTTTTCAAGATATTGTGGCTTGCTGTGTTAAGTCGATAAGCATTAAATATATTATACAGATCGATACAGCGGCGGCAAGGACAGTGATTGCATCAAGATCCTTGCCCAGCTCGCCGGGGTCAAGTTCGAGGCAGTCCACAATCTGACCACCGTGGATGCTCCGGAAACGGTGCGGTATATAAAATCTCAGCCGGATGTGCGTATTGACCGACCCTACGACCGGGATGGTAAGCCTGTGACCATGTGGAACCTCATCGTCCGCAAAGGTACACCGCCGATGCGCACTTCCCGGTACTGCTGCAGCGAACTGAAAGAACCGGGCGGCACGGGAAAGATTGTGGTGACCGGCGTTCGATGGGCGGAAAGCACACGCCGGAAGCAGTCCGCTGATGTGGTCAAGTTCATCGGCAAGCCGAAAGGCACACAGAAAATTGCAGAGGAACTCGGCGCAGATTACCGCACCACCCGCCAGGGCGGCATTGTCCTCAACGACGATAATGACATCAACCGCCGCATGGTCGAGCATTGCTACCGCACCCGGAAAACGATGGTCAATCCCATTGCGGACTGGACGGACGAGGATGTGTGGGAATTTCTCAATCACTACGGCTGCAAAAGCAACCCGCTCTATGAGTGCGGCTTCAAGCGCATCGGCTGCATTCAGTCTGCTTTCCGCATGGATACCGATAAGAAGGAATCCTCTGAGCTGGCATCGCTGATGCTTACCAAGGATTTCTTCAAAAAAATCATCGTCCGCATGGATGCTCTTTTCAATTTGCGCATTTTATTGTACCTTATCATACCATTTTCAGCATTACCGGACGCGATTGGATTATTAAAGCGTTTAATTAGGCTTTAGTATTATTCAGGGAAAAGCCTGAAACGACAAAGCCACCCAACGCTGGCGGCGTTGGGTGGCTGCTTATCATGGCGGTTTATAAGAAGAAAAAGCTAAACAGGATAATGTATTTCATCGTGTATTGTTACTTACCTAATTTTCGTCTGAGTTAAAACCAACAGGAATGTAAAATGTGCAACGAGGGCATTGCCAAACATCCCCCTTGTCTTTCTTCGCCCGAACTAACTGCACTTTACAATTAGGGCATTTTTCAATCTTCGGCAGTGGGTTATTGCTGTTGGAAATTCGCTCCTCTTTGGAAATAAGGAAATCTTTTTTTGTTGCAATCCGTTCTCGCCCGGAGCACAAAATGTATCCTTCATGGGCATAAGAAATACAGTATTCGCAACCCGTGCAGTCGTCAACAAAGTTTGCGTAATTTTTTCCCTTCCAGTTTCGGATTCCAATAGGGCACCCATCGACATGTAGCGCTAATCCGCGCTGCGTTAAGGGCATTTTATCTGAGGCTTTTTCAAATCGCTGATACCATTTTTCAGACACAGCATTATATTTCCACGATTTCCGATCGCTGGACTTGAGCAGAATATCCGACAATTCTTCAACAGAAATATCTCTTTTTATTTTGCTTAAATCGATTTCAATGGTGGATATATTCTTCTCCTTCAACTTTTTCAGCTTTTCATCGTCAATGGGATGGGAAACATAGATTTCTATAAAGAAATATTTATCACCAGAATATACTACGATATCCGGTATGATGTCATCAAAACGTTTTTCCAGTTCGACACGGTCAACAGGAATCTCCTTTTTCAGATATAGCAGTTCTTTCGACTTGCCGGATTGCGGAAATTCGACATAGATGGGAGGAATGACCATTTTCTTTGAGCACGAAAGAATGTCTTTTGCTGCCAAATGTAAGGAAGACTCGTATCCATATTCGCAGTCCTCATTTGAACGGTGCGCAAAGTGATGCATACGCTTCTCCCCTTTGCGCGCTATAAGTTCGTCACCGCACGCAGGGCAAACACACCCACAGTCCTTTCCACTTTGTACTTCATCAATACTTACGATATTGCCATCTTTTAATGCATATATCAATTTCGAGTGTGTTGTCACTGTACTATCATTCCTTCCAAAAAAATATATCTTGTTCTGTTAAAGCGTCAGCCCTTTACTCCCGCGAGGGCGAGGAACTTCTTGTCAGACTGAATGGCGTGGGTCACGAACTTCCCGTCCCGGAACAGCGCGTAGGTAGTCACCGGGGCGGGGAGATTCTGCGCGGTTTCCCTGTCCGTGATCTGGATGGTTTTCAGGGGAATGCCGTGTGCCGCGGCCGCTTCCGCCACCCGGGGCACCCAATAAAAGGTAAACGGACACTGATCCGTATAGTAGAGAACGAAGCCGTCCTCTTTGATTTCCGGATGCCTGGCGCATTCCTTGAACGTTGGCTTTTCCGCCGACGGCGTCAGCGGCAGATACATGAGGGTGATCCCGCAGTCCGAGGCGTCTGCGACGGTGAAGCCCTTGTAGGCCAGATACTTGGGGTCAGAAAGAAACTCCCGCTTCCTGCCCTCCGCAGAAAGGATGCATATCCCCTGCCGCCTCTGCGCTTTGGCGTCCCGGATGCACTCGCCCAGCAGGTCGGAGGAATACCCATGCCCCTTCATGGACCCGGCGATCCACAGGCAGTTGATGTAAAGATACCCCGGCGCGTCGATGGGAACCCACGCGTTCTCTGCCGGAATGTACTCGATGAAGCATTTTCCCCGTTCCTCGCTCCGGTAAAAAACCAGCCCCTCCGCGAACCGTTCCTTGAGCCACGCCTTTTTCGCGACGCTCTGCTTGCCCGACATGGCGCAGCAGATGTGCTCGGAGTCAATGTTTTCGCTTGTGATTCGGATGTATTGCATATGGTTTCTCCTTTTTGTAAATTTGCCCATAACCGGCATTTCCCGACAGCCTCACGGCTGTCGGGAAAGTGGTGGGTGAATTTACTTTTCCGGATTCAGGGCGACCTGATAGTCGAAGCTGCCCATGTGGAGAACTGCGCCGTTCTTTACGCGGCTCCAGGTGTCCGGTTTCAGATTGGTGCCGTTGAGGACGGTTCCGTTGGTCGAGCCCATGTCCTGAATGTACAGGTAGCTGCCGTCCCATTCCACGGTGCAGTGCTTGCCGGAAAGCTGGTAGTCTTCCGCGTTGAGAATGATGTCGGCGCGGTCGTCACGACCCAGAACCTGAGGCGTATGGGGTGCAAGGGTGAAGCTGGTGGAAACATCCTGATGGGACGCGACGGTCATCTGGACAGTCACGCCGCCGCTGGGGGTCACGGGCTTGGTGGCGACCCACGACTCGTTCGGAACGGGGGTCGTCGTAGGAATATCAAAATCACCGGTGGACGGGATGGACGCCATGACGGGGTTGTTATCGATGACGGGGTTGTTATTGATGGTCGGAAGATCCCTATCCCGAAGCCACTGCTCCTGCTTCTTCCGGCTGTTGTTCACCGCGACCACGACGATCACCACGATCACGGCCGCCAGTGCGACCGCGCAGCAGATGACCAGAATGAGATTTTCCCGAACCCAGTCCATGACGGAGGTCTGCGCTTCCGGCGCCTCGATCACTTCGGTGGGGTCGGTAACGCCGGTGGGAGCGGCCGGGATGGCGGCGGGAACCGTGGTCAGGTCAACGGCGACGGAATCTTCCCACCGGGTATCGCCCAGCTCGTAGGCGGCGCGAACCGTGGCGTTGTTGCTGTTGGAGGTCACGAAGGCAAGGTCGATTTTGATGACGGAGCCGTCCTGAATGGTTTCCCAGACCTGCTGAGCCGCGGCGGCAGCGGAGATCTTTTCCTCGGCGGGAACCAGACCGATGCCGCCTCTGGAAACCTCCGCCATTTTCAGCATGTTGTCGGCGTTTGTCAGAGAATAGGCAGAGGTGGAGCTGCCGGTGATACCGATGGCATAGACCGGGATGGAGGTGGCGCTGACCACGTCGATGGCCCGCTGCTGGGTGGTGCCGCCGTCGGCGAGAATGCCGTCGGAGAGGATCAGCAGGCACCGGTTCGTGCAGTAGCTGGTCTTCTTTTCCAGACTGCCCATGGCTTCCACGATGGCGCTGTACATATCCGCTCTGACGCCGTCGCGCTTAAGAGTGTCGATGGCGGCGGTGCGGGCGTCCATGGTGTCGAGGACGGCGCCCTCAACGACTTTGCTGCCCACGGTGGTGATGACCATGGAGTCACCCTCGCCCATGCGGCTGCTGATGATGTCCAGAATGTCCGTCTGCTGCTCGATCTGCTCCTTGGACATGTGGGTGGAAATGTCCACCAGACAGTATACCGTGGTGGGCAGCTTTTCCTGACGCACGGTGGTCAGGACGGGGTCGGAGATCTGCTGGGAATCGATGGAAACCGTCAGGCTTCCGTTTTCGGGGAGTACGGTGCCGTAGACGAGAAGGTCATTCTGATGCTCCTCCGTCACGATCTCGTGAAAGGTCAGAAACGAATTCAGTTCAGCGGCCTGTGCGCTGAACGCGGGGCAGAGCAGAAACAAAAACAGGCAGACGCATCCTAAGAATGCGGTTATTCTTTTCATTTTGACTACTCCTTTATCCAAATTGCGATGGCGGTGTTGTTGTCCACATCCGTGCTTTTCCGCATCATGGCGCGGCAGCGGAGCAGATATACCCATTCCTCCGCCGTGGCGGCCTTGTGAAGATCGAGCATGATCTCGTCCTCCAGCAGCCGCTCCCACAGACCGTCGGAGCACAGCAGAAACGCATGGTCTCCGGGGGAAAGCGTGATGGGCGCATGAAGCTGGGGCTTGATCTCGTCGTCGCCGATGACCCGGAACAGCTTGCTCCTGCCCTCAAAGGACGGAATTTCCGACCGGGAATGCAGCTCGCCCATTTTGATGGAAAGCTGGGCGAGGCTGTGATCCTCCGTGTAGTCCGCGAGGACGCCGTTGTGGAAGTGGTACAGCCGGCTGTCGCCGATGTGTGCCCATACCGCCTGATTTTTGTAAAGATACAGCGCGACCGCCGTGGTCTTCATCTGGTTGGCGTTGGCGCGGGTGGCGAGGATGTTCCGGTTCGCCTCGTTCATCCATGCGAGAATCGTCTCGCCGGAGGGCAGCGCCTCATCCGCCTGCCACTGGGAAAGCGCCTTGACGCCGATGGAGGACGCGGCCTTTCCGCCGCCGTGGCCTCCCAGACCGTCGCAGATGACGGCGCAGTACTGATCCGGCCCCGGGCTGAAATAGACGCAGGAATCTTCGTTTTCAGACCGGCTGCCGATGTTTGTATACCAATACCCTTCAATTACCATAGCTGTTTACCTGTTGTTTCTGGGCTGATCGGGCGGGTCGTAGCCCAGAACGATCAGCGTGTAGTTGTCCTGATACGGCAGGGCAGCGCCCATGATCCGCTGGCCGATGTGGGACGCGGCCAGCTGGACGCTGCCGCAATCGCGCAGGATGGCTGCCATTTCGGCGTCGCTTACAGTGCCGTAGACGCCGTCGCTCATCAGCAGCACCCGGTCGCCGGGGAGCAGGGGGATGGGCGTGCGGTTGTAGTCCACATGGCGCAGTTCGCCCATGCCGATGAAGCTGGTGAGCTTCCGTCCGTTGGGGTCGCGCAGGGCTTCCGCCATGGAGCGCTTGCCATCCAGAATGTCGGGCATCCAGTCCTGCAGCAGATCGTGGTCACGAGAAAGCTGGCTGATCTGACCGTCCCGGTACAGATAGACCCGGCTGTCGCCCACGGAGATCCACCGTAGCGCATTGCCCGTGATCAGGGCGGACACCACCGTGGAGCCGCTGGTGTAAAGCCCCTTGGGGCCGAGCATCTGATTGACGGCGCGGTTGATACCGGCCACCATACCCGGCAGCGCGGTGGGAACCTGATTCGCCTGAAGAGTGGAGCCGAAGGTCAGCGCCTCCATGACGATCTTCTGGCTGACCCGTTCTCCGCCGGAGAGGCCGCCCATGCCGTCGGCCAGAACCGCCAGAATGCCCGTATTGCGGAGCACGGCTGTCTGACCGAAGCTGTCCTGCTGGTAATCCCGTCTGCCGATGTCGTGGATCTTTCCGAGGGAGATACCGGGGATGGGGCAGACCGTTTCCTCCACGGTTTCCTTGGTGATGGGAACGGGGTGCACGGCTACAGGCTTGGGAGGATTCAAGGGCATTTCATTTGCCCGCTCATGCTCGCGGACGTTTTTCCGCAGCATTGCCAGCAACAGGATACCCACACATGCCCCTGCCGTGAAAGTGAAGCAGGCGATCCGCATAGCCAGACGGAAAGCGGTTAGAGGTGTTTGCTCCGCGGCACTGTTTTCCGTTTCTCCGGGTATGGGGATAATGACACCTGCCTGGGAGGGGGCAGCCGCATCCGGTGGCAAAATCGGAACTTTTGTGGGCAGAGTTTCCTGAGGTTGGGTTTCATGCGGCGGAGTATTTTGCGGCAGAGTCTCCTGCGGCGGGGTGTTTTGCGGAAGAGTTTGCTGTGACGGGGTTTCCTGCGGCAGAGTTTCCAGTGGCTGGGTCTCCTGCGGCAGAGTTTCCAGTGGCTGGGTCTCCTGCGGCAGAGTTTCCTGTGACGGGGTCTCCTGCGGCAGAGTTTCTTGCGGCGCGGTATCCCATGGCAGGATCTCTTGCGGCAGGGTTTCCGGCGGCAGAGATGGAGCGGCAATAAGATCGTCCGATTTATGTGCAAACCCCAGGAACCCCGTCACAAGCGCCAGAAGGATCAGCACCACCGCCATTACGGCCAGCAGAGACTGCCTGCGCTTTATCATTGCTGCTTTATTTCTTTTCATTCCAATCAAACCGATCTCCGCAAAGCGGCACAAATAACAGCTTCGTCGTACCAATCGTCAGAACGTCGTAGGCTTCGAGCTGGGCTGCGTTGAGAGCGGGCTTTCCATTTACCCGCACGATATTGCGACCGGTACTGGGGCCAAAGTAGAAGACGCGATCCTCGTTGTCATAGGCGATGATGGCGGAATTCTCTGCGCTGATGTGGGGGTCTCCGGGGATGGAAATGTCCATCTTGGCGCTGCGGCCAATGTAGTTGTTCTGGCTGTGAATGCGGTAGTCATTGCCCTTCGTGGCGCCCTCGATGCACACCAGCCAGCCTACCACGGGGTCAAAGGGAGCGCTTTCCTCATTGCTGTCTTCGTCTACGGGGATGACGGGCAGCGTGCCCTTATAGGGCTGCACAGTGGGGGGAGTTTCAATGGGAGGATCCTGAAAGCCCGCGCTCACGGTGGGCTGGTAGCCCTGCACCTTGCTGCCGTTTTCCTGATTGACAGGCTTGGTCTCGGCGGGGATGTTGTCTACGGCGTGGCTGTTGCCGGTCTGGCCAAAATATTCGGTGGGTATAATCCCGTCTTCAAGGATGTTGTTTCCAAGGGGATTTTTGTTTCTCGCGGCCTCGGCGGCGCACATCGGGCAGGTAGCGTTTTCTTCCGAGTCATAAAAGTGACCTTTGCTGCAGCGAACGATTTCCATAATAATGAACCTCCTGTATGTAAATGGTGTTGATATTGTTTGTTAACAGACGGTGATGCGGTTTTCGGAAGTACCGACGCAGAAACTGCTGCCGTGCTTCAGGGCGACCTTTGTCCCGGCGGGGACGCGCTTGCCGTGGATGAAGGTGCCGTTGCGGGAGCCTTCGTCTACGAGGATCAGGAACTCGCCGCTATTCTCCAAAGTGCAGTGCCTGCGGCTGACGGCGGCGGCGCTCTCCGGGAGACGGATCTGGCAGCTGGGGTCACGGCCGACGGCGACCTTGCCTGCCGGTACGGGAATAATTCTGCCATCCGGCAGCTGCACCCGGAAGGAGGGCGTATATACGCCAGCGGGAACGGTGCCGCCGGGGACAGTGCCGGGGGTGACGCCGCCCGCGGGGTACTTCTCAGCGCTCTTGCGGTTGCGCAGGAGGAAGTAGATGGCCACGGCCACTGCCGCCACGGCGACCGCTGCCGCCGCTATGGTAACGACGGAGATCGAACTTCCGGCGCTCATGTAGGGGATGCCCATCTGATCCAGCGCCTGCGTGACGTACTCGCTGTAAATGGCGCAGGAGTAGGAATCCACGATGCCGTAGGTGTTCAGGCCGATCACGTTGCCGTTTTCGTCGATCAGGGGGCCGCCGGAGTTGCCGCCGGAGATGACGGCGTCGTGAAGAAGAACATTGGTGTTTCCCGCGGCGGACATGACCATATGTCTGGCAACCGTACCCCTGGTTGCGGTGATGTCATTGCTGCCCACGGTAGCGCTCAGATCGTCTACGACGGCGGGGCAGCCGAGGGCGACTACGGTCTCGCCCTGCTTGACGCTTTCGCTGGAGCGGATGGGCAGGGGCTTGCACTCCGTGACGGGGTGGGCGGCTCTCAGAATGGCGTAGTCGGGATAACCACTTTCGGAGATGCGCACGATGCTGCATTCCACGGAGGTCGCTTCACTGGGGAGGCCGGTGACATCGCTGATGGTGAAGTTATCCAGCATGATCCAGATCCGGACGTGGTCGGAATCGAAGGCGTAGTTATATTCACTCAGGTAGGCGGACGCCACATGCCAGTTGGTGACGAAGTATTCGGGCGTGCTGCCCTTCTGCCCCACGGCAAAGCCGGAGCCGACGGCGGCGGCTACGGGTGTGTCGTCGGGGGAAAAGCCGACGACAAAAAGCTTCACAACGCCCTCTTTCGCCTGACTGATGACGGTGGGTAGATCGGTCCTGGCGCTGGCGGGGATCGCCAGCATGGCGGCCAGACAGATCAGCACCATTACCATGGCGGCCAATCGTTTACATACATATTTCATAACTGCTCTCTCCTTTTTATACCATCCCGCGGAAACCCCGGGAGATTAAATACGACCTGCTCTGCGAAAAAGTATACCATCCTTTGGAAATATTGTCCATTCCCTATTTCCGGACTGCGGGAATTTTGCTTCGCTCCCTTGGATGATTTCAGTATAGCAGGTTTTCCGGATTTGTGGTTGCATGGCGTGCAACAATTTGAAGAAATTCAAAAAGGCAGTGCTGGACGATGATCGCAGTCCATCAGCGGTCGCGGAATACCTCAAGAATCTTGCTGTCAGAGCCAATAAGCGTTTTCAGCATGTCACAATTTTTGAACATGCTCGTTGTATTTGTTGCGCTGGAAGCGTGGAAGTAGGACAAATCCAACTTGGTCAGACTGCGGCAGTTGTAAAACATATAGGACATGTTCGTCACATTGGAGGTATCAAAGTTACGCCCAAAATTGATTTCTTTCAGGTTGACAAACCGCCCAAACATATTGGAGGCATTCGGATTCGGAGCAATCTTCCCATTGGAGGCTACATACAGATTGTTGCCGCTCATCCAAGCAAGAATGCTTCCGTCTCCCGCGTCTGACATGTCCCATGCGTCACTGGGTGCGCTCTTGAGACTGCTCAGGAAAGAAACGTAGTACACATCTTCACGGAGATATCGTTCCTGTCCCCAGAAGTACGAAGTACCGTTATATGGTGTCGGTGCCATTACGTAGACAGTGTCAGTTGCGGATGCTTTTTTCGCGCTGCCGATGAAAATGCACAGCAGCAAAACGACCACCGCTGCGACGGGTATCAGCCATTTGGGAAACGACCGCTTTTGCTGGGACGGCTGGGGAGATGCGGGGGGCTGGTATGCCGGTTTCACTGCCGTCGGTGCAGGTCTCGGCGCTGCCGGTTGGGGAGGTGCCGACGGCGTGGGTGTCGGATACGTCGGTTTCGGCGCTGCCGGGGCGGCCTGTACCGCTGCCGGTCTGGGAGGGGCCTTCACCGTTTCGACCGGCTGGGGCGGCGTCGGCACTGCCCGGGGCGGCTCCGCCTGTCCGCTCTGCGGGCGGACGGCCATTTGCAGCAGCGCGGTCATGTTCTTGGGGCGGTTTTCCGCCCGGATGCTCATGCAGTACGCCAGAACGTCAAACTGCGCCTGCGTCAGCAGCGGCTGGCAGGTCAGGGTGTCATCCACGATCCTGTCTACAGCCGTGGGCGGCAGAATGCCGGTGCAGCAGTAATAGATCGTGGCGGCCATGGCGTAAACGTCTGTCCACGGGCCGATGCTGGCGTTGCGCTGATACTGCTCGATGGGGCTGAAGCCCTGTTTGGCCACCATCTGGGAGGACTGGACGTTGCCGTCCCGTCCCTGAATGTCCAAGTCCTTGGCCGCGCCAAGGTCAAGCAAAATCAGCCTGCCGTCCGGCCGCACCATGATATTGTCCGGGCTGATGTCCCGATGGATAATGCCATGCTCGTGAACTTCTGCCAGCGCCTGAATGATGGGCGTCAGCAGGGACAGGCAGGTGTCGAAGGGCATCGGCCCCTCCCGCTGCAGCTTTTTCAGCAGCGTCTCGCCCTCGATGAAGTCCATGACAATGTAAGCCGTTTCATTCTGAATGAAAACGGATTTTACCCCCACAACGCCGGGAATGCCGCCCAGCTTCGCCATTTTCCGGGCTTCTTTCAGGAAGCTGTCGAAGCCCTTCTGGGTGCCGGTCTTTCCCATCATGGCGTTGCTCCACACCACCATGGAGCGGTTTTCCCGGCTGACCATGCCGGTGCTCATGGGGAAATATTCTTTGATCGCGACCTTCTGTTCCAGCAAAAGGTCAAAGCCTATGTAGGTGATGCCGAAGCCGCCCTGCCCCAGCATCTCGCCCACCAGATACTTTCCGTCCAGAATCGTGCCGGGCTTCAATGCGAAGGACTCCGTGTTCACGCTGCCGTAAGGGCGGCCGCACTCCGGGCAGAACTTCTGATCTGCCGCCAGCTCATGCATACATCTCATGCATCTGCGTACTTCCATAATTCAATCCTCTCTTTTGGGGAACGTTCGGGTTCCCGCCGATTTCGCGTACTGTTCTGCATATCAATCCGCAAGCCAAGCATCCGTCACGGACAGACCCATCGACCACGAATACCCGCCGATCACCGTCGGCGTTACGATGATCGCGTCAAATGTCAGCGGCGTATCGAATGTAATCGTCTCGGAGCCAGCGCCGTCACCGGCGGGCAGGGAGATCTTGGCGATTTTCTGGAACTGCCCGTTCACTCTTCCCCACACCTGCCATTCTTTGCACTTTGTTCCCGCGTTCATGGATACTTCCATATTGACGGTCATTTCCCTGCATCGTACCAGCGGGGTGTAAAAAACCAGCGCGTGGACATTCAGACTGAAGTTCCCGTCTTTCAGATTTGTGCTTTCCCAGTAACCATCCACATTTTCGATATAGTTCTTGGGCTGTGTAGGCTTCGTAGTGGGTTCGGGCTTGGGTTCCGTGGCCTTGGGCACGGTTGCTTTGGGCGTGGTTGCCTTGGGCGTGGTTTCCGCAGGCGCGGGCTGCAAGACCGGTTCTGTGGCGGCCGCTTTCATGGAGACGTTCTGCCTGGGCGCTTTTCCCGTAGCGGTCACGATGCAGACGACGATTCCCAGCACCGCGACGATACCGGCCACGGCGGGTATCAGCCATGCGGGGAGCGGCTTTTTCTGCGGCGTCTTCGGCGGCGCGTTTTTGACCGGTGGCTTCACATCTGCCGGTCTGGGAGGGACTGGCGTCGTCTGCTGCCCTTTGGCCGGTTCTGCCTGCGGGGCTGGCTTGACCGGCTCGGCCTTCCTGCCTTTTTGCAGGCGGGTGACCATTTGCAGCAAGGCGGCCATGTCCTGCGGGCGCTTCTGCGGCAGAATGCTCATACCGGCTGCCAGAACATCAAACTGCTCCTTCGTCAGCCGCGGTTTGCAGGTCAGGGTGTCTTCTACGATCCGGTCAACAGAGGTGGGCGGCAGTGTGCCGGTGCAGCAGTAGTAGATCGTGGCGGCCATAGAGTAAACGTCCGTCCACGGGCCGACGCTGGCGTTCTTCCGGTACTGCTCGATGGGGCTGAAGCCCTGTTTGGCGACCATCTGGGTGGTCTGAATCGAGCCGTCCTTTCCCTGAATATCCAGATCCTTTGCCGCGCCCAGGTCCAGAAGGACGGGCTTGCCGTCCGGCTGCACCATGATATTGTCCGGGCTGATGTCCCGGTGGATGATACCGTGCTTGTGGACTTCTGCCAGCGACTGCATGATGGGCGTCATGAGCCGGATGCAGCTGTCAAAGTCCATGGGGCCGTTCTTCTGCATTTTCTGCTGCAGCGTCTCGCCCTCGATAAAGTCCATGACGATGTAGGCGGTCTCATTCTGTGTGAAAACCGATTTCACCCCGACGACGTTGGGAATGCCGCCCAGCTTTGCCATTTTCCGGGCTTCCTTCAAAAAGCTGTCGAAGCCCCGCTGGGTGCCGGTTTTCCCCACCATGGCGCTGCTCCACACCACGGTGGAGCGGTTTTCCCGGCTGACCATGCCGGTGCGCATGTGGGGAAATATTCCTTGATGGCGACCTTCTGCTGCAGCAGCAGATCAAGTCCGATATAGGTGATGCCGAAGCCGCCCTGCCCCAGCATTTCGCCCATCAGATACTTTCCGTTCAGGATCGTACCGGGCTTCAGCGCGAAAGGCTCCGCGTGCACGCTGCCGTAAGCGCGCCCGCATTCCGGACAGTAGGCGATCCCTCCCGACAGATCGTGCATACATTTCATACATCTGCGTACTTCCATAGTCCATTCCTCTTTCTTTCGGGGGAACTCGTGGGGTTCCCGCCGTTTTTTGGAACCATTACAGTAAAATAATATCACCGCTTGATACTATTGTCTACTGATTATTTGGCAAATTTAGTATATCAGATTTCCAGAATTTGCGGTCGCACGCCATGCGACAATTTTGAAAAAAACAGCCCGGCTCTGAAAGGCAGAGCCGGGCGGGAGGTGGTGGGTCAGCGGTTGCGGAATTCGTTGAGAATCTTGCTGTCTGAGCATATGATATTGGGCAGATTGTCGCAGCCATAAAACATGCCGTACATTCCTGCCACAGCAGAGGCGTCAAAGCGGCTGAGATTCAGGCTGGTCAAGCTGCTGCACCAACTGAACATCCAATTCATGTACGTCACGTTGGAGGTGTCAAAACTGCTGAGATCCAAGCTGGTCAGGCTGTTGCATTTTTGAAACATGAAGTCCATGCGCGTTACACTGGACGTATCGAAGTTGGTTAAATTCAAACTGACCAGACTCTTGCATTCGTAGAACATAGATTGCATAGTTGTTACATTGGAAGTACCGAAGCTGGTTAAGTCCAGTGTGGTTAAGCTGCTGCAGCCGTAGAACATAGATTCCATAGTTGTCACACTGGAAGTATCGAAGCTGGCTAAGTCCAGTGCGGTTAAGCTGCTGCAGCCGGAGAACATAGAATCCATGGTTGTCACGCAGGAAGTATCGAAACCGGTTAAATCCAGACTAATGAGGTTGCTGCAGCCGAAAAACATGGCGTACATACCAGTTACGCTGGAAGTATCAAAGCCCGATAAATCCAAGCTTATGAGACTGCTGCAGCCGTCAAACATGCCGCTCATCCGCGTTACGCTGGAGGTGACAAAGCAGTTTCCAAAATCGATTGTCTTCAGGTTTACAAATTTCTGGAACAGCCAGGAAGCATAAGAATTTGGCGCAATCGCTCCGTCGGCAGCCACATATAGATCGCCGTTATCCATCCAAGCCAGTACGCTTCTGTCCCCAGCTTCCGACACGTCCCAGGCGCTGTTGGGGACGTTTTGCATGGAGCTTTGGAAGGTCAGAGTTTTTACGTCTTTGCGCATATACCGCTCCTGACCCCAAAAGAAGGTGTCCTCATCAAAGACTAACTCTGCTTCCGCCATAGTATGGACTTCCATGGGGGCAGTGGGAGCCGCTTCTGTGGGCGCTGGTTCCGTGGTGACGGCCTGCGCGGCCGGCGCTTTCACGGAGGAAGCGGGGGCGGACTTTTTTCCGCCGCTGCCGATGGAAATGATGAGGGCTATCACAGCCACTGCCGCCGCGATGCCGGGAACCAGCCACTTGGGAAGCGGACGGCCGGGGTCGGGCTTCGGCGGCTGGAGGTTCCGGGTTTCCGGCCGGACCGGCTCGGTTTTCGGGACGTCCCTGACGGGCGGCGTTTTTCCTACCGGGTGAGTGACGATCTGAAGCAGCGCGTCCATATTCTGGGGGCGCTTCTGGGGCAGGACGCTCATGCAGAAGGCCAGAACGTCAAACTGCTCCTTCGTCAGCCGCGGACGGCAGGTCAGGGTGTCCTCTATCATGCGGTCGGTGGCGGAGGGGGGCAGGACGCCGGTGCAGCAATAGTAGATCGTGGCGGCCATGGCGTAAACGTCCGTCCATGGGCCGATCTTCCCCGCCTGACCGTACTGCTCCACGGGGCTGAACCCGTGCTTGGCCACCATCTGGGAGGACTGCACATTGCCGTCCTTTCCCTGAATGTCCAAGTCTTTTGCCGCGCCCAAGTCCAAAAGGATAAGCCTGCCGTCACTCTGCACCATGATGTTATCCGGGCTGATGTCCCGGTGAATGATGCCGTGCTTATGGACTTCCGCCAGCGCCTGCATGATGGGCGTCATCAGGCTGATGCAGGTGCCGTAATCCATGGGGCCTTCCCGCTGCAATTTTTTCAGCAGGGTCTCGCCCTCGATGAAGTCCATGACGATGTAGGCGGTCTCATTCTGGATGAAAACGGACTTGACCCCGACGACACCGGGAATACCGCCCAGCTTTGCCATTTTCCGGGCTTCCTTCAGGAAGCTGTCGAAACCCTTTTCCATGCCGGATTTCTGCATGACGGCGCTGCTCCACACAACGGTGGTGCTGTTTTCCCGGCTGACCATGCCGGTGCTCATGGGGTAGTATTCCTTGATGGCGACCTTCTGTTCCAGCAGTAGGTCAAAGCCAATATAAGTGATGCCGAAGCCGCCCTGCCCCAGCATTTCGCCCACCAGATACTTCCCGTCCAGAATCGTTCCGGGTTTCAGGGCAAAGGGCTCCGTTTCCACGCTGCCGTAGGGGCGGCCGCACTCCGAGCAGAAGGTCTCCCCCGCCGCCAGCGCGTGCATACATTTCATACATCTGCGAATTTCCATATCATGTACCACTCTTTTCTACAGACGGATTCAGGACAGCGCACCGTTTACATAGGTGCCTTCCTGATACAGCGAGTTATTGGGCGTGAACAGCCTGCCATACCCGTTTCGGAATTCGTTGCGGATCTCGCCCACATAATGGTAGGACTTGGCGGTGATTCCCAGACCAAATCCCTGCCAGGAGTCGTTTAATGTGAGACCGTAATAGGTATGGTCGTGCTTCTTCTGCGCCGACACCATGCGCCAGCTGTCGCCCTCCACAGTGGGCTGACTTGCCGGTACAGGTGTGCGGTAAACGTAAATCCCGTAGCCGTCGACGATTCCGTCTGCAAATTCGCCGTAAAAGGTTCCGCAGTTTTCCAGCTGCAATGAGCCGAAGCCGCAGGGCTGTCCGCTGCAGATCATGCCGGTATAATACGTGGTGCTTCCCTCCCGGGACGGGTACAGCGAATCGACATGATCCGCTTCCCACAGCCACGAGCCGCTCTGCTTTACGCCGCTGCGATATGTATAGGTGCCTTTCCCCGCGGGGAAACCGCTTTGGAAAGTTCCCCGATAGCTGCCGCCGTACTCATAGCTCAGAGTGCCATACCCACAGGGAACCCCTTGAAGCAGCATTCCGGTATATTGACCGGCAGAACTGCCGCGCCAGCTTCCCGCGTCATAGGTGACCGCCGTCTCTCCATAGGTCCACGCCCCCTCCACCGGGGCAAGCCCCGCGTCGTCGGCAAAGGTAAATACGCCCGTCTCCGGGTAGCCGTTTCGGAAGGTGCCGGTGAACGTCCCCTCCGCCCAGCTCAGCGTACCCTCTCCGTCGGGCACGCCTGATGAGGCTGTACCGACATAATTACCATCAAGATAGGGAAAGCTTTCCACCGGGACGGTCGTTTCCGGAGTGGGAGGAATGAATGTAAATGCGGCGGTTGGTTCGGTCTGAACGGCCGCCGGTTTTACGGGCTCCTGAATGGAAGGCGAGGTGCTCGGACTTTTTCCGCCGCTGCCGATGGAAATGATGAGGGCTATCACCGCCACCGCCGCCGCGATGCCGGGGATCAGCCATTTGGGAAGCGGACGGCCGGGGGCGGGCTTCAGCGGCTGGAGGTTCCGGGTTTCCGGCCGGACCGGCTCGGTTTTCGGGACGTCCCTGACGGGCGGCGTTTTTCCTGCCGGGTGGGTGACGATCTGAAGCAGAGCGTCCATATTCTGCGGGCGGTTCTGGGGCAGGACGTTCATGCAGAAGGCAAGAACGTCGAATTCCTCCTTCGTCAGCCGCGGACGGCAGGTCAGGGTATCGCCTATCGTACGGTCGGTGGCAGAGGGGGGCAGGACGCCGGTGCAGCAATAGTAGATCGTGGCGGCCATGGCGTAAACGTCCGTCCAGGAGCCGATCTTCCCGTCCCGGCCGTACTGCTCCACGGGGCTGAAGCCCTGCTTGGCCACCATCTGGGAGGACTGCATATTGCCGTCCTTTCCCTGAATGTCCAAGTCTTTCGCCGCGCCCAAGTCCAAAAGGATAAGCCTGCCGTCGTTCTGCACCATGATGTTGTCCGGGCTGATGTCCCGGTGAATGATGCCGTGCTTATGGACTTCGGACAGTGCCTGCATGATGGGGGTCATCAGGCTGACGCAGGTGCCATAATCCATGGGGCCTTCCCGCTGCAATTTTTTCAGCAAAGTTTCGCCCTCGATAAAGTCCATGACGATATAGGCTGTCTCATTCTGAATGAAGACCGAATTCACGCCCACCACACTGGGAATGCTCCGCAGTTTCGCCATTTTCCGTGCTTCTTTTAAGAAGCTGTCGAAGCCCTTTTCCACGCCGGATTTCTGCATGACGGCATCGCTCCACACAACGGTAGAGCGGCCTTCCCGGCTGACCATGCCGGTGCTCATGGGGAAGTACTCTTTAATGGCGATCTTCTGCTCCAGCAGCAGATCAAAGCCGATGTAGGTAATGCCGAAGCCGCCCTGCCCCAGCATTTCGCCCACGAGATACTTCCCGTCCAGGATCGTTCCGGGTTTCAGAGCGAAAGACTCCGCCTTCACGCTGCCGTAAGGGCGGCCGCATTCCGGGCAGACGGTCTCCCCTGCCGCCAGCGCGTGCATACATTTCATACATCTGCGATTTTCCATATCCCGATCCTCTTTCTTGTCTGACGTTCGTTATTTCTTGCTGAATAAGTCAGAAAAGCCGTTTTTTTCCAGATGGTTGTTGATGTCTATAATGTCCAGCTCCCGCAGAATGCCGTCGATGATAACAATGTCCCGCGGGCTGGAACCGCTCAGGGAAGCGAGGTCTCCGATTTTCAGCAGCTTCTGGGTCTCGGACAGGTTCATGCCCAGAACGCGGGAAAGCCGCAGGAGCACATTCCGCTGAGGGCTGACCTCAGCGTTCAGGATCCGGTAAAGGGAGGACTTGTTCAGTCCCGCAAGCCCCGCGATGGTCTCGACGGAACGGGGCGTTTTACGCAGAAACTGGAAAAGGTAGTCGCCAAGGGCGGGGCCGTTGGCTTCGTGAAGGAGCTGCGTGACGGATGCTCCGCCTTTCAGACGGGAAACGGCAATTTCGGTGGGACCTGACTGCTGCATAAAATGACTCCTCCCTGTGCCATAAAGGGATATGTTCTGCCCATATTCGGCCAAAGATGGCTTTTTATTACGGTTCTATTAAGAAGTATATCACAGCCTATTCCGGAATGCAATCGGCGGCAGCAAAAAACCGTGCCGGAGATTTACTCCGGCACGGTTGCGAACCATATGGGATTAGCCGAACACGGACAGCAGGAAGCCGGCCGCGATGGCGGAGCCGATAACGCCGGCCACGTTGGGACCCATGGCGTGCATCAGCAGGAAGTTGGAGGGGTTGTTCTTCTGGCCGACGGTGTTGGACACACGGGCAGCCATGGGAACGGCGGACACACCGGCGGAGCCGATCAGGGGATTGACCTTCCGGCCGGTGAGCTTGCACATCACGTTGCCGCCCCACAGGCCGCCGGCAGTGGAAATGCCGAAGGCCACGACGCCCAGAACCACGATCTTCAGGGTGCTGGCAGTCAGGAAGGTGGAGCCGACCATGGTGGCGCCCACGGCGGTGGACAGCAGAATGGTGACGATGTTCATCAGGGCGTTCTGTGCGGTGTCGCTGAGACGGTCAGTAGCGCCGGTCTCCTTGAACAGGTTGCCCAGCATCAGGCAGCCGATCAGAGGCGCGGTGTCAGGCAGCAGCAGCGCCACGAAGATAACGACCACGATGGGGAAGATGATCTTCTCGGCCTTGGAGACGGTACGGGTCTGCACCATCTTGATCTTGCGATCCTCGGCGGAGGTCAGCAGGTTCATGATGGGGGGCTGAATCAGCGGGATCAACGCCATGTAGGAGTAAGCGGCCACGGCGATAGCGCCCAGCAGCTCGGGAGCCAGGCGGGTGGTCAGGAAAATGGCGGTGGGGCCGTCCGCGCCGCCGATGATGCCGATGGAAGCGGACTGGGGGCCGGTAAAGCCCAGCAGCACGCCGCCCAGGAAGGCAACGAACACGCCCAGCTGTGCGGCAGCGCCCAGCAGCAGGCTCTTGGGATTACTAAGCAGGGGGCCAAAGTCGGTCATCGCGCCCACGCCCATGAAGATCAGGCAGGGGTACAGGGAGGTCTTGACGCCGATATAGAAGATATCCAGCAGACCGCCTTCCCGCATGATGGCGCCGTAGCTGTGATACAGGTCACTTGCGGGATTCATGAAGTTGTCCCACAGCTCCTGGTGGTAAAGACCGCCCAGGGGCAGGTTGGACAGCAAGCAGCCGAAGGCAATGCCCACCAGCAGCAGCGGCTCGAATTTCTTGACGATGCCCAGGTACAGCAGCACACAGGCGATGATCAGCATCACCAGATTCTGCCAGCCGCCGTCGGCAAAGCCGACGAAAATGGCGTTGAAGCCGGACTTCTGCCATAGATTTAACAGGACTTCACCAATATTGATGCTCATGGTGTATCCTCCTTAGCCGAGGACGACCAGAGTAGCACCGGTGTCAACGGTGGAGCCCTTGGAAACCAGAACCTGCTTCACGGTGCAGGCCTTGGGCGCCAGAATCTCGTTCTCCATCTTCATGGCTTCCAGAACCACCAGAACGTCGCCTTCCTTCACGGCCTGACCTGCGGTGACGTTTACCTTCAGGATGTTGCCGGGCATGGGAGCGGTGACGGCGTCACCGGCCACGGGAGCGGCAGCGGCGGGGGCGGGAGCAGCCGCGGGAGCGGCCACGGGGGCAGGGGCGGCAGCGGGAGCAGCAGGCGCGGCGGTGGGGACAATGGCCTCGTACTCATCCAGCAGCATAGCCTTGCCGGCTTCGACCTCCACCTCGTAGGTGCGGCCGTTCAGAGTCACTTTATATTTCATGATTATTTGACCTCCTTAATGGAAATGAAGCGCAGCTCGTTCAGGGGCTTGCCCATCTTGTCGGCCACGATGGCCATAAGCATAGCGGCGGTTTTCGGCTCGACATCGTAGAGCTTCAGCTTGCCGGCGGTGCCGGGAGCGGCGGGGGCGTCGGCGGCGGGAGCCTCGGGTACGGCGGCAATGGCGGCCTTGGCGGCGTCAGAGTGGGCGGCGACCTTCTTCTCCTTGGCGATGAAGATCTTACCCATGCCGATGACGACGATCATCAGCAGAACCAGGCCAAAGAATACCACGGCGTAGCCCAGCAGCGCGACGACGGCGGCGTCAACAAAGCCGATATCCGTCAAAGTGGAAGATAACACCATAACGGTACCTCCTTAGCACTCCACGATGGAGTAGGTAGCAACGTTCTCTTCCTTGGCCTTGCGCTCCTCGAAGAACTTCTCGGCCAGGTTGGGGAAGGCAATGTAGCTCAGCACATCCTCGTCGGAGCGGGCCAGATCGCCCAGCTTCTCCCGGGTCTTGTCCACGACAGGCTCCAGAGTGTCGGCGTAGCGGACGGTCAGAGGCTGCTCGTCGCCCAGGATCATCTTCTGGATTTCGGGGTCGATGGGCGCGGGGGTGTGGCCGTACTCACCGCGGCAGTAAGCCTTGATCTCCTTGGAGACGGACTTGTAGCGCTGGCCGTCCAGCACGTTGCGCACGGCCTGCACGCCGACCATCTGAGAGGTGGGGGTGACCAGCGGGGGATAACCCATGTCCTTACGAACCTTGGGCGTCTCCACCAGAACCTCGTCGAAGCGGTCGAGCGCGTTGACCTGCTTCAGCTGGCTGAGCAGATTGCTGAGCATACCGCCGGGGATCTGATAGGTCAGGCACTGGGTGTCGGTGGCCATGGACTTGGGCATCAGGGTGCCGTCCTTGATGTAGTCGTCACGCACGACCTTGAAGTAGTCGGCGATCTTCTTGGTGCACTTGTCGTCCAGATCGACCTCGTAGCCCAGCTGACGCAGCGCGTAGGCCAGGGTCTCGGTGGCGGGCTGGGAGGTGCCGCCGGAGAAGGGAGAAATGGCGGTGTCGATGATGTCCACACCGGCTTCCACGGCCTTCAGGTAGGTCATGAAGGCAAGACCGGTGGTGGAGTGGGTGTGCAGGTCGATGGGCAGCTCGGGAGCGGCGTCCTTGATGGCGGAAACCAGATCGTAAGCTTCCTTGGGACCCATGATACCGGCCATATCCTTGATGCAGATGGTGGAAGCGCCCATTTCCTTCAGTTCCTTCACCATTTCCACGTACTTCTTCTGGGTGTGGACGGGAGAGGTGGTGTAGGACAGGGTGCCGGAGGCGATGGCGCCGGCCTTCACGGTGGCTTCCATGGCGACCTTCAGGTTGTTCGTATCGTTGAGGGCGTCGAAGATACGGATGATGTCAATGCCGTTTTCCACGGACTTCTGCACGAAAAGCTTGACAAAGTCATCGGGGTAGTGGGAGTAACCCAGAACATTCTGACCCCGCAGCAGCATCTGCAGCTTGGTGTTGGGCACGGCGGCGCGGATCTTGCGCAGACGCTCCCAGGGATCTTCGTTCAGGTAGCGCAGGCAGACGTCAAAGGTAGCGCCGCCCCAGCACTCGACTGCGTAGTAGCCGGTCTTATCGATGGTCTCCAACATGGGAGCAAACTTGTCGTAAGGCAGGCGGGTTGCGATGAGAGACTGATTTGCGTCACGCAGCACGGTCTCCACAAACTGAACTTTTTGAGCCATTTGTATGTAACCTCCGTAGATGGAATTTGAGTGGACGCATCGGGGGGCCGACTTGTCCGTATATTTTTAGACCAGGAGCCGAAACACGGATCATGGTTAAAAACACAAGGGGAAACGGGGAAGTCCCAACCTCCACCGACATATATATTAACACAAGGGGGAAAGGTTGTAAATACATTTTTTTGCTTTTTCGGTACATTTATATCGTTTCTTTGCCGAAGTTTAGGGAAGCGGGGCGGCACTTTGCGCCCCCGATCCTCCTCTGCCCCGGCTGCTTTCGACAATGATGGCAAAAAATTCACACTTTTTATATTGATTTTTTTATATCGATAGTGTATGATACACTCGAAAAGTATGGGGTGCCGAGCCAGAGAGCAGAAAACGGTTTGGCCTGACTCCCATATCTATATTATAATGAAAGAGGTTACTGTATTATGGCAATCGACTTGAAGCATTATGGTATCTCCGGTACGACTGAGATCGTCCACAACCCCTCTTATAAGGCGCTGTTCGACGCCGAGATGGATCCCACTCTCACCGGCTATGAAAAGGGTCAGCTGACCGAGCTGGGCGCTGTGAACGTCATGACCGGCGTTTACACCGGCCGTTCCCCCAAAGACAAGTACATCGTTATGGACGCCAACTCCAAGGACACCGTGTGGTGGACCACCGAGGGCTACAAGAACGACAACCATCCCATGACCGAGTCCACCTGGGCTACCGTCAAGGATCTGGCCGTCAAGGAGCTGTGCAACAAGAAGCTGTACGTGGTTGACGCTTTCTGCGGCGCGAACCCCGACACCCGTATGGCCGTCCGCTTCATCATGGAAGTGGCATGGCAGGCACACTTCGTCACCAACATGTTCATCCGTCCCTCCGAGGAGGAGCTGAAGAACTTCAAGCCCGACTTCATCGTCTACAACGCTTCCAAGGCCAAGGTCGAGAACTTCAAGGAGCTGGGTCTGAACTCCGAGACCTGCGTCGCCTTCAACATCACCTCCCGTGAGCAGGTCATCATCAACACCTGGTACGGCGGCGAGATGAAGAAGGGTATGTTCTCCATGATGAACTACTACCTGCCTCTGAAGGGCATCGCCTCCATGCACTGCTCCGCCAACACCGACATGAACGGCGAGAACACCGCCATCTTCTTCGGCCTGTCCGGCACCGGCAAGACCACCCTGTCCACCGACCCCAAGCGCCTGCTGATCGGCGACGACGAGCACGGCTGGGACGACAACGGCGTGTTCAACTTCGAGGGCGGCTGCTACGCCAAGGTCATCAACCTCGACAAGGACTCCGAGCCGGACATCTACAACGCCATCAAGCGCGACGCGCTGCTCGAGAACGTGACCCTCGACGAGAACGGCAAGCGGGTGAAGGATGGCAGCGGCACCCCCACCAAGCGAACCGAGGCGTTCCGCGCCCTCAAGGAGCAGTACGCCAAAATCGTGGCCGAGGGCGGGGATATGGTCATTGACCCCTCCCTGCTGGGCAGCGACGCCGACGGCATCAAGGGCGGCTTTGATGCGGTCATCGCCATGAAGGACACCAAGCTGGCCGACATGAGCGTGGCGCAGCTTCAAACCGTGTGGCAGGTGGTCAAGGCCGTGGAGCACAGCGTGAACACGGCGGGGAAAGTCCTGTCCAAGGCCAAGTACGCCAGGACGGCGGATTGGGCGCAGGCTCTCTCCATCGGGACCAGCAGCCGCCGGGCCAAGAACAGCCTGACCCGCAACCACGCCCTCATTGACCTGGAGACCCCGTACACCTTCTTCTCCCATTACGGAGAGGCGGGCAAGGCGGTCTACCGGATGCTGCGGGACGCGCAGGACCAGCAGCAGCTCATGGTGGACCATGTGGCCGAGGAGGTCCGCAAGATCGTGGACCCCAAGACGGTGAAGAAGCTGGAGGCGACCACGCATACCTTCACCACGGAGCGAGGCGAGAAACTGACCCTTTCCACGGCCCAGGTGATGGAGCTGTATGAGCTGGTGAAGCGCAAGCAGGCCCACGACCACCTGCTCAAGGGCGGCGTGGTCCAGCCAGAGATCAAAACCTCGCAAATCCGGCGCGGCACGGACAGCATTCGCCTGACGGAGGGCGACCTGGTGAACATCACCGGGACGCTGACACCGGAGCAGGTGAAGATCGCGGACGGCCTGCAAGGACTGACCCGTGGCGTGCTGGCCGACTACGGCAACAAGGCCAGCATGGAAGCCTATGGTTATAAGAAGTTCACCGAGAGCGACTACTGGCCCATCAAATCGGCCAAGGAGGGCCTGCACAGCAACATCGAAAAGGGCGGCAACAACACTCGCTCCATTAAGAACATCGGCATGGCAAAGACCACGATGCCCCACGCGAGCAACGCCCTGGACCTGGCGGGCATCTTCACTACCTTTGCCAGCCACGCCTCCGACATGACGGACTATGCCTCCTGGCTCTGCACGATGGAGGACATCAACCGCCTGTTCAACTACCAGTTCCGGGACGAGGAGGGCAACCCAACCGGCAAGACCATCAAGGGCCTGCTGGACCGCGTGGGCGGCCCCGGCAGTCAAAAATACTGGCACAACCTGATGGAGGACATCCAGAACGGCATCAACGCCCCCGGCGACAGCCCCATGTGGGACATCGCCGGAAAGACCATCGGCGGCTTCAAGGGCGCAGCCGTGGGCGCGAACATCCGCGTGGTCATCCAGCAGCCCACGGCGTTCTTCCGGGCGGCGGCGGTACTGGACCCCCAGGACATGGCGCGGGGCCTTGCAAGAGGCGTTACGCGGGGCAGCGGATGGAAGAAAGCCCTGCAATACTCCCCCATCGCCATGCGGAAGGATGCGGGCGGCTTCGACATCTCCAGCCCCTACAAGATGACCGAGACGCTGTTCGACAACCGGACGAACGTGCGGAAGCTGAACGACGCCCTTTCCGCCCCTGCGGGCGCTGCGGACGCCGTGACCTGGGGTAAGCTGTGGAACGCCTGCGAGTGGGCCACGGCGCGGGAACACCAGGGCCTCACCAAGGGCAGCGAGGCGTTCTACCGGCAGACGGCAAAGCTGTTCGCGGAGGTCATCGACCAGACCCAGGTGGTAGACGGCGTGCTCCAGCGGTCCAACATCATGCGCTCCAGCAACGCGGTGGTGAAGCAGGCGACCAGCTTCATGGGCGAGCCTATCATGAGCCTCAACCTGCTGATGCGGGCCTATGACCAGGTGCGCTACGAGCAGAACAGCCAGAAGCGCGGCAAGGCCATCAAGACGATGGGCCGGGCAGCCACGGCCCTGGTGGTGACGAACGTGGTCAACGCTCTGGCCCAGAGCCTTATCGACGCCATGCGCGACGATGACGAAGATAAAAAATACTGGGAGCGCTTCCGGGCTGCGTTCACCGGCATCTCCGGTGACGAGGAGACCCCCTGGGAGAAAGCCTGGAACGCCATCACGGAGGGCAACGTCGGCAGCAACATGAACCCCCTGGGGCAAATCCCCTTTGTGAAGGACGCGCTGTCCATCATGCAAGGCTACGACGTGTCCCGCACGGAAATGGAGATCGTGTCCGACCTTATCCAGGCCGGACAGACGGCCATCCAGAGCGCCGACGGCCAGGGCAAGCGGACCAGGGCCTACGCCCTCAAGGGACTGCTGGCCGCCGGTGCAAAGATGTTCGGCATCCCGGCCTCCAACCTGGCGCGGGATATGTGGGGCCTGGCCCGGAGCGCGGCGGTGGAGACCGGCAACATCCCGCTCCAGTATGAGATGGAAAAGGCTATCTACAACATCTCCAACACCGGCAACAAGAACCGCTATTACGCCATTCTGTACCGGGCACTGGAGCAGGGCGACATGGACACCTACCAGCACATCAGGGACGACCTGATGAACAGCATGGGCGTGGACGGCGCAAGCATCGACAGCGCCATGCGGAGCCGCTACAACAAGGCCGTTGAGAAGGACCCGGACTACACCCTGCCCCAGAGGGCACGGGACCTTATCGGCAGCAGGGACAAATACACCCCGGTCAAGGAGAAGGAGGAAACCTTCGGTGCGGATGACCTGGGCAGCAGCGCCTACCGGGCATACTCCGACCAGCGGGCCAACGACTACCGCAGCATGGCAAACGACCTGACGAGCAGCCCTATTTTCCTGGGAATGGACGACGAGACCCGCGACAAGGTGCTCAAGGCGGCCTATGATCTGGCCGACAAGAGCGCCCTGGCGGACCATTCCGACGGACAGTACGAGGTCAGCACCAAGTGGATGGCCCAGGCCGATGACGCAGAGGCCCAGGGCATCGAACCCTGGGAGTACGTCCTGTTCCACACCGCCTACAACGAGATGGAAGGGACCAAGGACGCAGACGGCAAGACCGTGAAGGGCGAGGCCAAGAGCGACCATGTGCGGGAATGGCTGGAGGACTTCTCCGGCCTGACCGACGAGCAGCGGGCTTTCCTCTGGGGGACCGTCTACACCAGCGAATGGTAAAGAAATGGGAGCAGGTCGTCCCTGCTCCCGTTTTTTCATGTCGTCACCAACAATTTCCGCACTTCGAGTACCCCAGATACTCGCAGTATTCTATATTATGCGCCCAGTATTCGTCAGCACCCTGGAACACAGGGCAATCGTAATTGTGATAACGGTTTGACCCTTCTACGATGAACCCAATGTTGTTGTAAAGAAAAGTGGCGTCGTGAAGATAGCCGGACAAATCCTCGTTCCGAGCCTCCAGGTCGTTCACTTTTTCTTGCAGTTGCGTCTTTTCGGTGGATAGCGCGGAAACTCTGGAGCGCAATTCCGCATTCTCCGCTGCCAGGTCATCCCGCGCTGCCGTGAGCACGGAGACACGGTAGCCAAGGATGCAGGTGCATACCACCAGCAAAGCAGCGGCTATGCAAAGCGGGACCACCGGAGACCGCTTTCCCGGCTTCGGTTGTTCGGTTTCAACTCCGGGCGGGGTCTGGCCCGCCTGGATGAACGGTGTGCCGCACAACTTCTCCCCCGGCTGGGGAGAAAGGCTTTCACAGTCACACGGCTTTCCCTCCGGGACGAGCTGCCCACACTTCGGGCAGGTGTACCATCGTTCCTTCGGTATGGCCGGACGCGTTTTCCTGCGCTGGATGGCCTTGCAAGCGGCGGTAGCGACAGCCAAGGCCGTGCCATACAGCAGGACCACAGGGAGGCCGCCGAGTTGTACACCGCTCATGCTTATGGCGGTTTGCACCATCGCTGCTACGGCGACGCACACGATATAGACCAAGGCTTTCATAGGTGGACCCTCTCTTTCAAATTTTTATCTGCTTCGGGGCGAAAAGGATGCGGGGCTTTGATATGCTCAATGGGAAAGGCAGGTGATACCAATGGAGTGGAACATCATTGTGGGACTGGTATGCACGGTGCTGGGCGCTGTCATCAGTTATGCCACCTTCTCCCGCAACAAGGGGAAAGACGACAGGAGCAACGGCCAACAGCTCGGCACCGTTTTGACAGAGCTGGGGTACATCAAGTCCAACACGGACGAGATCAAGACGGAACAGCGAGAGCAGCGCAAGACCAACACAGCGGTGGAGGGCCGTCTGGCTGCCGTGGAGGCCAGCGCCAAGTCCGCACACCACCGCATTGACCATCTGGAGGCGGTACGAGATGAAGAACATTAAGACGACCACGCGGCGACTGTTCGTGACAACGCAGATTGCCGCGCTGGGGTGGGTCACGATGTCCTACCTCATCGCCCTGTACGCCACGGTGCGCCTGGGCCAAGTGTTCCCGGTGGTGGACCTGTCCGAGCAGGCCATCGAGACCATCCTGGGCGTGAACGTCCTCAAGGTGGTGGAGAACATCTTCGAGCACAACGACGGGGTGGTGTTCGGCAAGAGCAACGCACCGGAGAAGAAAATCAAACGAGATTGCTAAAGGAGGAAATCGAAATGAAAACCTACATCGGCACGAAAATTATTGAGGCGATCCCTGCTATTCGCAAGGGTGGCACGGTCTACGAGAAAGACCAGCCCATCCCCAAGAGCATGGACCCCGAGCAGGAGGGCTATAAGGTCCGCTACCAGGACGGCTACGAGAGCTTTAGTCCAAAGGATGTGTTTGAGGCCGCATATCGGGAAACAGACTGCCTGAGTTTTGGCCTTGCCATTGAAGCAGCGAAGAAAGGGAAGAGAATTGCCCGCCGCGGTTGGAATGGCAAGAATCAGTATGTTGAGCTTGCGGAGCGCATCAGCTATGAGAACGCTGCGCATGAGGTGGTCAACGCCAATCACGAAGCTATCGGCAACAAAGCACTTGCTTTTGTCGGCACATCCGGCGTGCAGCTCGGCTGGCTGGCATCGCAGGCGGATATGCTGGCTGATGACTGGGAAATCGTGGAGTAAAGGAAGGAGCACATCATGGATATTACGACCATCATTGAAGCGGCGGCTGCCCTTGTGGCTGCCGTCATCACCGCCGTGGTCATTCCCTATATCAAGAGCCGGACCACGGCCCAGCAGCAGGCGGAGATCAATGCCTGGGTGAAAATCGCCGTGACGGCTGCGGAGCAAATCTACCGTGGCAGCGGGCGCGGCGAGGAGAAGAAAGCCTATGTCCTCAACTGGCTGGCGGAGCACGGCATCACCCTGGACGAGGACCGCATCGACGCGCTCATTGAGGCCGCCGTCTACGAACTCAACCACGGCGTTCTGAAAGAAGGTGCGGGCAATGAGTAACAGCCCGCTGGTCAGCTACACCAAGCTGTCCCCCAACCATTCCGGCAAGCGCAAGCACACCATCGACACCATCTCCATCCACTGTATGGCCGGGAACCTGTCCGTGGAGCGCTGCGGCGAACTGTTCCAGAACAAGGAACGCCAGGCCAGCAGCAACTACGGCATCGGCAGCGACGGGCGCATCGGCCTGTATGTGGACGAGGCCAACCGTTCGTGGTGTACCTCCTCCGCCAGCAACGACAACCGGGCCGTCACCATCGAGGTGGCGAACACCGTTGCCAAGGACCCGTGGCCGGTCTCCGACGCGGCCTACAAGTCCCTCATTGACCTGCTGGTGGACATCTGCCAACGCAACGGCATCCCCAGGCTGCTTTGGAAGGGAGATAAAAACCTCGTAGGTCAGGTAGACCGGCAGAACATGACCGTCCACCGCTGGTTTGCGGCGAAAGCCTGCCCTGGTGACTGGCTTTACAGCCGCCACGGCCAGATCGCCGCAGAAGTCAACAAAAGACTGGAGGCCGCAAGGGCCGGAAAGGATGAAGAAACTATGGACACCAAACAGCTCACGAGCTGCGCCGACACCGGGGACAACCCCTCCGCCTGGGCCAAGGAGGCTACCGACTACTGCAAGCGCAAGGGCATCTTCGCCGGAGACGGCGCGGGCAACTATGGATGGCAGAAGCCCATCACCCGCGAGGCCACGGCCCAGATCATCTACAATCTGCTGGAGGCCGCCGGGATGCTGGACAAGCTGCCGGACGTGAAGTGAGATATTCCCACTTTTTGTACCAAAACGATAAAGGTTGTAAATCTTTATTACAAAGATAGTCCTTTTCCGTGGTACTGTCAAGGTGCCGAGGAGGGGCTGCGTGTGAAGATTTACGATTTTGAGGGACAAAAGAATATCTCCGGGGACCGCATCCACCAGGTGCGGGCGACCAAACGCATCTCCCAGGCGGACCTCGCTGCAAGGATGCAGGTCAAGGGTGTGTTCATTGAGCGGGAGGCCATCAGCAAGATAGAGACCGGGGACCGCTTCGTGACGGACTACGAGCTGATGATCTTTGCCGAGGTCCTGGGCGTGACGATGGACTGGCTGACCGGAAAAGAATAAAAAATTTTGAAATCCCCCTACGGATAGTAGGGGGATTTTTGCATCTTCCGGGGCTATTGACATGGCCGAAAAAAGTGTGCTAAAGATATACAAATGCTATGCAAAAGTATTGCAAATGGAGTTTTTCCTATGCCGAGATATAAGGGCGCACACTTGACCTGGAACGACAGATTGACCATTGAAAAAATGCTCCGCGAGGGGTACAGCAAGCCGCAGATCGCCCGCTATCTGGGCGTGCATCACAGCACGGTCTACGACGAGTGCCGGAGGGGTGCGGTGGAGCTGAAACGCAGCGACCTGACCACCTATATCTCCTACTCCGCCGATGTCGCCAAGGACTACCACCTGGACCGCAAGAAGAACATGGAAAAGCCTCTGAAAATAGGCAAAGACCACCGGCTGGCCCGGTGGCTGGTCAAAACCATCTCCGAGGGGTATTCCCCGTCTGCTGCCTGTTCCATGCTGGGCAAAACGCCGGAGACCACCTTCTCCTGCACATTATGCCGTCAGACTGTGTATAAGTACATCGAGAACGGGGACTTGTGGCCCCTGACCAACAAGGAGCTGCGCTACAAGAGCGACCAGAAGCGGACCTACAACCGCGTGAAAGCGGCGAAAGCCCCCAGAGGGGACAGCATCGAGCATCGCCCGGAGCACATCAATAACCGGGAGGAACCGGGCCATTGGGAGATGGACAGCGTGGTGGGCAAGAAGGGCACCAAGGCCGCCCTGTGCGTCCTCACCGGACGCGTGACGCGGGACGAGATCATCCGCAAGATGCATGACGACACCGCCGCCAGCGTCGTGGGCGTTCTGGACCGGCTGGAGCGGCGCATGGGGACCGCTATGTTCCGCCAGGTATTCAAGAGCATCACCGTGGACAACGGGAGCGAATTTGCAGATTGCAAGGGCATGGAGCGCTCCTGTCTGCTGCCCGGAGAGAAGCGCACCCACGTCTACTACTGCCACCCAAGGTCCCCCGGAGAGCGCGGCAGCAACGAGAAGCAGAACCAGCTTATCCGGTGGTTTTTCCCCAAGGGCACGGACTTCCGCAAGGTGACACAAAAAGAGGTGCGCCGGGTCCAAGACTGGATAAATAATTACCCACGGTTAATCCTGGACTGGCACACCTCTGCGGAACTTTTCAACGTGTTTCTTGCAAGCCTATAAAGCCTATAAAAAATTTTTCAAAGAAATTCGGGTTTTACTATTGACATTTGGCGACGCAAATGCTATCGTAAAACCCGAAGGATGAAACAGTCCTTCGGGCTTTATTTTTTCCCAGGAAAGGGGGTGCGCGTGATGGCCTGCAAGTACCTGGATTTCCAGGACCGAAAGAAAATCGCAAAGATGTACCAGGAGGAAGCCCGCGTGCTGGACATCGCCTACAAAATCGGATGCCACCCCGCAACGATCTATGAGGAGCTGCGACGCGGCGACACGGGCAAGCTGGACAAGAACCAGCGCCCGGAGTATGACCCCCGCCTGGCTCAAAGGACGTTTCAAGAGGCAATCCGCCGCCGGGGCAACCGGCGGACCACCACGACCGCCGAGAGCGGCCAGTAAACCAAAGAGGAGGACAAGGACATGAAAATGAAGGACCTGGCCCTGGCACAGGTACGTCGGGGCGAACGCTTCACCTTCGACGGTGTGGAGTTTGTAAAGCTGGAGGACGACCTGGACGCCGCCTTTGCGGTGGCCGCCGACACGCTGCCGGAGTGCTGCCAGTTCGAGGACGACGACGCCGGGCGGGAGGACCACAACAACTATGCGGGCAGCCTGCTTTCCAAGACCGTGGAGCGCTGGCTGCGGGACAAGCACCCGGCCATCTTCTCCGCTGTGGTGGAGCGGCCCATCGACCTGACCACCATGGACGGCATGACGGACTACGGCAAGCCCCTGGCCGTCGTGCGGGCGCTGACCATTGACGAGTACCGCAAGCACCGCAGCATCCTGCCGCTGACCTCCAAGCCCTATTGGCTGGCAACGGGCTGGACAACCAACAGCTCCCCGTACTCGGATGGCCGCCTCGCGTACCGCATCTTCACCGGCGGCACCGTGGGCTACAACCGCGTGTACAACGCCAACTTCGCGCCGCGTCCCGCTTTGTATCTGAAATCCTCTATCCTTGTATCGGTTGAGACCGAGGACGAGGGCAAGGCGCTGGCCGATTACAGCGACACGGACCTTATCGACGAGCTGTACCGCCGCAGGAGAAGCACCTATGACCCGGACTGAACGGCGGAGGCGGCAGCAGCGCCGCCGCAGGGCCGCGATGCAGAGAGCCGCCTGCCTGGCGCTGGCCCTTCTGGCCGTGGCTGCTGCGTTCGCCTGGAGCGGGCGTCCACAAGAGCCGGAGACACCAGAGGCCACCGTGCCGGTGACGGCAACGGCACTTCCGGCGGAGACACCCGCGCTGGAACCCATCACGCTGGAGTTTGAGGACCGGGAGGCCATCGACCCGATGGAGGCGTCCAAGGTAGCCCTGGCAAAGATGGTGTGGGGCGAGGCGCGGGGCTGCTCCACCACGGAACAGGCGGCCACGATCTGGTGCGTGCTGAACCGCTACGACAGCGGGGACCGCTTCTGGGCCGACACGGTGGAGGGTATCACGACCCAGCCCTGCCAGTTCTACGGCTACGACCCCAGCAACCCGGTGGACCCGGACATCCTGGCCCTGGTGGAGGATGTGCTGGCCCGCTGGATGGCCGAGAAGGAGTGCGTGGGCAGCGTGGGCCGGGTGCTGCCGAAGGAGTACCTGTACTTCACCGGAGACGGCGCACACAACTACTTCACCACGGAATGGCAAGGCGGGCAGACCTGGGACTGGTCCCTGGAAAGCCCGTATGAGGGATAGCTGATATGGAGTTGACCCACCTTTCCCTGTTTTCCGGCATCGGTGGCCTGGACCTGGCCGCCGAGTGGGCAGGCTTCCACACCGTGGGACAATGCGAGTGGGCCGACTACCCCACCAGGGTCCTGGAGAAACATTGGCCGGACGTTCCACGCTGGCGGGACATTCGGACTTTGACAAAGGAGAGTTTCTGTGAACGGACCGGACTACGAACAGTTGACATTATTTCCGGCGGCTTCCCGTGCCAACCCTTCTCCAAAGCCGGACAGCGCAGAGGCAAGAGCGATGACCGCTACCTCTGGCCGGAGATGCTTAGAGTTATCGACGAGCTGCGGCCTGCTTGGGTCATTGGAGAGAATGTTGCTAACATCCTCAATCTGGCACTCGACGATGTACTTTCTGACCTGGAAAGTAAAGGCTACACCGCACGGGCGTTTATGGTTCCAGCTCGCGGCGTCGGCGCTCCGCACCAAAGATACCGATTTGCAATCGTGGCCCACGCCGACGGCGATGGACGCGGCGGGGCTGGACCGGAACCTGCGGAAGGACGCGACATCCACCAGGTCGTTGCTTCTATGCCAGAAGGTGGCCTACCTGGCGGGGGGGGGTACTGGAAATCTGAACCCGGAATGGACCGAATGGTTGATGGGCTTCCCAACTGGATGGACAGAGTTAGATGCCTCGGAAACGCGGTGTGCCCGCCCCAGTTCTTCCCCTTCTTCCAACAAATCAGACTGATAGAGGAGGCAGAGCATGAACCGACTACAAGAGCGGCGGATGGCGCTGGGTCTGACCCAGCCGCAGGTGTCCGCCAGACTGAAAGAAACGGAACCCAGGGCTGACGTGGGCATGGTGAGCCGGTATGAGAAGGGCGTATGCCTGCCGACGCCGGACCAGCTCAAGACCCTGGAGGATGTCCTGGGAGCGCCCAGGACGGAACTCTACGACGCGGAGGACCTGGACCTGCTGGGGGCGCTGCCGACAGCAGAGAGCCGCAGCGAGGCCAGCGAGACGGAGACCGCGCCGCCCACAGCGCCCACCGGGCGCTTCCGCAAGTGTTACCGCATCAGCCGCGAGTTCGCGGCAAGCCTGCCGGACGACCTGCTCCAGGTGTGCGGGTATTCGTCCTGGCAAAGCTGGCATGACGCAGCCCTCAAGCGGCTGTTAGGAGAATATGCGGCCCGGAAACGGGCCACCAAAAAGGAGGATAAAACCGCATGAGTGACCAGTTGGACAAGAAAAGCATCCTTGAGATGTCAATGGGTGCAATCCTGGAGCGCGTGGACTATGAGATGGGCAAGGTGATGGACAACATCCTGGACCCCAACACCAAGGCCACCGCCAAGCGCAAAATCTCCGTGACCCTGGAGCTTATCCCCAGCGCGGACCGCCGGACCATCACGGTGCAGAGCACGGCCAAGTGCACCCTGACCCCGACGGACCCCGTGACCACGAGCCTCTACATCACCAACGCACCCAGCACCGGCGAGCTGCTGGTGGCCGAAATGGTGCCCCAGGTCCCCGGCCAGTTGGCCCTCGACGGTGAGGAGCAGGACCACCCCAAAATTTTGAAGTTCAAACGCCAGGCATAACGCCACGATCTGAAAGGAGTATTCATCATGCTGAAAGAATTTGCCCAGTACCTCGTGTCCCTCAAGGACAACAAGACCTACGACATCCACGGCGACACCTACTCTGACCACGACCTGGTCCGTATCAAGCCCCACATTGACCGCCCTGCCAACCTCTCCGTCTCCGGCCTGGACAGCATCGTGAAGCTGGTCCGCAACGAGCTGGATATGTTCGAGAACCTGCCCGTGTTCATCCGCGTGGACGATGCCCGCACGGTCTCCGTGTTCACCACCTACGACGACATGATGTGCCGCGACAGCCTCTATACCGCGAAATGCGACGTTCCGGGCTTCCGTGACGGCTTCCGGGAGTATGAGCAGGCCATCATTGAGCTGCGGAGCAAGTTCTCCCCCGGCCCCGGCGTTGACTACCTGCTGGACCTGCTCTCCCGCATGAGCAAGGACAGCGGTGTGACCACCCGCGACAACGGCGTGAGCCAGGAAGTGGAGGCCCGCCAGGGCGTCTCCCTCAAGGCGCTGGTGCAGGTCAAGCCCCGCGTGGCCCTGCGCCCCTTCCGCACCTTCCTGGAGGTGGAACAGCCGGTGAGCGAGTTCCTGCTGCGCCTGGACGATGACGGCAACGTGGGCCTGTTCGAGGCTGACGGCGGGATGTGGCAGCAGACGGCCAAGGCCAGCATCGCGGCCTACTTCGAGGACAAGCTGGCCCAGGAGGTTAAGGACGGCAAAATCGTCGTGATGATGTGATGCAGCCGCAGGTCATCATCTGCAAGGACCGGGCGGAATGGCTGGAGGCCCGCAAGGATGGGCTGGGGGCGTCTGACGCCGCCGCCCTCCTGGGCCTCTCCCCCTGGAAAACCAACGTGCAGCTCTGGGAGGAGAAGTGCGGGCTGGTCATCCCGGAGGACATCGGGGACAAGCCCTATGTGCGCTACGGCAACGACGCGGAGCCGCTGCTGCGCTCCTTCTTCGCCCTGGACCACCCGGAATACCGGGTGAGCTTCACCCCCTACAAGATCATCAAACACCAGGACCTGCCCTTCATCACCTGCACCCCGGACGGGGAGCTGGAGGAAACCGCCACCGGGCGGCTGGGCGGCCTGGAGATCAAAACCACGGAAATCCTCTCCTCCACCGGCTGGACCCATTGGAAGGGGCGCATCCCCACGGAGTATTACGCCCAGGTGTGCCAGCAGATGCTTGCCGCCGGGTGGCAGTTTGTGGAACTGCTGGCCCAGATCAAATATACCACGGCGGAGGGCGAGGACCGGAAAGAGACCCGGCACTACAAAATCGAACGGGCGGATGCCGAGGACGACATCGCCATCATCCGGCGGGAGGCGGTCCCCTTCTGGCGCTGCGTGGAGCAGCGGCAGAAACCAAACCTCAAGCTCCCGCCTATCTGAACAGGAGGACAACATGAGCATGGAATTTGTGATGGGCAACAGCCTGGAGACTTTACCCAAGACGATAGACTTCAACTTTGAGGAGCTGAAAGGCCAGCTTGCGGAGAGCCTGGCGCTGTACACCGGCCTGGTGGTAACAGAGGACGGCATCAAGGGTGCCAAGGAGGACCGCGCCAAGCTGAACAAGCTGCGGGAGGCCCTGGAGAACAAGCGCAAGGAGGTCAAGCGCGAGTGCATGGCCCCGTACACCGACTTCGAGGCCAAGGTGAAGGAGCTGGTGGGCCTTATTGACCAGCCCATCGCCGCCATCGACGCGCAGCTCAAGGAATACGAGGAGAAGCGCCGGGCGGACAAGCGGGCCGCTATCCTGGAAATTTACGAGGAGACCGTGGGTGAGCTGCGGGCGCTGCTCCCCTTTGAGAAGCTGTGGCAGGACACCTGGTACAACACCAGCGTGACCATGAAGAAGGTCCGGGAGGCCATCGTCGCGGCGGAGGACAAGGCCGCGTCCGATCTGGAGGTCCTGGCTACCGTGGAGAGCGAGTTTGCCGAGGCCGTCAAGATCAAGTACCTGGAGCACCTGGACCTGAACGAGGCCCTGATGGAGCGCTCCCGCCTCCAGGAGCGGGCCAAGCGCCTGCGGGAATACGAGGCCCAGCGGGCCGCCCAGGCCGCCAACCTGGCAGAGGAACAGCGCGAGGCAGAGGCGACGCGGGGCGCAGAGCAGACCCCGGACCCCGCTGCCAATGCGGCCCAAGCCGGGACCTGGGAACCCGGCGGCGGTGAGGCTGTTGAGGAGACCATCTACCTGCTGCGCTTTGAGTGCCAGGTGACAAGGGACCAGGCGGCGGAGCTTTCCCGCTGGCTGAAAGAACGGAACATTTCGTATAGGAGGATTTAATCATGGCCGTGAACAATTCTTTGCAGAGCCGCAGCGGCGGCAAGCCCAAGTTCAGCGTGGCTATCCAGACGCCGATGTACCAGAAGCTCGTGAACGACACCCTGGGAGACCCGGACCGCGCCCGGCGCTTCGTGGCTGCCATCAGCTCCGCCGTGGCCGTAAACCCGTCCCTCCAGGAGTGCGACGCCGGGACGGTGCTGACCGCCGCCCTGCTGGGTGAGAGCCTGAACCTGTCCCCCTCCCCGCAGCTCGGCCAGTATTACATGGTCCCCTACAAGGACAAGAAGCGCGGCACCGTGGCCCAGTTCCAGCTCGGCTACAAGGGCTACATCCAGCTTGCGGAGCGCAGCGGGCAATACCTGGACATCGACGCGTTCCCCGTGGTGGAGGGCGAGTACAGAGGCCGGGACCGCTTCACCCGCCGCCCCATCCTGGAGTTCCTGGAGGATGACGGAGACCGGGAGAGCCGCCCCGTGGTGGGCTACTACGCCTACTTCGAGCTGAACAACGGCTTCCGCAAGGTGCTGTACTGGAGCAAGGACAAGATGCTGGCCCACGCGGACCGCTACTCCCAGGCGTTCCACCTGGAGGCCCGCGAGGCCCAGGACCCCCGGTACAGCCGCGTGTCCTACGCCGACTTCGTGGCGGGCAACTACCCCAAGGGCGACGAGTGGAAGTATTCCTCCTTCTGGTACAAGGACTTCGACGGGATGGCCTGCAAGACGATGCTGCGCCAGCTTATCAGCAAGTGGGGCATCATGTCCATTGACCTCCAGAAAGCCCTTGCAAGCGACGAGGCGGCCATCGGCACCGACGGGAGCAAGAATTACCTGGACGCACCCGAAAACGCGCCAGAGGCCCTTCCAGAGGCAAACCCGGAGACCGGGGAGGTCATCGAACCCAGCAGCGATACCGCGCCGGAGCTGCCCGACGGCATCTTCGAGGATGCAACGGGGCAGCAGGCGCTTGCGTAAGGAGGCATCCGTATGCCCAAGACCAACGAGAAAGACGCCTATTTCTTCTCCCACGACTGCAACGCCCGCAACGACCCCAAAATCCTGGCCCTCCGCTCCGTCTACGGGGCGGAGGGGTACGGGGTGTACTTCATGCTGGTGGAGATACTCCGGGAGCAGCCGGAGTACCGGCTGTCCGTGAACAAGTACATTTGGAATACGCTTGCTATGCAAATGCAGGTGGAAGCATCCCGTCTGGAGCAGATCATCACAGACTGCTGCACAGAGTTTGCAGAAAACGGCAGCACGCTTTTGGTGAACGACGGCGAGTATCTTTACTCCGCTTCCCTTCTCCGGCGCATGGGGAAGGTGGACGACATCTCCAACCTCCGCCGGGAGGCGGCGCAAAAACGCTGGAAAAATCAGCCTTGCAAGGCCGACGACGGCAGCGGAGCATCCATAAGTAATGCAAATGCAGAGCAAACCGATGCAAATAAAAGCAAAGCAAAGCAGAGTAAAGAAAAGCAAAGCAAAGCAGAGGAAAAGAAAGCAAAGGAAACTATCTTTGCGGACTTCGCCTCCGGCGACGCTGACCTGCTTTCCGCTCTGCAAGGCTTCGAGGCGATGCGGAACAAGATCAAAAAGCCGATGACGGACCAGGCCAAGAAGCGCCTGGTCACGGAACTGGAGAAGCTGGCCCCCGGAGACCGGGATGCCCAGATCGCCATTCTACACCAGAGTGAGGACCACTGCTGGGCAGGCGTGTTCGCCCTCAAGGACGACAGGTCCTACCAGCCCAGCCGCAGCGGCAGACCCCAGCAGGCCAGCACGGGCGAGAAGATGGACGCTCTGCGAGACCTGCACGACGAGTTCAGCGGCCTATGACCAGGGCGGAAGTGACGGAAATCTTCGCGGTGCTGATGATGGCCTATCCCAACGCGGAGATGTTCAAGGCCCCGGACAAGGACAGCCTAAAGGCAAAGCTGGCCCCGACCATCACGCTCTGGACCACCTGCCTGCGGGACATCGACTTCTGGGCGGCCCAGCAGGCAGTCATCCGGGTGTGCCAGACCTGCAAATTCCCTCCGACCATCGCGGAGATGCGGGAGGCGGCGGAGGGCGTTCTGCACGAGGTCAAGTCGGAAATCAGCAACGCCTACCTGATGGCCCGCAGCGAGCTGCAACTGGCCCGGCTGTCTGGCCGGACGAAAGAGCAGGCGCTGGAGGGGATGCCCGCCAGGACCCAGAAGGTCATCGAGGCCATGGGCGGCATCGACGCGTTCATGCCGCCGGACAAGAAATACTTCGAGATGGAGCGTTTCGAGCAAACCTACGAGACGATGCTGCGGAAGAACCCCATCGGCCTGCCGGGCAGCACGGCAGGACAGCGACAGATCACGGAATGAGCAAGGGGGCGGACAAATGGCTGGCTACTCACACAAGACCTGGGCGTGCCCGTTCTTTCGCTGGGACGAGCGGCTGTGCGTCCGCTGCGAGGGCGGCTGCATGAGCTTCCCGGACCGAGAGGCCCTGGCCGAGTACGCGGACCGCTACTGCGCCAACCTCCAGGACTGGAAAAGCTGCACGG
>ENA-ORKV01000645-ORKV01000645.1-human-gut-metagenome-genome-assembly--contig:-NODE-645-length-38310-cov-3.772526_pt1 | contig 38310 bp, 29 predicted proteins | sample MGYA00243058_ERZ508805 | MGnify/ENA primary metagenome ERZ508805 (study PRJEB26277, sample SAMN04329770) | human gut metagenome | biome: human-associated habitat | host: Homo sapiens | place: USA... | reverse complement strand
TTTCCTACCCATCTTACGTCGTCTCCCATGATAGCCATGACAGCGTTGGGTTGTAACTTTTGTATGGTTTTATAGAACTGATCCCAGTCATATTCTTGTTTTTTACCATTAGGACCTTCACCGCAAGCACCGTCGAACCAAACTTCGTGTATCTCTCCGTAGTTTGAGAGCAACTCGGTAACATGTACAATGAAAAATTAATTGTATACGGGCGAGTTTCCGTAGCAAGATGCATTTCTGTCCCACGGAGATAGGTAAACACCGAATTTGAGACCATATTTGTCGCAAGCCTCTTTCATCTCTTTGACTACATCGCCTTTTCCATCTTTCCAGGGTGATGAAGCGACCGAGTGACTGGTTGTAGCAGTGGGCCATAAACAAAAACCGTCGTGATGTTTGGCTGTGAGAATCGCCATTTTAAATCCGGCATCTTTCAGCGTTTTTACCCATTGTTCGGCATCTAACTGAGTGGGGTTAAAAAGTTTGGGATCTTCCTTCCCGTCTCCCCATTCCCGATTGGTAAAGGTGTTTATACCGAAGTGTAGAAATGCGGTCAGTTCCAACTGTTGCCATGCTAGTTGTTGAGGTGTAGGTGTCAGGTGTGCTGCCATTTCGACTTTTTGTTCGATTGTCGAGCCTTCGGGAAAAACGAGATGTTTTTCGTAATATTGTTTTTTGTTTGACTGACAACCTGCGAATAGAGCACAAATAGTGAGAAAAACACATGTATTTTTCATTGGGTATAAATAATTAGTTTTCGTACAAAGATAATGATTCTATACAAAAAATAAAATACCTGTAAAATGTATGCTTTTTAAAGTCAAAAGATAATGAGCGTTTAGTAGGTGCATATCGAATATCGGATTTCATTCGCTTATTCCATAGTAGTTTCCATTTCCTCGTTCCGTATTTTACCTTGTATTCTTATGAGTTTGGAAAAATATGCCCGGAATTTCGGGAGATAAGTGTGTCATATATGTGATTAGCGTAAAGTCTTCCTATGGGGAGAAATATTTCTTTCCCAATAAGTTTTATTTTTTTCTTGGAAAACATTTCGATTTTTTCGATAGGTACGATATATGAACGGTGAATGCGGAGAAAATTTTCTTCGGGCAAAATTTCTTGAATCGTTTTCATGTTCGTTCGGGACAGTATGTATCCCCCGTTTTCCCGGAAAATTTTAGTATAGTTTTCCATCGCTTCGATATATAGAATGTCATTAATGGGAATTGTTACGTTGGCATATTCTTGTTTGATAACGATATTCTCGGGGACTTTTTCTGTTTCTATTCTGCGAATGGCTTTCTCGACAGCTTTTTTAAATCTTTCGTAAGCAAACGGTTTGTGTAGGAAATCTACGGCATCGAGGTCGAATCCGTTGAGTGCGTATTGAGCGTGTGCAGTGGTGAATATAAAGCAACACTCTCTGGGTAGAGCGTGAGCGATATCCAGTCCGTTGATACTATTCATTTCTATGTCGAGGAAAACCAAATCGGGTTTGTGTCGTTTGATCTCTTCCAACCCAATACGAGGTTCGCTGAATGTCGAAAGATCCAAATTTCCAAACCGTTCACAAAATTGAGTGATGACAAGTAAAGCTAGAGGTTCGTCGTCAATAGCTATACAAGAAAATTTTTTCATTGTAGTCGAATAGTTAGTCTGATTTTATATTGTCGGTTTTCTTGGACAGTCGTTAAATTAAAACGACCCGGATAGAGCAATTCTAATCGCTTGCGGCAATTTTCGATGCCGATAGCAGGGGTCTTTTCCTTTTTTTCTTTCATGACCGTATTTTCTGTTTCGAAAAGGAGTTGTCCGTTTTTCACTATAATTCTGATGAGTACAGTGCAATCTATATCGGAAGATGTACCGTATTTAAAAGCGTTTTCCACGAATGTAATAAGGATCATAGGGGGAATTGGAGCTTGGTCATCGTCGGTTTGTGTTTCGAAAGATATGTAGGTATGTTTATTTAGTCTGAGAGCTTGTAAATCGACATATTGGCGAATATAATCTATCTCGTTACAAACGGGAATGGTTTCTGATGTAGTTTGTGCATACATATATTTGAGAATGTTGGAGAATTGAATGAATGCCGATTCTGTTTTATCGGATTTGGTCAATACCAAACCATATAATGCATTGAGTGTATTGAATAGAAAGTGAGGATTGATTTGTGCCTTGTAAAGAGCCAATTCCGCTTTATTCTTTTCTGCTTCGATTTCTTGTTTGGACAGAATTTGGCGAAATAGTTCGAATGTCAGTTCTATGGCGAGACTGAATCCGGTGACGATGAGAAAGAAAAACCATACGGTTTGTGTTCGCATGTGCTGTCGTATACCCAAGTCCAGAGAAGAAGTGGAAAACTTGTCTTTTGGAATAGGTATCTGGCTGAGTCCCCATGTGATTATCAATAGAGCCGCTATAAGAAAAAAACTTGTCCGAATTTATGTCTTAAAAAAAGTGAGGGTATGTTGGCTTTGCGGTAAGTAAAATAAAGGGCATATAAGTAAACGATCAATGTTAACATGAAATAGGTGTGGTGTATGATCCATTTTTCGACAGGAACTAACATGATAATCAGTGGTAGTATAACCAAACAAAAAAGTAAGTCTATGTATGTACTGATACGAGTCTGCCTCATATTTTCATTTATGTGTCGGTTTATATTGAAGGGAGAGTAGTCGTTGAAAAATTTCTTTTATGACAAAGGTAGAGCTTTCTTGTGAATTTGTCAATTGTCATCATTTGCTGTTCGGCATCACTTTTTAGTCGTTTATCAATACATGTTTATATGCTAGCAATATAATTTATAAATTTGAGAATTACTTTTCGGGGTAACGAAGATTAATCGCAAATTAAATAATCATCACATAAAACAGTAAAAATGAAACAATTTATTATTGCTATGGCTGTATTGTCTATGCTCTCGGCATGTAAAGAATCCCAACGAAGAGAAGGCACAGCAATGTACAAAACAATTACCGTAGAACCGACAAATAGGACTTTAAAGTCGGGATATACGGCGACACTGCGTGGACGCCAATTTGTAGAAGTACGTCCGCAAGTAAGCGGAATTATTACCGAAATAAAGATAAACGAAGGTGATGCTGTTCATAAGGGACAAACACTTTTTATCATAGATCAAGTGCCTTATAAAGCAGCTCTTGAAACTGCTGTGGCTAATGTGAAAAGTGCCGAAGCCAAGTTGGCTACGGCTCGACTTTCTGCTGAAAGCAAGGCCGAACTTTTTAAAGAACAGGTCGTTTCTGAATTTGATCTTCAAACGGCAAAAAATGAATTAGCCGAAGCAGAAGCGGCTTTGGCCCAAGCGAAAGCACAAGAAACAAATGCTCGTAACGATCTTTCATATACAGAGGTTAAAAGTCCGGTAGACGGTGTTGCTAGTATGATTCCTTATCGGGTGGGGGCTTTGGTGAGTAGTACTATTTCCGAACCTTTGGTATCGGTGTCTGACGATCAAGAAGTGTATGCCTATTTTTCCATGTCGGAGAATCAAATTCTCGACTTGCTTCAACAATATGGTTCTCTGCAAAAGGCGATGTCGCAAATGCCTGACGTAGAACTTACATTGAGCAATGGTAAGGCTTATGTACAACAGGGTAAGATTGATGCCATTAGTGGAACCGTCGATGAAAGTACCGGAGCAATCAGTTTGCGAGCCTCTTTCTCGAATCCCGACGGATTGTTACGTAACGGTGGAAGCGGGACGGTTCTTATTCCTACGGTAAGAAAAAATTGTATCGTTATTCCTCAGACGGCCACTTATGAGTTACAAAATCGGGTATTCGTTTACAAAGTTGTTGAAGGAAAGGCGAAATCTGCTCCGGTCGAGGTATTTAAATTGAATAACGGTACAGAGTATATCGTAGAATCGGGTCTTAATTCGGGAGATGTCGTTATTGCCGAAGGAGCCGGATTAGTACGAGAGGGAACGATAATAGAAAGTCAGACGACCCAAGAATAACGTGTTGCCATGAAAATAAAAGTATTTATAGATCGCCCCATATTGGCGGGCGTTATATCCGTCGTGATACTCATTATTGGATTGATAGGTCTTTCCCAGTTGCCCATAGAACAATTCCCGGAGATAGCTCCTCCTACGGTTAGTGTTTCGGCCAGTTACACAGGGGCTAATGCCGAAACTGTGCAAAAGAGTGTGGTCGTACCTTTGGAAGAAGCTCTCAATGGAGTGGAGAATATGATGTACATGGTTTCATCATCTACGAATACTGGCTCTGCGAGAATTACAATCTATTTTCGTCAGGGTACAGATCCCGATATGGCGATGGTCAATGTACAAAATCGTATAGCTAGTGCTCAGGGGCTTTTGCCTGCCGAGGTTACGCGGAGTGGAATTACGGTTCGTAAACGACAGACGAGCAATATTAAAGCATTGGCTCTTTATAGTCCAGATAATTCATTCGATGAAAGTTTCTTGAACAACTATTTGAAAATAAATATTGAACCCCGTCTTTCTCGTATAGCTGGCGTCGGCGAGGTGAATGTGATGGGAGCCGATTATTCGTTGCGTATTTGGCTCGATCCGGGTAAGATGGCAAAATACGGGTTGGTTCCGACAGATATAACGACGGTTCTCGATGAACAAAATTTGGAGGCTCCTACCGGGACTTTGGGTGCGGAGTCGGAAAATACGTTTCAATATGTATTGAAATACCGGGGGCGTTATGAAGACGAGAAAGATTATGAAAATTTGGTAATCAAGTCTCTTGCCAGTGGAGAAGTGTTAAGATTGAAAGATGTTGCTCGGATAGAGCTGGGTTCCCGTACTTACACTTATATTGGAGAGGTGAATGGACATCCTGGCTCTAACTGCATGATTGCGCAAACTTCCGGTTCGAATGCGAATGAGATTATCGAGGAGGTAGACAAAGTCGTAGCCGAAATTTCAAAATCTTTGCCTAAGGGTATGAAGTTGGTAGATTTGATGAGTTCCAAAGACTTTCTCGATGCTTCTATCAAGAACGTGATAAAAACATTGGTCGAAGCTATCCTTTTGGTGATATTTGTTGTGTATGTATTTTTGCAAAGTATGCGTTCGACGCTCATACCTTCTATTTCTATCATTGTCTCTCTGATAGGTACGTTTGCTTTCCTTTATGCGGCCGGTTTTAGTCTGAACATGTTGACTCTGTTCGCACTAGTGTTGGTAATCGGGACGGTGGTTGACGATGCGATAGTTGTGGTCGAGGCTGTACAGGCTAAATTCGATGAGGGATATAAATCTTCCTATTTGGCAACCGTCGATGCAATGGGAGGTATAACATCTGCATTGATTACGACCACTTTTGTTTTCATGGCAGTGTTTATACCTGTTTGTTTCATTGGCGGTACGACCGGAACGTTTTATACGCAGTTCGGTCTCACTATGGCAGTAGCGGTAGCGATCTCAATGGTCAATGCGTTGACTTTAAGTCCGGCATTGTGCGCTTTGATTATGACTCCTCACGTGATTGGAAAAGGAGGCAAAATGAGTTTTTCTTCTCGTTTCCATATGGCATTTGATACGGCATTTCATCGTATCGTGATGAAATATAAAACAGGAGTGTTTTTTATGTTTAAACATAAATGGTTGGCTGGTGTATTGTTGGTAATTGCTGGCGCCGGATTGTTTATTTTGATGAAAACGACGAAAACCGGACTTGTGCCGCAGGAGGATATGGGAACTATTTTTGTAGATGTACGTACTTCTCCCGGAACGAATTTGGAGCAAACTAAGATTGTAATGGACGAAATCGACAGGCGTATCAAGGATATTCCTCAGGTTCGTATATTCTCTAAGGTGACAGGTAATGGTATGATTAGCGGTCAAGGGGCATCGAACGGTATGTTTATCATTCGTTTGAAACCCTGGGACGAACGGACGGGCGATGAAGATGAAATAAATGCCGTTATCAATGAAATATATAAACGTACAGACGATATATCTTCGGCACAGATTATGGCTTTTGCACAACCGATGATTCCCGGCTATGGCGTAAGCAGTGGATTTGAAATTTATGTGCAGGATCAAAAGGGTGGTACGATTGAGGATTTGTTGAAATATACGCGTCAGATGATCGACGCTTTGAATGCCAGACCCGAAATCGCACGTGCCACGACTTCGTTCGATACTAAGTTCCCTCAATATTTGGTCGAGGTAGATGCTGCCCGCTGTAAACGTAACGGAGTATCGCCGTCGGAAGTGCTGAATGTATTGTCGGGATATATAGGAGGAAACTATGCATCGAATATGAACCGTTTCTCGAAATTATATCGAGTGATGGTGCAGGCTTCACCGGAATTTCGGTTAGATACGGAAGCATTAAATAATATGTTTGTCCGTAATTCAGATGGTGAAATGTCCCCGGTTAGTCAATATTTGACACTGACTCGTGTGTATGGGGCTGAAACGCTGTCTCGTTTTAATCTTTTTTCGGCTATTAGTGTTAACGGCACACCTGCGGCAGGGTACAGCTCGGGACAAGCTATTCAGGCAGTTCGAGAGGTCGCGGAAGAGACACTTCCCGAAGGATACGGATTCGAGTTCGGAGGAATGTCTAGGGAAGAGGCATCGTCGGGTAGTACCACTACGTTGGTATTTGTGATATGTGTTGTGTTTATCTATTTGATTTTGTGTGCTTTATATGAAAGTCTTTTCATTCCCATCGCGGTAATTCTTTCCGTTCCTTTTGGTTTGGCCGGAAGTTTCTTGTTTGCTAAAATGTTTGGCTTGGAAAATAACATCTACTTGCAAACCGGACTAATCATGTTGATAGGATTGTTGGCGAAAACGGCGATTTTGTTGACAGAATATGCTTCGGAACGTCGTCGGCATGGTATGACAATTACCCAAGCGGCAATCTCGGCAGCTCAGGTTCGGTTACGTCCGATCCTTATGACTTCGCTTACCATGATATTCGGTATGTTACCTATGATGTTTTCGTCGGGTGTAGGAGCTAACGGGAATATTTCTATCGGTGTAGGAACTGTCGGTGGTATGTTAATCGGTACGATAGCTTTATTGTTTATTGTTCCTGTGTTGTTTATCGTATTCCAGACTTTACAAGAAAGATTAATGCCGGAACGTAAGTTACCCAAAATTGAAGAAAATAAATAAACTTGTGAATCATTGATATGAAAAGGATAATTATAGGTTTGTTATTATTGACCGGATTGAGCGGTTGCCACATATATAGGACGTATGAACGTCCTGAATTATCGGGAGTCGATAGTCTGTATCGAGTTCCGGCAATGACAGAAGATACGATGTCGCTTGCTGATTTTTCGTGGAAAGAACTTTTTACCGATACGGTTTTACAGCAGCTTATCGAAAAAGGAATAGCAAATAATACCGATTTGAATATAGCTCGATTGAAAGTGCGTGAAGCAGAAGCTTTGTTGACCTCTTCTAAGTTGGCGTATTTGCCTTCCGTTTCTCTTACTCCGCAGGGAACAATCAAGAGTATAGAAGGAAATAGTCCGACTAAGACGTATAATTTGGCTGCATCGGCCGATTGGGAATTAGATATATTCGGACGTCTCACTAATGCCAAACGAGAGGCAAAGGCTGTGTTAGAGCAAAGTCAAGCATATAAGCAAGCCGTCCAGACTCAGTTGATCGCTACGATCGCAAATAGTTATTATACACTGTTGATGTTGGATAAGCAACTCGATATTAGTAGACGAACGGCCGAGATATGGGCAGAGAATTTACGCGTTATGAAGGCTTTAAAGAAAGCGGGGCAAACTACTGAAATGGCTGTTGCTCAAATCGAAGCGAGTAAATTGTCGGTCGATGCTTCTTTATTGTCATTAGAACAGCAAATTACCGAGGTGGAAAATTCTTTATCGTCTTTATTGGGAGTAGTTCCTCAGAGGATAGGTCGTTCGACATTGGATATGCAGTCCTTTCCCGATACTTTATCGGTAGGAGTACCTTTGCAGTTGTTGCAGAGGCGTCCAGACGTACGCCAAAGTGAAGCTGCATTAGCCGAATCTTTTTATACGACAAATCGGGCTTATTCAGCTTTTTATCCTGCCATTACGCTAAGTGGTTCGGCGGGGTGGACGAATGCAGCCGGAGCTATTATTTCTAATCCGGGGGAATGGTTGTTTTCTGCGGTGGGGGCATTGGTACAACCGCTTTTCAACAGAGGACAGAATATAGCTAATTTGAAAGTTGCAAAAGCTCGACAAGAGGAGGCTTTACTCACTTTCCGCCAGACACTCCTTAATGCTGGAACAGAAGTAAATGATGCTTTGTTACAATGGCAAGTTGCACGCCGACGATTGGATTTGGATCGACAGCAAATTATTTCGCTTCAATCGGCAGTCAGGAGTTCCGAGCTGCTGATGCGTCATAGTTCACAGAACTATTTAGAAGTACTTACCGCACGCCAGACCCTTTTGGATGCCGAGTTATCGGCCGTATCCGATCGTTTTGAAGAGATACAGGGAGTTATTAATCTTTATCATGCGTTAGGCGGAGGATATTAGGTAAGAAATAATTTTATTATAATAAATGACTCACCCTAAAAGTTCGAACTTTTAGGGTGTTGTTTTTTGTGATTAGTATAGAAATCAAGGTCATAAATAAATCGAAATGATAAAAAAACTTTCGTTTACTTTCGATTTATATCTTTTTGAGAAAAAATATTATCTTTGACAAAATTATATATAAGTCAAATATAACAGTAAACTCTATATAAAGTTCGTTTTGTATTTGTCGCAAAGAAAGTACCAATGAAAGCAGAAACAAAATGTTGGATTATGGAGAGTTGTTTCGGTATTTTCACGGAAATAAGAAATAGTTGTTTAATATAATAGATACAAGACCTTCTAATATTTAAATGATTCTATGAAAACATTATTCCAATCTTTTTCTCCCTATTTAACGGGAGTAGCAGCGACTACTGTTGTTTTTTCTTTTTCGTCATGTAAGAAAGAAAATAAAGTTCCTCCTCGTTATAATATTGTTTATATTATGACAGATGACCATACCGGACAAATGATGAGTTGTTATGATACTCGCTATATCGAAACTCCTAACTTGGATAGAATTGCTCGGGACGGAGTTCGGTTCACGAATAGTTTTGTAGCGAATTCATTAAGTGGGCCGAGTAGGGCGTGTATGCTTACGGGTAAACACAGTCATGCGAATGGGTTCACCGATAATACGACTTGTGTATTCGATGGTTCGCAGCAGACGCTGCCTAAACTTTTGCAGACTGCGGGTTACCAAACCGCTATCGTGGGGAAATGGCATTTAGAGAGTATGCCTACGGGATTCGACTATTGGGAAATTCTTCCCGGTCAGGGCGATTACTATAATCCCGATTTTATAACGATGAATAATGATACGGTTCGAGAAAAGGGTTACTTAACTAATATTATTACCGACAAAAGTATAGATTGGTTGGAGAAAGGTCGTGATAAGGAGCAGCCCTTTTGTTTGTTTATTCATCATAAGGCTATTCACCGCGACTGGCTACCTGAATTGAAATATCTCACGTTATATGAAGATAAAGAGTTTTCAATGCCCGATAATTTTTATGATGATTACGAGGGTCGGCGGCCGGCTGCTGCGCAAACGATGAGTATTGCAAAAGACATGGATATTATTTATGATACGAAAATGTATCGTGAGGGAATGAAGTCACGTTTGAAGAAAGCCTATGGACGTAAGATAAAACGGCTTACTCCCGAAGATCGGGTAGCCTATGATGCGGTATATGATTCTATAACTGATGTATTTTTTCGGGAGAATCCACAGGGGAAGGAGCTGGTTGAATGGAAATATCAACGGTTTATGCGTGATTATGCAAAAGTCGTGAAGTCGTTGGACGATAATGTTGGACGAGTGTTAGACTATTTGGAAAAGGCTGGGTTATTGGATAATACGTTGGTTGTCTATACTTCCGATCAAGGATTTTATATGGGGGAACATGGCTGGTTTGATAAACGGTTTATGTATGAAGAGTCTATGCGAACACCGCTTGTTATGCGTTTGCCGAAAGGTTTTCAAAAGCGAGGCGATATTATCGAATTGGTGCAGAATATAGATTATGCCCCGACATTCCTCGAATTGGCCGGTGTGGAGATTCCCGATGATATACAAGGTATTTCATTGATGTCGTTATTGAGGGGCGAGCATCCGCAAGACTGGCGATCTTCTCTTTATTATCATTTTTATGAATATCCGGCAGAACACATGGTAAAACGTCACTATGGCGTTCGTACAGAACGTTATAAATTGATACATTTCTATGACGATATCGATCAATGGGAACTATACGATTTGCAAACTGATCCCACGGAAATGAACAATCTTTTCGATAAGCCGGGATATGAAAGTATAATCGAGAAATTGAAACAGGAATTGGTCGAACTTCAAACTTTATACGGAGATTCGATAGAGTACCGATTACGGGATAAAAAATTATAGAATAAAAATTAGGGAGAGAAATTTAGAAATAAGTTATTCAATATAAAGTTATGGTGATGAAGAAAGTTTTTTGGATTATTTTGTGTATGTTTTTTATTCTCCCGGTTATTTTTGCCGAGAATATGAAATTGCATTATGAGCGTCCGGCAGAGTATTTCGAAGAGGCTCTCGTGATAGGGAATGGGACGATGGGAGCGACTTTATATGGCGGTGTAAAAAAAGATAAGATTTCATTTAACGATATAACACTTTGGACAGGAGAACCCGAAAGCGAAAATTCTTCTCCCGATGCTTTTAATGCTATTCCCGAAATCAGAGCTTTACTGGATAATGAGGATTATCAAGGGGCAGATAAGGCTCAATACAAGGTGCAAGGACATTACAGTGAAAATTATCAGCCACTTGGAACATTGACGATAGAATATCTTGATGATACAGTTGGTATTTCTGATTACCACCGATGGCTCGATATTGGTAATGCTACGGCACGAACGCAATACTTGAAGGGCGGAAAACTTTTTACGAGCGATTATTTTGCATCGGCTCCCGATTCGGTGATTGTCATTCGTTTGAAATCTGAAAATAAGGAAGGAATTCATGCGTTGCTTTCGTTCGATTCTCCGTTACCTCATAGCTCGCAGGTGGCCGATAATGAAATATCTGTTGAAGGTTATGCGGCTTATCATTCGTTCCCGGTTTATTATAAGGCGGAAGATAAGCATCGCTATGATCCGGAAAGAGGCATTCACTTTAAGACTCTTGTGAGGGTTTTAAGTGTCGATGGGAGAGTAAAGAATCGATATTCGGATAGCCGTATCGAGATTGACGGGAGCACAGAAGTACTCATTTGGGTAGCGAATGTTACGAGTTTTAACGGTTTTGACAAGGATCCGGTTAAAGAGGGGCGTAATTATCGCAGTCATGTAGAAAAACGTATGAAGTGTGCCATCGGTAAAACTTATGATGCTTTGCGAGAGGCACATATTAGAGACTATAAATATTATTTCGACCGTGTAAAACTCGATTTAGGAGATACAGATGACGATATTGCGGCATTGCCGACAGACAAACAGTTACTTTTTTATACCGATTGTAAGCAACGAAATCCAGATTTAGAGGAACTTTATTTTCAATTTGGACGCTATTTGCTCATATCTAGCTCTCGTACTCCGGGAGTCCCGGCCAATTTGCAGGGCCTGTGGAACGAAAGTGTGCTTCCGCCTTGGAGCAGTAACTATACAGTCAATATTAATCTCGAAGAAAATTATTGGGCTTCCGGTACGGCTAATCTGATAGAGATGCAATATCCGCTGATAGAGTTTATTGCTAATCTCAGTAAGACGGGAAGAAAAACCGCAAAGGATTATTATGGAGTAGAGCGAGGTTGGTGCTTGGGGCATAATTCGGATATTTGGGCGATGACGTGTCCTGTTGGTCTTAATGAGGGGGACCCTTCATGGGCTTGTTGGACGATGGGGGGTACATGGTTGTCTACTCACATTTGGGAGCATTATCTTTTTACGTTGGACAAGGAATTTTTGTGTGAATTTTATCCTGTGTTAAAGGGTGCGGCAGAGTTTTGTATGGATTGGTTAGTCGAGAAAGATGGAAAACTTGTGACCTCTCCCGGAACCTCTCCCGAAAATAAGTACATTACGCCTGATGGGTATGTGGGAGCTACTTCCTATGGAAACACTTCCGATTTGGCGATGATACGCGAATGCCTTATTGATGCCGCCGAAGCCTCGAAGGTGCTCGGGGTGGATAAGTCTTTCAGGAAAAGAATTAAAAAGACTCTTTCTCGGTTGTATCCGTATCAAATTGGGAAGGACGGTAATTTGCAAGAGTGGTATTACGACTGGCAAGATCAGGACCCATATCATCGGCATCAATCTCATCTTTTCGGGTTGTATCCGGGACATCATTTGTCGGTTGAGGAAACTCCCGAATTGGCGGCAGCTTGTGCCCGTACACTCCAAATTAAAGGAGATGAAACGACCGGTTGGAGTACCGGGTGGCGTGTAAACCTTTTGGCTCGGTTACGAGACGGAGAAAAAGCCTATCATATGTATCGTAGGCTTCTTCGGTATGTCAGTCCCGATAACTATAAAGGAGAAGATGCGCGGCGTGGGGGTGGAACTTACCCGAATTTGTTGGATGCTCATTCGCCTTTTCAAATAGATGGTAACTTTGGCGGGTGTTCGGGTGTTATAGAAATGCTCATGCAATCTTCAACCAATAAGATCGTTCTTCTTCCGGCATTGCCAGAGTCTTGGGCCGATGGTAAAGTACAAGGTATTTGTGCTCGTGGCGGGTTTGTCGTCGATATGGAATGGAAAAATAGAGAAGTTGCATCATTAATTGTCTCTTCCCTTAAAGGAGGACAAACTGAGATTTGCTTCAATGGAGTTTCGAAAAAAGTCGTATTTAAAGCTGGTGAGGAGAAAAGATTGTTGTAGTTGAAAAGTAGTATACATTATTCTATTTTTAGTTAAATAGTTGTCTTCCTTTTTTATCTTAACATCTGTTTCAACTTTATGAATTAACACTGCGAAATCCTTCTTTTTATCTAAATTTGAAAACTTAAAAGGTCATAAAGACTATTGATTCTGAAAAATATCGTTTAGCTATCAATCGGGTAAGCGTTATTTCCCTTTTTGTGCTAAAAAACATATTAAAATGTTTGGTTATATATATATATATTCACGGGAAATTTAATACATTTATAATATGAAGAAATTTAATACTTTAATTGTAGCCTTATTTATTTTTTCTATTTCATCTAAGGCGGAACAAACAGTAGGAACATTTGAGAATGCCTATTTTGGAAAGAATTTCACTATTGAAGCGTCTCAAAAAAACAATGAATTAGAAACGGTTTATATAGAGGTTGAAGCCAAAAGTTCAAAATCAGCTTTTTTATCTGTTGACGGAAATAAATTAGAATCTTTTAAAACATCATTAGAGCTTGTTCGAGACAAATACCTAAGTTGGGTTAAAATAGCAAAGGAAAATAATGTTACAGAGATGGATAAAGAGTTTGACATAAAGTTCCCTACTGTATCGATTGCTTGGAGGGGGTCAAAATGGTGGTTTGCATTTGATCGAAAAATTACTATGAGCTTTTTAATTCTCGATAATGGTAAAATGGTTGCAATATGGTGTCCCAAAGTAAGTGCTTCATCAAATGAATTTATTGATGAAACTATATATTTTGTATTTGAATGTGAAGAAGATTTTAATAGTTTGCTTAATCAATTAAATTCCCAAGCAATCTTAGATAAACTATTGAACACAAAGAACAACGAGGATTTGTTTCAATAATACTATTGTCATTTACGTATAAAGAATGTTATTATACTGCCGTGGTATAGTAACATTCTTTTTTATGGAAACGATCAATCTCATTGTGCCTCGTGAGTGGCACGAATTTGATGATAAGCAACTGCGATACCTGTTCGTTCTGTTTGACGATGATTACTCGTTGGCTGAAATTCGTACACTGTGCCTTTGGGGTTCAGTAGAGAATCCGAGGGAATAGACTTGAATTTTATCCAATGCGATGTATTGCATTTTACCTTCCCCCTTGTGTAGAGGAGCTACCGAAGAAACGGTAGTTTCTGAGGAAAGGGGTTGAAAAGATTTTATAAATTTTTTGTTCGTAAAGGTTACACCCTCGCCTTACGGGTATTGAATTACAAAAAAATATATACAAAAAGCCACCCTATTGGGTGGCTTTGCCTGTTTTTTCTCGGTGATCCGCTTGGGGCTCGAACCCAAGACCCCAACATTAAAAGTGTTGTGCTCTACCAGCTGAGCTAGCGAATCTAACCTTGTTGCTTTTTGTAAAAGCGTTGCAAAGATACGGCTTTTATTGGAATATGCAAGCGGTATCTGTAAATTATTATACTTAATTTTATCGGTATAAAGTCATATTTTTATTTTATGCTTTGATTATTAGCGCATAATACTTTCAAAGAGAGGTATAAGTAAAGAGGTGATAACTCCCATCAGCCCGATGGCCAAGCCACTGATAGCTCCTTCGACGGCTCCCAATTCGATGGCTCGTGCCGTTCCTAGCCCATGTGCCGCCGAACCTAAGGCAAGCCCTCTGGCTACTCGGCTGTTGACATGGCAGCGGTCGAGAATGGCAGGACCGACAATACCGCCCAAAAGCCCGCAGCCAAATACGATAACTGCGGTGAGCGACGGTATGCCATTCGAGTGTTCCGACAAGGAGATAGCGATGGGTATGGTTACCGATTTAGGTTGCAGTGACGAGGTGATAGTCTCGTCTACTCCCATGATTCTGCAAATAGCTATGACACTTACTATACCTACGATACCGCCGGCAAAGACAGCAGTAAGTACGGGTATCTCTTTCCCTCTGATTTGCTCGATTTGTTCGTAAAGGGCATATCCCAGTGCAACGACCGAGGGTCCTAAAAGAAAGCTGATGAAACTACTACCTGCACAAAACGTGTCATAGTCAATGTCCAGTAATGAAAGGAGAGCTATGATAAGCACCATAGCGACTAGAAGAGGGTGAAACAGAGCTATGTGTTTTTTTCGGTACAATTTGCAGCCGGCTAAATAGCTTCCCAATACCAATAGGAGTATAAAGGGAGTAGAAGAAAATATTTCACTCATATTTTTTCACCTCCTTTCTTATGGGATAATTTACGGTCGAGCTGTTCTTCGGTTACTCCGACGACAACGATCACCAGCAATGTTGTCACAACCGATACGGTGAGTAATACTACCCAATTGCTCATGAGTATTTTATATTCGTGCATTAGCCCTATGCTGGCGGGAACGAAAAACAGAGCCATATTGCGGGTGAGTGCCGAGGCTGCTTTATCTACATCGTGCGGACGGATCCATTTTAAAGTGAGCGCGATGAATAGCAATATCATGCCGCATACGCTGCCGGGAATGAGTTTCCCGATTAGCAGACTCATCATCTCTCCTAATACATAGAAAAGCATGATGTAACAAAAACCTTTAATCATTTTTACTTAATCTTGATAATACCTGAATACCTTCTGTTATTTATTTTTATAGTGAATACCGTCTTCGCAGGCGGTAATGAATCCTTCGTCCTGTAAAAAGCGCAAGCTCTCGATAACCTCGTTCTCTGGATAGGGGAGGCTTTCCACGATTTCGTTTCGGCTGATTGCCCCATTTCCGAGCAGTCGCTGTATCTCTTTCGCAATTTGTATCGGAGAATTTTTTGAGGCGGTCTCTCGTTTTTTTCGTTCGATACAGTTGTCGCAATAGCCACATTCATAATCTGCTTTTTCTCCGAAATATTCTAGGAGCATTTGTTGGCGACAGCGAGAGGAGGTGGCGTATGTAATCATACTTTTTATGCGATCTGCCATACGCTCTCGACGCTCTTCATAGGCTTCACGGGTAATTTGTACATAGCGGGGCTCCATGCGTTCCCGGGTATAGACGATGTATGGGGTGCGACGCCGGGGAATATAATGCAGTACATGCATCCGGTTCAGTTTTAGCAGCGATTCATACACTTCCTGCTGGTTCATGCCGAGCCGTTGGCACAACAAATCTTCATGAATATATGTGTAGTCGGCGAACAGTCCGGTATAAGATCGCAACAAGCATTGCAGCACACGGTCGGTTTGGGGATCACTTTCTCGTAATTCGTATAGTTCGTCCTTGTGTACCAGAATCATGATCCGGGATAGAGAGTCGGTTTCCTCGATAAATTCGATATATCCCGAAATGGTAAGTATTTTCAGCGCGTTGAGTACAGGTGTGGCAGCATACTTGAATGTGGTGCAAAAGCGTTTCAAGTTAAACTCGTAAATCGAATCCATGCCATAGCCTAATGCTATTTCGAGAAAATTGCCTACGCGTTCGTAAACTTTCAATATAAATTCCTTATCGGGAAATTCCTCGGTCAACCTTTTGTGCAACGTGGCTTTATCTCTTCGGGCATAAAGTAATACCGCATAGGAACGGGTTCCATCACGCCCCGCTCGTCCCGCTTCCTGAAAGTACTCTTCGGGGGCGTTCGGCATTTCGATATGGACGACAACCCTTACGTTTGGTTTGTCTATACCCATGCCGAAGGCATTTGTCGAAACCATAACCCGGATTTCGTCTGCTTTCCATTTTTGTTGTTTATCGGCTTTTTCTTCCGAGTTCAATCCGGCGTGAAAAAAATCTGCCGATATACCTGCTTTGCGCAATTCTTCGGCAACTTCTTTCGTACGTTTTCGATTCCTCACATACACGATAGCGCTGCCCGGCACACGGTTGAGTATGCGTAGCAGTTGTTGGAGCTTGTCTTCTCCTTGTCTTACCACGTATGAAAGATTGGGTCGTGAGAAGCCGGTGCGGAAAACTTGTCCGTTGCGAAAGGATAGTTTACGTTGTATATCTTCGGCTACTTTGGGGGTAGCAGTAGCTGTGAGTGCCAGTATAGGGACTTTGGGCAGAATATAACGTATGTCCGCTATTTTCAAATAGGCCGGACGGAAATCGTATCCCCATTGTGAAATGCAGTGAGCTTCGTCCACGACGATAAAGGAAACCGGCAATCCTTTAATACGAGCGATGAATAATTCCGTATCCAGACGTTCCGGTGAAATGTACAGAAATTTATAGCGTCCGTACAGGCAATTGTCGAGAGTGACGATCATCTCACGGCGCGTCATACCGGCGTGCAGATAAGCAGCCCGTATCCCTCGGCTGCGTAGGTTATCTACTTGGTCTTTCATCAAAGCAACCAATGGGGTAATTACTAAACAGATACCTTCCCGGCTAAGGGTGGGAACTTGGAATGTAAGGGATTTTCCTCCCCCCGTCGGCATTAATCCCAACGTGTCATGCCCGTCGAGCAGTGAGGTGATAATCTCTTCCTGCATAGGACGGAATTGGGAATAGCCCCAATATTTATGCAATACTTCGTGGATAATTTCGTTCATTCCTTTTGCAGATTCGGCGCAAAATTACAATTTTATCTTTTATGACGTAGAAATAGCGAAATAAATCTGATTGTTATCGATTCGTTCAAGGTCAGAGGGGCGTTTTTTGAATTTTTTTTATTTCTTGATTAGTATAAAGTAAAGAGGGTTGCAATATCTAAAAAAAAGCGATATATAATAAAAATAAAGTTTGACCGTTATTATGATATGTGTTTTTAGTTAGAAAGATGAATCAAATACGGAGAATTTTATTATTCGGCTGCTTTTTCTCTACTATTTTTAACATAAAGGCTTATGACTTTGAGCATGAGAAGATTTATTATAAAATTACATCTGAGTCTGAGGCGACCGTTGGTGTAGATAGGGGAACGACTGAGTATATTGGGAAAATTGTTATCCCCGAAGAAGTTCAAGGTGGAGATGGAATTTTTGTTGTTGGACCGGGTGGAGAGATTATTGGGCCACCTGTGGTTGATTATTCAAAGACGTATAGAGTGACATCGATTGAAGAAAATGCTTTCGGAGGCTGTTTGGGGGTGGAAACTGTGACTTTACCTGAAAGTATCGTTTCAGTTAATAAATGTGCTTTCCAAAATTGTTTGTTTTTGGTGCAAATCTATTGTTTGGGACAGGTTCCACCTGTTTGTGATTCTAGTAGCTTTGATAATGTAAATAAGAAGGATTGTGTACTATATGTTCCGAAAGGACGATTGGCTGCTTATAGAAATGCTCATGTTTGGAAAGATTTTCCTATGATTGTAGAATCTGATTTTTCAGGGATTGTAGAAATTCAAAATTCTGTGAGAATATCGGGAAAAGAAGACCGAATAATAATAGATGGTATAACCGAAGGGTATGTTTGGATTTATGATATAAACGGAGTATTGGTAACAACTTTGCCGGCAACTGGCGAGCGTATGGAGATTCGGTTACAAGAGAGAGGTATTTATCTTGTTAAATATGCAGGTAGAACGGTTAAGGTAAAGATATGATTATATTCAATCCTGTCTTGTAATTTTATTTTTGAAAATGTAAATGGTAAACAGTAGGGAGAGATTTACAAGAAATCTCTCCCTACTGTTTATATTGTGTCAAATAGGATTATTCCGAGGGGCGCATATCTTTGATAAATAACTGTATCGAACCATTGTTGTGGGTGTTCTCCTCTATGGTGTAACAAATATCGAATGGTTTGCCGGCTTTGATATGTTCGAAATGCTGATTCATATTAAATGCGATTCCATTCATGATATTTTTCGATTTGCTATCTACCAGTTCCAATTTCACGTGTTCGTTCTTTTTTCCAACAAGGCGGCTTGTTCCGTAATCGGTTACACGCCGGGTGCAGAAAATAGGTTTTTGATTTCCCGGGCCGAACGGATTAAATTGTTTCAGCATAGTAAAGAAATCGGGTGTGATTTCATTGAAATTGATTTCTGTATCTATGTCGATTTGCGGTTCCATCTGGTCTGGTAAGATGTGCCGGGCGACGTGTTCCTCGAATCGAGCCGTAAATTCCTTGATGTGTTCTTCTTTCATCGATAATCCCACGGCATAGGTGTGTCCTCCGAAATTTTCGAGTAAGTCTCGACAAGATTCTACGGCTTTATAAATATCGAATCCTTGTACCGACCGAGCCGACCCTGTGGCCAGTCCGTCGGATAGGGTAAGAACGACGGCCGGGCGATAATATAGTTCCGTCAGGCGTGAGGCTACGATACCTATAATTCCTTTGTGCCAGTCTTTATTGTAAATGACAATCGATTTCCTTCGATTTATGTCGATATGTTCTTCCAATATTCTGCTCGCCTCTTCGGTGATACGTTTATCGAGCTCTTTACGATCCTCATTGTACTGGTCGATATTTTGACTTTTTTCCAAAGCTCCTGCCATGTCTTTGGCGACCAGCAGGTCTACCGCTTCTTTTCCCGATTGCATACGTCCCGAAGCATTGATGCGAGGCCCTATTTTGAATACGATGTCGCTGATTGTAATATTTTTGTTATTCAATCCGCATACTTTCAATATACCTCTTAAACCCATGCTGGGATTGGAGTTGAGTCGTTTAAGACCGTGATAGGCGAGGATTCGGTTTTCTCCGGTTATGGGTACGATGTCTGACGCTATGCTCACGGCGACGAGATCGAGCAGCGGTTCTAGGTCGGAAGTTATGTCGATACCGTTATTGATGGCAAACCCTTGCATGAATTTGTAGCCGACGCCACACCCCGACAAATGTTTATAGGGATAGGTTTCTCCTTCTAATTTGGGATTGAGTATAGCTACGGCATCAGGCAATTGGTCATCGGGCATGTGATGGTCGCAGATGATAAAATCGATCCCTTTGCTTTTGGCGTAAGCTATTTTTTCTACGGCTTTGATGCCGCAGTCGAGAGCGATGAATAGCGTGATACCGTTTTCGGCGGCGTAGTCGATACTTTTGTCGGAAATACCATATCCCTCTTCATAACGGTCGGGGATATAGTAGTCGAGTCCCGAATAATAGTTTTGTAAAAACTTATATACCAGAGATACGGCTGTCGTCCCGTCTACGTCGTAGTCTCCGTAAATCATAATTTTTTCTTTACTCCCTAATGCACGATTAAGCCTAACTACAGCTTTTTCCATATCTCTCATTAAGAACGGGTCATGGAGATCGGACAGCTGGGGCTTGAAAAACTTCTCCGCTTCGGCGGCAGAAGTAACCCCTCGTTGGGCGAGTAGCTTACAGAGTGCAGGGACCTTTGGATATCGGTCCCCTAATGTCCGGGCTATTTGTTGTTCGTTTGATGTAAGTGGTAAGTAATTCCATTTACTTATCATTTATATGTTTTTTATTTTTTATCTGTCTTAATGCCCCATTATATAATCGAGAAAGATATTTTCGACGATATAACCGGGAAAGTGTACGAGGTGGGATTATCTTAAATTCCTTACCCTCATGAGGCTATCGCGGTGAGAAGGAGATGTATTTTTTACAGGCAATCCTTTTTCACCTTATTATTGCCGTAAAGTTATAAAAAGACATTCAATGTTGAGCCGTTTTTAGGAATTAAAATTATAAATCTTCAAATTTTTAACCTCCTTCAAACAATGAGTGTAAATAGTGTTATGGCGTTAGTAATAATTCATAGTCCACGACATCTAACCATCGGTCGAATTTTAGTCCCACCTTTTTGAAATGGGATACTTGTTTGAATCCGAGTCTGATATGGAGTGACTTGCTGGTTATATTGTCGTCTGTTATGCATGCTATCAATGCGCGATAATTTTTGTTACGGCACTCTTCGATTAATTTTTGCATGAGTAGAGTCCCTATGCCTCTGCCTGTGTATTTGGGAGATAAATAAACGGTTGTTTCTGCTGTATATCGGTAAGCCGCTCTTTCTTTCCATGCATGTGCATAACAGTATCCGACCACTATGCCGCCTGTTTCATAGACAAGATAGGGGTATTTCGAAGATATTTGCACGATACGTGACAGCATATCTTCTTCGGTTAAAGGTTCGGTTTCGAATGAAATTATGCTGTTTGTGATATATTCGTTATAAATTTTCGTGATTGCTGTGGCATCTTGTGGCTTTACGTCTCTTATCATTGTTTCTCTGTTTTACGATACGGATATATAAAGAATCGGTAAACTGTTATATACGAGGGTTCGTGTTTTATAGGAAAACGAGAAAGGGGCAAAAATTTATTCGCCCCTTTCTCGTTCGATACGATGATTATTGATTGTCTTGTATCATGTGTACATCTACTTGTGGATAAGGGAAGTGCAGCCCGTATTTGTCAAACTGTTTGTAGACTTGTTCGTTAAAGTCGAAGAATACTCCCCAGTAATTCTCGGAAGCAGTCCATACTCGTACGGTTATTTCGATCGCACTATCGGCTAGACTGCTTAGGACTACAAACGGAGCCGGGTCATCGAATACTCGTTTGTCTGCTGCAAGCAGTTCGAGAATGGCTTTGCGAGCCGTATCGAAATCGTCACCGTATGCGATGCCTATTTTCCAGTCGACACGTCGGCGTCCCTCTTTGGAATAGTTGTTTAGGCTGCCTGTCGATAATCCTCCGTTAGGTATGATAATCGTTTTGTTATCCGGTGTATTGAGTATGGTATTGAATATCTGTATCTCCTTTACGGTTCCCGAATAACCTTGCGCTTCGATAAAATCTCCGACTTTATAGGGTTTGAACAGAAGTATCATGACCCCTCCTGCGAAGTTTTGAAGCGTACCGCTCAAAGCCATACCGATGGCAAGTCCGGCGGAGGCGAATATGGCTAAGAACGAACTGGTGTTGATACCGAGTATTCCTATCACGATAACGATGAGGATAAGCATCAAGATGATGCGTATCAAGCTGAGTAGAAAGGTCCGCAGGGATAGTTCGACGTTACGGCGTATGAATGCTTTGGAGATAAAATGATAGATACGGTTGATGATCCACTTCCCGATAAAAAATACAGCCAGTGCGATAGCTATTTTTACCGCTCCGTGTAATATGGCACTGATGGCTTGTTCCATGAATTGCTGGAACGATAGAGACGAAAGTGCCGATAATTTTTGTTGCCACGTTTGGGCGATCTCTTCCGGAGCCGGAACTTCTGGCGTTTGAGCCAGTAAGGATTGTAAAGAATTGAAAATTGACATTATGAATAGAATTAAGAGTTTAATTATTATCGGGATAGACTCGTTTGTACCAATCGAGGGTCGTATAATATCGGTCGAGGGTCGTGTTTCCTGTTCCTAAAATGTAGCAGCTCAGACCGCAATGTTTGTAAATGGAGACATCTCCCATGACCGAAGGGGTTGCCGCATGGTAGAGTATGGCTTGGGAGAGGGCTTGCTCCAACCCTGTATTTTCATCGGGAGTAGCGATTTGCGATAGAAAATCTTGTAAATCGAAACAAATATATGGCGATTGACGATCGAAATGTTGGATATTGGAAATATCGGGCATGGCATCGTTTCGATGAGCCTCGAAAATTTCATGGATACTATCGGCTAATGCTTCCAATCTATGGCAGTCCACCAATCCCACGGTAGATGTGCGATATGCTCCGCTTTGAGCATTGTAATAAGTATAGATTGTATTGCAAACATCTTTGAGATCGAGATGATAATCGAATAGTTTTGGAATGGTCAACGAGTAGGGCATTCCGGCTCCCAGAACTTCGGCTGCCGATCCTATATAATAATCGGCCTTGTTTCGTAATTGGTAGGCACATTCTATTCCACCCATGAAACAAACGTCCGTGAGAATGAAGTGGAATTGTTTATCGGGTATAGCTTCTGCCAGCTCGTCTATTTCCATATAATTTTTGCCGTCTTGCCCGAAAGAGCGTGTGGGCAATTCGTACCGTCGAGCCGGTGAAAGAGCTAACGAAGAGTTTCCCGGAGCCCAGCCGGTGCTGTGAGACCAAAGTATCAATCCGTATTCTTTCGCTGGAAATAGTTCTTTCGTTTCATCGATTACCGAACGCATGACTTCCGTGATAGCCGAGTTACGGTCCGGGTATTCCTTTATAATCGCTTTTTCAGCCGAACCAGATTCGTTTTTCCTAATCTGTATAAGCTGGGGATTTGTATCGTATCCGTCGCGGTAAATAATGAGATTTCCTCCATTTAGACCTCCCGATGCAGCGACTTGTAACATGTCGTTGATATTTTGCGTATCGAAACGGTATGTCGATCCTAAGTTGTTGTTCGACAACATATAAATCAGTACCGTACGGTTTACAGGTTCTTGCTCCGGTTCATCTTCGTTGGCGCATCCCGAAAACAGAATGACAATTCCTAAGAGGAGAATAATCCGATGGCTGAATAAAATACTATATATAAATTTATGATTACTCATCATTTGCAAAATTAACAGAAAAATTTAGAATGTCTGTTGCTTTTGATTCGTTTTTGCATATCTAATATGTGAATGTAACGTCTAAACCCGTACCTTTGTTATATAAAATATGGGATATGAAAAATTTTTTGGTTCTCGTTTGTGTGGTAGGGTTACCCTTTTATGTATTGTCACAGTCTTATTATCAATGGGTAGAGAGGGCCGATAGTTGCATCAAGGCGAAAGATTGGGCGGGAGCAGAGTCGGCATTGGTAAGTGCGTTGCGAACCGAGCCCGCGAATGGGCAAAATTCGTTGCTTATGTCCAATTTGGGTACGGTACAACGTTATGCAGGTAATTATGAAGCTGCACTTCGGAGTTATACGAACGGATTGTTGATGACACCTCATTCGGTCACTTTGTTGCGGAATCGGGCGGCTCTTTTTTCCGAAATAGACAGTATAGATCGTGCCTATCAGGATTATAGCCAGATACTGTTAATTGACGATACCGACGAAGATGCGCTGTATCATAGAGGTTTGATTGCATTGGAGCGGGGAGATACGATTTCGAGCCGTGCCGATTTTGAACGAATCTTGAAATTGAATCCGGCGAGTGCTAACGGTCGTATAGGTTTTGCTTCGTTATTGAAAGTGATGGGCTATTATCCCGAAGCCATAGAGGTCTATTCGCAGGTAATCCGGGTAAACCCCGAAAAGGAGATACTCTATGTAGGGCGGGCGGAAGCCTATTTGTTCGCCGGACAATATGCCAAAGCCGATAAAGACATAGGAAAGGCTATCGAGTTGGCTCCCGATGACCCGGTAGTATATGTATTGAGGGCGTTGGGCAAATTGGCGAGGTATGAAAGAGAATCGGCGAAGGCCGATTTGAAACGAGCCGTAGAACTTGGTTATGACTCCAAAGAGGCCGAGCGCTTATTGGAAGAGGAATAGAATCCTTTTTTATATTTTTCTGGGACAAGAATAAAGAGAGATTTTTATTCGTTTTGTTGTACCGGCAAAAGAAAATATATACCTTTGTTGTATGATTGGATTGGTACGCCATATTGAGTATTTATTGTTGCATAACGATGATGTTTTTATACCCGGTTTGGGTCGTTTTACAGTTCTCTGTGACGAAGCGAAGATACAATCGGGCGGTACATCGTTTCTCCCTCCTGTGAAAAAAGTCGCATTTGAATCCGTTGCGACGGGAGATTCCGGGTTATTGGTTCGTTCGGTTATGCGTGCCGGTTTTATTTCTTGGGACGAGGCGGTTGAGGCTATTGCCGAAGAGGTCGAATCTGTTTATAAACACTTGGAGCAAGGTAGCGATTATGGTTTCGGGCGGTTGGGACGATTGGTCTTAGTCGATGGTAACGTGTGTTTTCAGCCACAGGAAAATAATTCTATCGAGAATCCCCGCTTTGGTTTCACCCCATTGGAAATAACTCCTCGTGAGGAAGATGTGGAAGATAGGGAGATACCGACGGTTGAAGCCGAAAAAGTTCGTGACCGTGTATATATATCGTTTCATCGTCGTACGGTGCGTGCGGCAGCAGTAGCAGCGGCAATAATTGTGTTTTTATTAATGCTTTCTAAGCCAATCAATACACCCGATACCACCGCCAATTATGCCGGATTATTGTCTGCCGAGTTATTCGGTCAGGCGGATACTACGACCGACGAAGCTGTCGTTAATGATTTTGAATCCGTTTTGGGAATCGATGAAATGCCCGATACGATTGTCGCCGGGGAAGAAAATGTTTTGGAAACCGCTGTACACGATATCGAAACAGCGAGAAATACCTACTATATTATAGTGGCTTCGCTTCCGTCAAAACAGATGGCCGAGAAGCAAATTGAGTGTTTTCACCGACAGGGAGTTTCTGCCGATTTACAGATTTATGAGACGGCACGTAAATCACGACTTTATGTCGCATCGTTTGATGATTTTGATGAAGCTCGTCGATATCATTCTCGTTTGGTACAGGAGCAGCCTCTTTTTGCGAATGCATGGATTATGAGGGCGGGAAACTAAGAGTGCCTTTGGGTTACCTCGGGAGAAAAATCTTGTTTTAGTTTCGAATTACCGGATAAGAATGCTTAGTAAAAATCAAATTAAACGCGTACAATCGTTAGCTCGAAAAAAAGGACGGAGAGAGGAGGGTTGTTTTATTGCCGAAGGTAATAAACTAGTGGAAGACACACTGTCGGCTTTCGAGTGTGATTTGTTATTGGCTACTCCGTCTTGGATTGTTTCACACGCTCACGAATCGTTGCCTAAGATACAGGAAGTCGACGAACAAGAGATGTCGAAAGTCTCTCAGCTCGTTACGCCGCCCGATGTTTTGGCTGTATATCGCATACCCGAATATCGTTTAAATATCGAGACTCTGAAAAAGGAGTTGGTGTTGGCTTTGGATACGGTACAAGATCCCGGCAATTTGGGAACTATCGTTCGCTTGGCCGATTGGTTCGGTATTCGCCATATCGTTTGTTCCCCCGATACCGCCGATCTTTATAACCCTAAGGTTGTGCAAGCCTCTATGGGGGCATTGGCTCGGGTAAAAGTTTATTATAGGTCGTTACCCGATTTTCTCTCTCAGGTGGATTCGTCGGTGGTGTATGGTACATTTCTCGATGGGGAGGATATTTATCATACCTCTTTGACGAAATCGGGGGTAATTGTGATGGGGAACGAAGGAAATGGTATATCGGTCAAGTTGGAACCTTATATTGGGAAAAGGCTGTATATTCCTAATTATCCGGTCGGGCAGCCTACTTCCGAGTCGCTCAATGTGGCGGTTGCAGCAGCGATTACATGTGCTGAGTTTCGTAGGAGGCAAATCGTATAAATAGTATGGCAAAGACAAAATCGGTTTACTTTTGCAATAACTGTGGGGCAGAGTCGCCCAAGTGGATAGGACGTTGTCCCGTTTGCGGCGAGTGGAATACCTATGTGGAAGAGGTAGTGAGCACGAAATCCGTGGCCGGTGGTCGGAGCGAGTTCGGCACGATGGAACAGAGTAAAGTACGTCCTCAACGGATAGACGATATTCAGATTACGGAAGAGTCGCGAATCGATTTGGGAAACGGCGAATTAAACCGAGTATTGGGTGGTGGTCTTGTACGGGGATCATTGGTACTGATAGGCGGTGAGCCCGGTATCGGTAAATCGACGTTGATCCTACAAACTGTACTTGCTCTAAAAGGACAGAAGGTATTATATGTATCGGGCGAGGAAAGCGCAAGGCAATTGAAATTGAGAGCCGAGCGAATAGGCGGGAACGCTCCCGACTGTTATATCGTGTGCGAGACATCGCTTGAAGATATATTCGCGCATATTCGTAATGTCGCTCCCGATATCGTCGTTATTGATTCCATACAGACGATTGCTACCAGTGCGATGGAGTCTTCACCGGGTAGTGTGGGACAGGTGAGGGAGTGCGCCGCCTCGTTACTCAAATTTGCGAAACAAACCAATACGCCGGTTCTTCTCGTAGGCCACATTAACAAAGAAGGCAGCATTGCCGGGCCGAAAGTGTTGGAGCACATTGTCGATACAGTATTGCAGTTCGAGGGAGATCGACACTATTTATACCGTATTCTCCGCTCGATAAAAAATCGGTTCGGAAGCACTTCTGAATTGGGCATTTACGAGATGAGACAAAACGGGTTACGTGAGGTGAGCAACCCGTCGGAAATGTTGTTGACTCAAAATCATGAAGGTTTGAGCGGTGTTGCCATTGCTGTTACGATAGAAGGTATACGCCCTTTCCTTATCGAGACACAGGCGTTGGTCAGTACGGCTGCTTACGGTACGCCGCAACGGTCGGCGACAGGATTCGACCTACGGCGCATGAATATGTTACTTGCCGTTTTGGAAAAGAGGGTCGGGTTCAAATTGGCACAAAAAGACGTTTTTCTCAATATTGCCGGAGGCATAAAAGTCAATGACCCCGCGATGGATTTGGCCGTAATCAGTGCGATACTTTCTTCCAATATGGATATGGCGATTGAGGCAGGAACTTGTATGACCGGCGAGGTTGGGCTTTCGGGAGAGATACGCCCGGTCAATCGGATAGAACAACGCATTCTTGAAGCCGAAAAATTAGGTTTTAAACGTATGCTCATACCGCAAAATAATCTGAAAGGCTTTGATACTTCCCGATTGGCGATAGAATTAGTTGCTGTCCGTAAAGTCGAGGAGGCTTTCCGGCAACTGTTCGGGTAAATAGGATATAGAGATTATGATTCGAGAATTGCAGTTAAGAATTCTGCCCGAACAAGCAGCTTCGGAACAAAGCATAGCAGCATATGTGGCTCGGGAGCAGAGTATGGATATACGGTCGATAAAGTCTGTGAGGGTATTGAAACGCTCGATAGATGCCCGTCAGCGCACGGTCATGGTGAATTTGAAAGTACGGGTATACATCGACGAGTTCCCGCAAGACGACGAGTTCCGCCGTATCGAGTATGGCAATGTTTCGGGTAAGCCTCGGGCGATTGTCGTGGGGGCGGGGCCAGCGGGGCTTTTTGCGGCATTGCGTCTGATTGAGTTAGGTATTTGTCCGGTCGTTGTCGAACGGGGAAAAAACGTGCATGACCGTCGCAAGGATATAGCCCTCATCAGTCGGGAACAGAGAGTCGACCCTGAGTCGAATTATAGTTTTGGAGAGGGGGGAGCCGGAGCGTTTTCCGATGGTAAACTCTATACTCGCAGCAAGAAGCGGGGAAGTGTCGAGCGTATTCTTCAAATTTTTTGTCAGCACGGGGCATCGGTTTCAATCCTTTCTGATGCCCACCCTCACATCGGGACCGACAAGTTGCCGAGGGTAATCGAGCGCATGAGGAATCGTATTATCGAATCGGGTGGTGAGGTACATTTCGAGACCCGAATGGAGCGTTTGATTATCGATGGCGATGAGGTGTGTGGAATCGTTACAGCCGATGGTCGTGAATTTACCGGCCCTGTTATTTTGGCAACGGGGCATTCGGCTCGCGATGTTTATTATATGTTGCACGAGAACGGGGTGGAGTTGGAATCCAAAGGTATTGCCGTAGGTGTGAGATTGGAACACCCGCAACAGTTGATAGATTCCATTCAATACCACAATCCCGAAGGTCGGGGGAAATATCTTCCGGCTGCCGAATATAGCTTTGTCACGCAGGTGAAAGGGCGAGGCGTCTATTCGTTCTGCATGTGCCCCGGCGGATTTGTAGTCCCGGCAGCCAGTGGTCCCGAACAAATTGTTGTAAACGGTATGTCCCCGTCGAATAGGGGTTCGGTATGGGCCAATTCGGGTATGGTTGTGGAGTTGCAGCCGGAGGATTTCGGAGCCCGGTTTTCTATGTTTGGAGTTTTGGCGGGGATAAAATTTCAGGAGGATCTCGAACGGCAGTGCTATTTGAACGGGAACTGCAAACAGACGGCTCCTGCCCAACGCATGACCGATTTTGTCAATCGTCGCAATTCGTTCGATTTGCCTCGCTCCTCTTATTCACCGGGACTCATCGCTTCGCCGTTGCATTTCTGGTTACCCGATTTTATCGCCGCCCGGTTGCAGGAAGGATTCAAATATTTTGGGAAAGTATCTCATGGATTCCTCACCCGGGAAGCCGTGATGATAGGGGTGGAAACTCGCACCTCTTCTCCTGTACGAATACCACGTGATAGAGAGTCGATGACTCATATTCGTTTGCGGGGATTTTACCCTTGCGGCGAGGGAGCTGGTTATGCGGGAGGAATTGTTTCGGCTGCTATCGATGGAGAACGTTGTGCCGAAGCTCTGGCTATGCAAATTAAACAATCGTCGTCTTTCGATCGTTCTGTCTAAAACGAATATATGAGGCTGATTTATCTTTTTCATAGCGGGTTTTTGATCGAAGCCGAGGATTTTTCAATCATATTCGATTATTATCGAGGAGGTGAAAATATCATAAAGAAGGCTTTGCGTAGGCAGCAGCCTATGTATGTTTTGGTATCCCACGAACATCGCGACCATTATAATCCCGAAATACTGACTTGGAAAAATTTGAAAAACAATATACATTATATTTTCCCTTGCGAAATGTCCTCGTTGGACGAGCTTTCGGGGTTGCCGAATATCGTGTATCTCGATCGAGGAGAAAATTATGAAGATGACCGATTACGGGTGAATGCATTCGGTTCCACCGATATGGGGGTGTCCTATTTGGTAACAGCCGAGGGTGAAACAATTTTTCATGCTGGGGATTTAAACAATTGGCATTGGCGTGACGAGTCTACCGAAGAAGAGGTGCGGGAAGCTGAAACTGCTTATTTATCGGAATTGGATTATATGAAGCGGACTATTAAGTCTATCGATGTGGCGATGTTTCCGGTCGATGCCCGATTGGGAAAGGATTATATGAGAGGTGCAGAGCAGTTTGTCGGGGAATTTAATGTAGGTATGTTTGTCCCTATGCACTTTTATCCGGCGGTACGTAAAGCCGAATCCTTTGCTCCGATAGCGAAGCGATACGGTATAGAATTTGTTTTATTAAGTAGTACGGGAGATTCAGTAATTATATAATAAATGCTTATAAATCATGGAAGTAAAAGCAAAATTCGACCATTTTAATGTGAATGTGACAGATTTAAATCGCAGTATAGAATTTTATTCGAAGGCATTAGGTTTTACCGAAGCTCGTAGAAAAGAGGCTGCCGATGGTTCTTTTGTATTGGTGTATCTTACAGATGGAGTTTCGCCGTTTTTGTTGGAACTCACTTGGCTGAGAGATCATAAAGATGCATACGAGTTAGGCGAAAACGAAAGTCACTTGTGTGTGCGAGTATCGGGCGATTATAATAAAGTGAGAGCCTATCACAAAGAAATGGGATGCGTATGCTTTGAGAATGAAGTTATGGGACTCTATTTTATTCACGATCCGGACGACTATTGGATTGAGATACTTCCAGCCAAAGAGGGTATTGCTTTATAAATAGTGAAAAGCTGCATTTCTTGACGTAAGGATGCAGCTTTTTTTTAATTGAGTTGATAGAATGGCAAAAAGATTTTACCTTTGTAACATTCCATTACATAAGATGGTATGGAAATTTGTTCGATTGGATAAATAGCTTAGATGAATCGGGTAATTGATTTTCATTGAAGTTAGTTTGTCAAGACCATGAATTTACATAAGAGTTTGGTATGATCACATTTTGCATTGCTTTGTTGCTGTTAGTTGCCGGATACTTCGTTTACGGTGCTTTGGTTGAAAAAGTTTTTGGGGTTAATCCGGGGAGGCAGACACCTGCCTATACCTCGACAGACGGTATCGATTATATTCCTATGCCGACATGGAGAGTTTTTCTCATACAATTTTTGAATATAGCTGGGTTGGGGCCTATTTTCGGAGCCATTATGGGCATCCTTTACGGGCCTTCGGCCTATTTGTGGATTGTGTTCGGGACTATATTCGGTGGAGCTGTGCATGATTATCTGTCGGGTATGCTTTCGGTTCGTCGGAATGGAGCTAGCTTGCCCGAGTTAGTCGGCGATGAACTGGGGTCAGGAGTTAAGCAAGTCATGCGGATTTTCTCTCTGCTTTTAATGATATTGGTAGGGGCTGTGTTTGTAGTAAATCCGGCTAATCTACTCGATTTACTTACGGGGGAAAATACGACCACGACCATGTGGATTGCTATTATATTCGGGTATTATATATTGGCTACGTTGCTTCCTATCGATAAACTGATAGGGCGACTTTATCCTTTATTTGGATTTGCTTTGCTGTTTATGGCGATCGGGATTATGATATCTTTGTTTTTGCGTCCAGACAGTTTACCGGAATTTCACGAAGCGATAGGTTATACACGACCGGACTCTGATGTAAATCCCATATTTCCTATGATGTTTATTTCGATAGCTTGTGGAGCTATTTCTGGTTTTCATGCTACACAATCTCCGATGATGGCTCGTTGTCTGAAAAATGAAAAAATGGGACGTCGGGTATTCTATGGGGCAATGGTTGTCGAGGGTATCGTCGCTTTAATTTGGGCGGCTGCGGCGATTGCCTTTTTCAATGGGTCATTCGATGCACTTTCTGAGTTCTTGAAAGGGAAAACTCCGGCTATTTTAGTCAATGATATATCGGTGGGCTGGTTAGGAACTTTCGGTGGAATTTTGGCTATGCTCGGTGTCATTGCGGCGCCGATAACCTCGGGCGATACTGCGCTCCGGTCGGCACGTTTGATTGCTGCCGATTTTTTGCATATTCCTCAAAAGAAAATCCGAAATAGACTATTGGTTTCTATTCCGATTTTTATTCTTGCATGGCTCGTGATGATGATCGATTTCGAAGTGCTTTGGCGCTATTTTGCGTGGTGTAATCAAACTTTGGCTGTGTTTACATTGTGGGCATTGACTGTTTGGTTGGCTAGGGAACGTAAATGTTATTGGCTCACTTTGATTCCGGCGCTGTTTATGACGATGGTGACGGTTACTTACATATTTTTTGCTCAGGAAGGGTTTCGGTTGTCCTATTCGGTTTCGCTGGGCATAGCCGTCTTTGTTACGTTGTTATTGTCATTTTTGTTTATCCGGTTTCTCCGTACTCTATCGAAGAGGGTGTCTATAAAGAGATAATCGATTGGTGTCGTTATGAATAATTTGACTAACTATCATTCTCATTGTGATTTTTGTGATGGGCATGCCCCTATGGAACTTTTTGTACGGGAGGCTGTGAAAGAAGGGTTTTCCTCATACGGTATTTCCTCTCATGCTCCATTTCCTGTACAGAATGGTTGTAATATGCAAAAAGAGAAAATGACGGCCTATTTGGAAGAATTTCGTCGTTTGAAGCGACTGTATTCCTCCGAGATAGATTTATATATAGGTCTCGAAATAGATTTCTTAGACGATTCGTTCAATCCTTCTATCGACTATTTTCAATCCCTTCCTCTCGATTATCGTATCGGGTCTGTACACTATATCGTTGCGCCCGACGGTACGCCTGTCGATACAGATGGATCACCGGAACGATTTCGGAACTATGTGGATACGTATTTCGATGGAGATGTTAAAGAGGTAGTTCACCGATTTTATCGTAATTCTTTTCGTATGATCGAGCTGGGGGGCTTCGACTTTTTGGGACATTTGGATAAGATAGGGTTGAATGCCTCTCTCTATTGTCCGGGATTGGATCGTGAATCGTGGTATAAAAAATGGGTGACAGACTATCTTGAAGAAGTCGCTTCTCGAAATTTATTGGTCGAAGTCAATACGAAGGCTTGGGAGACTCGTGGACGTTTTTATCCGAATTATGATTATTTCGAGTTGATGAATGATTTGGGAATTCGGGTAATCGTTAATTCGGATGCCCATTATCCCGAGAAAATAAATGCCGGTCGGATAGAGGCTTTGCGCGCTTTGGCACAAGCCGGGTACACCAATGTCTGGCAATTTTGTAAAGGTAATTGGGTCGACGTTCCTATTGAGGATTAAATTCCATTCATTCCCTTTCTGTAATAATGTAATTGTTTCTTTCTTAGTTACAGCTTTTTTTGTATCTTCGTGCCGATTTTTACGCAAAGATTATTTAAGAAATATATGGGCAAGAAATTCACCGAATATTCTCGTTTCGACCTCTCGGAAATCAATAAAGAGGTTTTGAACCAATGGGATAAGCAAGATCTTTTTCACCAAAGTTTGGAAACGCGCGAAGGGTGTCCTTCATTCGTATTTTACGAAGGTCCGCCTTCTGCCAACGGTATGCCGGGTATTCACCATGTGATGGCCCGTTCCATTAAAGATATATTCTGCCGGTACAAAACCATGAAGGGATTTCATGTGAAACGTAAAGCCGGGTGGGATACTCACGGGTTACCCGTTGAGCTTGGGGTTGAAAAGGCTTTGGGTATCACCAAAGAAGACATCGGTAAAACCATTTCTGTGGCCGATTATAATGCGACTTGTCGTAAAGATGTAATGAAATTTACCCGCGAATGGGAAGACTTGACACACCGTATGGGATATTGGGTAGATATGAAGAACCCTTATATCACGTATGACAATCGTTATATCGAAACTTTGTGGTGGTTGCTCAAACAGTTGTATAATAAAAATTATCTTTATAAAGGATATACCATTCAACCTTATTCTCCGGCAGCAGGTACGGGATTGAGTTCACATGAGTTGAACCAACCCGGTTGTTATCGCGATGTTAAGGACACGACTTGTATAGCGCAATTCAAGATTAAGAATCCGCGTACGGAAATGACCGCTTTCGGAGAACCCTATTTCTTGGCATGGACCACTACACCGTGGACGTTGCCTTCCAATACGGCTCTTTGCGTAGGCCCGAATATCGATTACAATCTTGTACAGAGCTATAATCCTTATACCGGTGTACCCATTAGTGTAATAGTGGCGAAAGTTCTCGTGCGGACTCTATTCAATCCGAAAGCCGAGGGCCTTTCTTTGGAAGATTACAAGCCCGGTGACAAACTCATTCCGTGGAAAGTCGTTGCAGAATATAAAGGTAACGATTTGGCCGGAATGGAGTATGAACAACTGTTGCCGTGGGTAAATCCGGGAGAAGGAGCTTTCCGGGTTATTACCGGTGATTTCGTGACAACCGAAGAAGGTACAACCGGTATCGTGCATATCGCGCCTACATTCGGTGCAGACGACGATCGTGTAGCCAAGGCCAACGGTATTCCTCCTTTGATGATGCTCGATAAAGACGGCAATCGCCGTCCTATGGTCGATATGACCGGTAAATTCTATCTGATAGAAGACCTCGATCCTGATTTTGTTAAGCAGAACATAGATGTGGAGGCTTATAGCGAATATGCCGGCCGTTATGTAAAAAATGCTTATGATGCCGCACTTACTGCCGATGATGCCACGCTCGATATCGATATTTGCGTTTTGTTGAAGCAAACGAACAAAGTATTTAAAATCGAGAAACATGTGCATAGTTATCCGCACTGTTGGCGTACCGATAAGCCTGTGCTTTATTATCCGCTCGATAGTTGGTTCATTCGTACGACGGCTTGCCGTGATCGCATGATAGAACTCAACAACACGATAAATTGGAAACCGCAGTCTACTGGGGCGGGACGTTTCGGGAAGTGGCTCGAAAATTTGCAAGATTGGAATCTTTCCCGTAGTCGTTATTGGGGAACTCCGTTACCTATTTGGCGTACCGAAGACGGGAGTGAAGAGATTTGTATTGGTTCGGTCGAAGAATTGTATAATGAGATAGAGAAATCTATTACTGCCGGATTGATGAATGAGAATCCTTATAAGAAACAGGGTTTTGTCCCCGGCGAATATACAGCTGAAAATTACGATAAGATAGATTTACATCGCCCGTATGTAGATGATATCGTGTTGGTTTCCCCTTCGGGAAAACCCATGAAAAGAGAGAGCGACCTCATCGATGTTTGGTTCGATTCGGGTGCTATGCCTTATGCGCAGATACACTATCCTTTCGAGAATAAAGAAGTATTTGACAAGCGGGAAGTATATCCTGCCGATTTTATCGCCGAAGGTGTAGACCAAACGAGAGGGTGGTTCTTCACGTTGCATGCCATCGCTTCGATGGTTTTCGATAGCGTGGCCTATAAAGCAGTTGTTTCGAACGGGCTTGTTTTGGATAAGAACGGAAACAAGATGTCCAAACGATTGGGTAACGCTGTCGACCCGTTCAGTACGATCGAAAAATATGGTTCCGATCCGTTACGTTGGTATATGATTACCAATTCTTCGCCGTGGGATAACCTCAAATTCGATTTGGAAGGTGTGGAGGAAGTTCGTCGCAAGTTCTTTGGAACGTTGTATAACACCTATTCTTTCTTCGCTTTGTATGCCAATGTAGACGGTTTCACATTCGGTGAACCCGAGGTTCCGATGGAAAAACGGCCTGAAATAGACCGTTGGATTATCTCTCTTTTGAACTCTTTGATTAAAGAAGTTGACGAACAGTTTGCCGCTTACGAGCCTACTCGTGCAGGGCGGGCTATATCGGATTTTGTAAATGACAATCTCAGTAACTGGTATGTTCGGTTGAACCGTAAACGCTTCTGGGGCGGAACGATGACGGAAGATAAATTGTCGGCATATCAAACGCTTTATACTTGCCTCGAAACAGTTGCCAAGCTCATGGCTCCTATTGCGCCTTTCTATGCCGATCGGCTCTATACAGACCTTACTGCGGCAACCGGACGAGATACTCGATCGGTACATTTGGCCGATTTCCCGGTAAGTTGCAACGATTATATCGATTTGGCTCTCGAAGAGCGTATGCAGATTGCTCAGACTATGACTTCGATGGTATTGGCTTTACGTCGTAAAGTGAATATCAAAGTACGCCAGCCGCTCACGACCTTGATGATTCCGGTATTGAATAAAGAGCAACAGGCTCATATCGAAGCCGTGAAAGATTTGATTCTGAGTGAAGTGAATGTGAAAGAAATGAAGTTTGTCGATAATGCGGCAGGTATATTGGTAAAACGGGTCAAACCCGATTTCAAAAAGCTCGGCCCGCGTTATGGAAAGATTATGAAACAGTTGGCAGCTACGATAGCCTTTATGTCGCAACCGGATATTATCGAATTTGAAAAGAACGGAACTTTTACTTTCGAGATAGATGGGCAACAGGCTACTATCGAGGCGAGCGATGTAGAAATTATCTCCGAGGATATTCCGGGGTGGTTGGTTGCTAACGAAGGTAATCTTACGGTAGCTCTCGACATTACGGTGACCGACGAATTGCGCCGCGAAGGTATTGCCCGCGAGCTGGTAAACCGTATACAGAATATTCGTAAAACTTCGGGCTTCGATATTACGGATAAAATCGATGTATATATCGCTTCGAACGGGGAGACCGATTTGGTTGTGGAGGAATATCGCGACTATATGTCTCGACAGGTCTTGGCCAATACGTTTGAGATATTGGGCGCTCTTTCCGGAGAGGCTGTCACCGAGCTGGACTTCGATACGTTTAAGGTGAATATCAGAATTGTTAAATCCTTGAAATAATGGAGGTCCATAGGGATATTTCTGTTATATTTGACCGGATATAGAACAATTTCCGTTTGTGGTCGGTTCTTTGAATAATTGAATGTGGAATTTTAAGTAGCAATAATTATGAGTGAAAAAACACGTTATTCCGATGCTGAACTTGAAGAATTTCGGCAGATTATTAATGAAAAGCTCGAAAAAGCATATCGTGATTATGATTTGTTGAAAGCCTCGATTATGAATACCGATGGCAACGATGTTACCGATACATCGCCTACATTTAAGGTGTTGGAAGAAGGTGCTAGCACTCTCTCCAAAGAAGAGGCAGGACAATTGGCGCAACGGCAGATGAAGTTTATTCAGCACTTGCAGGCTGCTCTTGTACGCATAGAAAATAAAACATACGGGATTTGTCGGGAGACCGGTAAGCTGATTCCGAAAGAGAGACTTCGTGCTGTTCCTCATGCAACTTTGGGAATTGACGCGAAGGAAGATGGAAAAAGAAAATAGTTTGCCGGTATCCATATCAATCTGTTCTTTGTGGAAACAGGTAAAGTGGATTGGCAGTTTTTATGAAACTTGTTGAAAAGTGATATTAAAATTCGACCTTCGGGGGCTGTTCTTTGGATAGAAAGCACGAAGGTCGAATCTTTTTGAGATAGGATAAAAGTGAGAATCTTTTTATTTTGGATATGAAGAAATTAACCAAAGGGCAGGTTGCTCTTATTACGATTGTTCTTGTACTCATTGTCGACCAAGCCGTGAAGATATGGGTGAAAACTCACATGTATATCGGTGAATCTATACGAGTGACCGATTGGTTTTATATAGCGTTTATCGAAAATAACGGTATGGCCTTCGGCATGGAAGTGGGAAGCAAGTTGTTCTTGTCTTTGTTCCGTATTGTTGCCGTTGTTTTTCTGTCGTGGTGGATGCTGAAAATTAAGAATCGTCCCCAAGTCGCTACGGGATTCATCGTTTGCCTGGCTTTGATTATAGCGGGAGCTGCGGGAAATATTGTAGACTGCCTGTTCTATGGATTGATGTTTGACGATCCTGTCCCCCCTTTGGTCGCTTCTTTTGTGCCGGGAGACGGGTATGCCGGGCTATTCTATGGGCGAGTTGTGGATATGCTCTATTTCCCTCTGTTCAGTTTTTATTGGCCCGATTGGATACCGTGGATAGGAGGTGAGCGGTTCGAGTTTTTCCGTCCGGTATTCAATATTGCCGATTCGGCGATTTCGGTCGGAGTGGTTTGTATGATTCTCTTTTATCATCGTTATCTCTCTTCCGAAAATAAACAAGTTGAGAAATCCGAATAGCTTTATGAAAAATCCGATATGGATCATATGGTTGATTTTATGTTTGTCGGCATGTGGCAGCCGTACTCCGGATTATGTCATTAATGAGAAAGATATGGAGGATTTGTTAGTCGATATACACAAATCCGAAGCTGTCATAGAATCGAACTATAATATCTATAACAACAATGCCGATAAGAAAAAGATAAGAGAAGCCGTATTTTTGCGTCATGGAGTCACTCGGGAACAGTTCGACACGACTCTTGTATGGTATGGGCATCATATTGAAACCTATATGAAAATATACGATCGTGTGGTGGAACGATTGAAAGCCGAAAATGAGGAGGCCAAAAAACTGTTAGCGGAAGAAAATTCCCAAACGATGTCGCAGCCGGGCGATAGTGTAGATGTATGGAAACAAAGGCGGAGCCATATCTTCGACTCTCGGTTATCTACCAATTTGTTAGCGTTCGATATCGCTCCCGATGAAAACTTCCGTACTCGCGATTATTTCGAGTTGAAATTTAAAGTCGTCATGCTACCTAAATTAAGCGTGAACCCGCAAGTATATATGGCCGTACGTCATACCGATAATGGGGTGGCATACAACAGAATCGATATAGATAAGGGAGGGTGGTTCTCTTTGCCGTTACAATCCGATTCTGCTACGGCGTTGTCCCGTCTTTACGGATATATCGTTCTTCCGGAGCAATCGGTTCGGGAGAAGGTATATATCGATAGTTTGATGTT
>ENA-ORKV01000642-ORKV01000642.1-human-gut-metagenome-genome-assembly--contig:-NODE-642-length-38699-cov-16.386982_pt1 | contig 38699 bp, 34 predicted proteins | sample MGYA00243058_ERZ508805 | MGnify/ENA primary metagenome ERZ508805 (study PRJEB26277, sample SAMN04329770) | human gut metagenome | biome: human-associated habitat | host: Homo sapiens | place: USA... | reverse complement strand
TTTTCGGCGCTTTTACAAGCGAATGTTAATCGATGTTAAAATTACCTTTGCCTATTGCACCACAACATAGAAGGGACAGGCTGCGCGGGGTTTTTCGTCATTTTTTGTAATTTTGTGGGGCGCTTTACGTTTTATAATCAGAATGTATCGATTTCTACTGGTTTTGATCTTCGGCGCGGCGGCCTGCCTGGCAAAGGGGCAGGTCAACGTCGACCAGGTTATCCGCATCGGGCAGAACACGATGTGGCTCGAAGACTATGTGCTGTCGATACAGTATTTCAATCAGGCCATCGCGGCCAAGCCCTATCTGGCCCAGCCCTACTTTCTCAGAGCCGTCGCCAAGCTCAATCTCGACGACCTTCGCGGCGCCGAGGCCGACGCCACAAAAGCTCTCGACCGCAATCCCTATCTGACCGACGCCTGGGAGGTGCGCGGTGTCGCCCGGCAGAACCTCGGGCTCAACGCCGAGGCCGTCGCCGACTACGACCATGCTCTCGAAAACAACCCCTATTCGCGGGCGCTCCTTTACAACAAGGCCATGGCACAGACCGAGCTGAAGGAATATCAGGCGGCCGACTCGACTTTCGGGCGACTGCTGCGCTATCATCCCAACTTCGAAGGGGGATATATCGGGCGGGCACGCCTGAGCCTCGCAGCCACCGACACCGCCGCTGCCCTGAAAGACCTCGCACGCGCTCTCGAACTGAATCCGCAGAATGTCAACGCACGCCTTATCCGCGCCGACATAGCCCTGAATTCCACTAAAGACTATCAGGCGGCTCTGGCCGACATGGATCAGGCCATACGCCTGCAGCCAAACGAAGCCGGCTTCTATGTCAACCGCGCCTACGTGCGCTATCGGCTCGACGACTACCGGGGAGCCATGGACGACTTCGACCGTGCCATCGACCTCGATCCGCTCAACCGCGCCGCTCTGTTCAACCGCTCGATGCTCTGCGCCGAAGTGCGCGACTTCAACCGTGCCATCGACGACCTCAGCCGTGTTCTCGATCTCGACAACGACGACTACCGCGCCCTCTATAACCGCGCCCTCATCTACCGCGAGCTTGGCGACACCCGCAACGCGCTGGCCGACCTCGACCGCCTCATAAGCCGATTCCCCGACTTCGCCGCCGCCTATTTCCTTCGCTACGACGTCAAACGATCGGCCGGAATGCGCAATGCCCAGCCCGACTTCGACAAGTCGGTGGCGCTAGCCAAGACGCGCCTCCACATGAGTCAGGACAAATTTGTCGAGGCCACCGAGCGCTCCGACGATCCCGGCTCAGAGACTCAGGAGCAGGTCGAGGCCCGCTTCAAACAGCTTCTGACTGTCAGAGACAACGCCCGTCCCGAAGAAATCTACGACAACAAGAATATCAAGGGGCGCGTTCAGGACCGCAACATCAATATCGAGCTTGAGCCGATGTTCACCGTCAGCTACTACACAGCTCCGACCGAGCTCCGACCCGGCAGCGAATATATAAAGGAGGTGGCCGACCTTAACGACCTGCGCGCGCTTCGTTTTCAGGCTCAGGTAACAAACCGCCCCCCCTCGTCGACCGACAGCGACATCTTCGACATCCACTACGGCAGCATCTCCGACTACACGGCATGGCTTGCCACCCACACCCCTCGGGCAATCGACTATTTCGGCCGCGCGATGGACTACTTCACCCTGCGCGACTATGAACACGCCATCGCCGACCTGAGCCGAGCCATAGAGATGACCCCCGATTTCACCCTCGCCTACCTCATGCGCGGAATAGCCCGGTTCAGCCTTCCCCCGTCCGACTCGCCCGCCGGCACCCCCGCAGGACTGGGAGTGCGCGCCGCCATCGACGACTTCGACTCGGCGATAGCGCTGTCGCCGCAGATGGCCGTAGCCTATTATAACAAAGGAGTGGCCCTCGCATCGCTCGCCGACTATTCGGCTGCCATCGACGCTTTCGACCGCGCCATAGCCCTCAAGCCCGACATGGGTGAGGCCTACTACAACCGGGGATGGGTAGAACTTCGGATCGGACGCCGCAGCGAAGGACTCGCCGACCTGAGCAAAGCCGGAGAGCTGGGCGTCGTAGCCAGCTACAACCTGCTGAAGCGCATGTCGCGCTGACTCCCCAAATAATCGCCCTGACGTAGGGACGTGCCTTCGGCACGTCTCACATGCAATTGGCGATCAAGGCGTTACAGCGCGGACGCGATGAATCGCGTCCCTACGCCCGGACGATTTCAGATATCGATTTTGCCCAGCCACGCATCATTATCTTTCCGTGCCAAAAAAGCTAAAAAACAAAAAATGTGTTGTGAAACATATTTTTGAAATGGCGTTCTCTCACAAAAAATGCGTATTTTGCCGTCGATTCTTAGCGTCAGCCTTCAGTTGGCCGCTTATTATTATCATGAAACTTACTAAAAGCTAATAACATGAAGATTTACAAAACTAACGAGATTAAAAACATTGCCCTGCTCGGTAGCAAGGGCTCGGGAAAAACCACACTCGCTGAGTCGATGCTCTTCGAGTGTGGAGTTATAAAACGTCGCGGCACCATCGACCAGAAAAACACTGTCAGCGACTACTTCCCTGTTGAGAAGGAGTATGGCTACTCGGTTTTCTCGACAGTTTTTTATGCCGAATTCCTCAACAAAAAGCTTAACGTCATCGACTGCCCGGGAGCCGACGACTTCGTCGGAAGCGCCGTCACGGCCCTCAATATGACCGACACCGGCCTTATCGTTGTCAACGCCCAGTATGGCGTCGAGGTAGGCACCCAGAACATCTTCCGCACCGCCACCGGCCTCAACAAGCCCATCATCTTCGCCCTCAACCAGCTCGACGGCGAAAAGGCCGACTACGACAACGTCATGGAGCAGATGCGCGAGCACTTCGGCAGCCATATCGTGGCAATCCAGTATCCTATTGCCTGCGGTGAAGGCTTCAACGCCATGATCGACGTGCTTCTGATGAAAAAATATTCGTGGGGTCCCGAAGGTGGCGTGCCCAAGATCGAAGAGATTCCGGCCGACCAGATGGAGCGCGCCAAAGAGCTCCACGCCGCCCTCGTCGAGGCTGCCGCCGAAAACGACGAGACGCTCATGGAGAAATTCTTCGACCAGGGAACCCTGACCGAAGACGAGATGCGCGAAGGAATCCGCAAAGGTCTCGTGGCCCGCTCGATCTATCCCGTCTTCTGCGTCAGCGCCGCCAAGGATATGGGCGTGCGCCGCATGATGGAATTCCTCGGCAACGTCGTTCCCTTCGTTGAGGAAATGCCCGCTCCCGTCGACACCGCCGGCAACGAGGTGAAGCCCGACAGCAACGGCCCCGTTTCAATCTTCATGTTCAAGACAACCGTCGAACCCCACATCGGTGAGGTTTCATATTTCAAAGTAATGTCGGGAACGCTCAAGGCCGGCATGGATCTCGACAACGTCAGCCGCGGCTCGAAAGAGCGCCTCGCCCAGATTTTCTGCGTGTGCGGCCAGATCCGCAATCAGGTCGACGAGCTCTGCGCAGGCGACATAGGCGCCACCGTGAAACTCAAGGATGTCCGCACCGGAAACACCCTCGACGAGAAAGGCTGCGAGATCGCTTTCGACTTCATCAAATATCCCGCTCCGAAATATATCCGCGCCATCCGCCCCGTCACCGAGAGCGACGCAGAGAAGCTCAACGTTATCCTGACCCGCATGCACGAGGAAGACCCGACATGGATCATCGAGCAGAGCCGAGAGCTCAAGCAGACCCTTCTCAAAGGCCAGGGCGAGTTCCACCTCCGCACTCTCAAATGGCGCGTCGAGAACAACGACAAACTCCCCATTGTCTTCGAAGAGCAGCGCATCCCCTACCGCGAAACCATCACCAAGGCATCGCGCGCCGACTACCGCCACAAGAAACAGTCGGGCGGCAGCGGACAGTTCGGCGAGGTTCATCTCATCATCGAGCCTTATACCGAAGGCATGCCCGAACCCGACACCTACAAGTTCGGCAATCAGGAATATAAGATGAGCGTCCGCGACAAGCAGGAGATTCCTCTCGACTGGGGCGGCAAACTCGTCATCTACAACTGCATCGTCGGCGGCGCCATCGACGCCCGCTTCATCCCCGCCATCGTCAAGGGCCTCATGGACCGCATGGAGCAGGGCCCGCTGACAGGCTCATACGCCCGCGACGTGCGCGTCTGCATCTACGACGGCAAAATGCACCCGGTTGACTCGAACGAAATCTCGTTCCGTCTGGCCGCCCGCAACGCCTTCGGCGAAGCTTTCCGCAACGCCAACCCGAAAGTGCTCGAACCGATCTACGACGTCGAGGTGCTCGTTCCGGCCGACGTCATGGGCGATGTCATGAGCGACCTTCAGGGACGCCGTGCCATCATCATGGGCATGGACAGCGACAGCGGCTTCCAGAAAATCAAAGCCCGTGTGCCTCTGGCCGAAATGGCAAGCTATTCGACAACCCTCAGCTCTATCACCGGCGGACGTTCGTCGTTCACACTGACCTTCGCCGGCTACGAGCTCGTTCCGGGCGACGTTCAGGAGAAACTTCTCAAAGCCTACGCTGAAAAGCAGGCTGAAGAATAAAGCTGTTTCATATAATACAAATTTATGGGGGAGGAGCTGCTGCCGGTGAGGCAGCGGCTCCTTTTTCCTCCGCAATGCCGGACAATTCTCGTTCTGAAATTTGCCTCAGCTCAAGCCTTTTGTTATCTTTGCGGCTGAAATACCGAATTTTTGCCATGAAAAAACATCTGCCCTTTATTGCTTTAGTTTTATCGGGCGCAGCCGCTGTTGCCGCGCCCCCTGCCGACCTCTCGAAATATGTCGACCCGTTTATCGGGACGGCCGACCATGGCCACGTGTTTCTCGGCGCCAACGTCCCTTTCGGATTCATCCAGGCCGGCCCCTCACAGAGGGTGCAGGGCTGGGACTGGTGTTCGGGCTACCACTACAGCGACTCGATCATCGTCGGCTTCAGTCAGACCCATCTCAGCGGCACGGGCTGCGGCGACCTCGGCGACGTCACGCTCTTCCCCACCCTCGACCCCGAGAGCCACACCTCGACATTCAGCCACGACCGCGAGCGATGCACTCCCGGCTACTACTCGGTCGTCCTCGACAAGTCGGGCACACTCGCCGAGATGACAGCCACCGAGCGCACGGCCTCACACCGCTACACCTTCGCACCGGCCGACACAGCATATCTCATTCTCGACCTCGAATACGGCATCGGATGGGACCGTCCCGCCGACACCCGCATAATCCTCGAGAACGACTCGACAATCAGCGGCTGGCGCCACTCGCGCGGATGGGCCGACAATCAGAAGATTTTCTTCACCGCATCATTCTCGAAACCGATTCTCAGCTGCCGGGTCGACACCGTAGGCCCGTCGGAGATCGGGCTGCTCGCCTTCAAAGGCTCTGAGAAAGCGCCTATCACGGTTGAGGTCAGACTGGCACTCTCAGCCGTCAGCGTCGACAACGCCCGCCTCAATATGGCAGCCGAAAACCCGCGCTTCGACTTCGACGGAACCGCCCGCCGAGCCCGCGAGCAATGGAATAGCCAGCTTTCTAAAATTGACATCGCCACAGCCGATGACGCCGCCCGACGCAAGTTCTACACAGCTCTCTACCATACGATGACAGCGCCCTCGGTCTACGACGACGTCAACGGCGACTATCGCGGCGCCGACGGCGAAGTCGGCAACACTGGCGGCAAATGGCGCAACTACACGACCTTCTCGCTCTGGGACACCTACCGCGCCGCCCATCCGCTGATGACGCTCATCCACCCCGACCGCCAGAACGACATCGCCGCCACGATGGTCGACATCGCCGACCGTCAGGGAAATCTGCCCGTATGGCACCTCCACGGCTGCGAGACCAACTGCATGGTCGGCAATCCGGGCGTTATCGTTCTCGGCGACCTCGTTCTCAAAGGTCTTGTCGCCGATACCATCCACGCCTACGACGCCATGAAAAAGTCAGTGCTTGTCGACGACCGTTCGCTCGACGCCATTAAGAAATACGGCTACATACCTTTCGATGCTCCGGGCAAACACGACGAGAGCGTGGCCAAGAATATGGAATATGCCATCGCCGACGATGCCGTGGCCCGCGTGGCCCGTCGCCAGAACCGCGCCGACGACGCCAGCCTCTTCAGCCGCCGCGGCCAGGCCTACCGTATATTCTTCGACCCCGAGACTCAGTTCATGCGCGCCCGCGACGTCAACGGCAAGCTCCGCGAAGGCCCCTTCGATCCGTTCGAGACCACCCACCACGCCGACGACTACTGCGAAGGAAACGCCTGGCAGTATATATGGCTCGCTCCCCACGATCCGAAAGGACTCATCGAACTCTTCGGTTCGAAAGAGGCGTTCATGAACAAACTCGACTCGCTCTTCGTTGTCGAAGGCTCGCTCGGCGAGGCGGCTCCCCCAGACGTGACCGGCCTCATCGGCCAATATGCCCACGGCAACGAGCCGAGCCATCATATCATCTATCTCTACAACTACGCCGGGCGCCCCGACAAAGCCGCTCCGCTGCTGCGCCGCGTCATGAACGAATATTACACCGACTCGCCCGCCGGACTCTGCGGCAACGAGGATGTCGGCCAGATGTCGGCATGGTTCGTGCTCTCAGCCATGGGAATCTATCAGGTAGAACCTGCCGGCGGTCCTTTCGCTATCGGCTCTCCGCTCTTCGACAGCGCCGTTATCGACCTCGGCAACGGCCGCAAATTCACCATCATAGCCGACAACAACTCCGCTGAGAACATCTACGTTAAAGGTGCCACCCTCAACGGCCGCAAACTCTCTACTCCCTTCATCACCTACGACGACATCGTCGCCGGCGGCACACTCCGCATGACGATGTCGCCGAACCCCTGACCCGGCACGGCTCTTATAAGTTCTATAATTTTTTATAAAACTTATAAGAGCACCGGCTTGTCGGAGATTTTTTGTAACTTTGTCGGGTATTTTTTTAACCAAAAATCTATCAGGATATGGGAGGCTTCTTCGGAGCTGCATCTAAAAATCCGTGTATCAACGACATTTTCTACGGCACGGACTACAACTCGCATCTCGGCACCAAACGTGCCGGCATAGTAACTTTCGACCTCCAGGCAGGATTCACACGCTCGATTCACAACATCGAGCGTAATTATTTTCGCGCCAAGTTCGAAGACGAACTCGACTCTTTTGTCGGAAACTCGGGAGTAGGCGTCATCAGCGACACCGACCCCCAGCCTATCGTTGTCAACTCCCATCTGGGTCGCTATGCCGTAGTGACAGTGGCGAAGATCAACAATATCCGCGAGATCGCCGACGAGCTTCTCGAAAAACGCATGCACTTCAGCGAGCGGTCGGCCAACACCGTCAACCCGACCGAGGTTGTCGCGCTCCTTATAAATATGGGCGACAGCTTTGTCGACGGCATCAACCTCGTCTACAGCAAAATCAAAGGCTCGTGTTCGATGTTGATTCTGACCGAAAACGGCATCCTCGCCGCACGCGACTATCTGGGACGCACGCCTATTGTAATAGGCCGGAAAGAAGGCGCCTACGCCGCCACCTCGGAGACAACAGCGTTCCCCAATCTCGGCTATGAACGGCTCCGCGACATCGGGCCCGGAGAAATTGTCGAGATCACGGCCGACGGTGTCACTCAGCTCCAGAAGCCGGCCCGTCGCGAACAGATATGCTCGTTCCTCTGGGTTTACTACGGGTTCCCCGCCAGCGACTACAACGACATCAATGCCGAACTTGTGCGCGAGACAGCCGGAAAGACCATGGGAGAGAAAGACGACACTGAAACCGACTGCGTCTGCGGCATTCCTGACTCAGGCGTCGGTTTCGCCCTCGGCTACAGCGAAGGTCGTGGTATTCCCTATCACCGCGCGGTGCTGAAATACACGCCGACATGGCCGCGAAGCTTCACACCGGGCAACCAGTCGCGCCGCGCCCTCGTGGCGAAGATGAAGCTCATACCGAACAGGGCCCTCCTGAAAGACCAGCGCGTCGTTTTCTGCGACGACTCGATAGTGCGCGGCACTCAGCTCTGCGATAACGTGTCGACCTTCTATGAGGGAGGATGCAAGGAAGTCCACGCCCGAATTTCGTGTCCGCCCCTTGTCTACGGCTGCAAATATATCGGCTTCACCTCGTCGAAAAGCGACCTCGAGCTTATAACACGCCGTATCATCAAGGATTTCGAAGGCTGTGAGACGCCCGACAATCTCGACCGCTACGCTACGACCGGCACACCCGAATATCAGCGCATGGTCGACGAGATTGCGCGCCGCCTCGGCCTGACAACACTTAAATTCAGCACCCTCGAAGACCTCATAGCAAGCATCGGACTGCCGAAAGAGAGAATATGCACCTACTGCTTCGACGGATGCGGTAGCTGCCCCGCCGCGGCATTCGCCTCTGACAATTCCGACAGGAAATAACAGAAATAATTTGTCATTCCGGCCGGAAGATATTTGCCTTGCAGGGCCTGTATCTTCCGGCCGGCGATTTTTTTGTTGCAGATTTTAGAAAAATTTATTACTTTTGCGATGCAAAAAAGCAAAAGGTCGCGCATTTACTGACCCTAACAATCCTTTCAGGTGTTATAAAGATGTCTGCTTGAGTGCAGTCAACCGCGAACGCCAATATATTACAATCACAATTTTTTTGACAGACGGATCGGTTCGGAACTCTTGTCTGATACCAAATCCCGATAAAGCGGCAATATCCCCGCCCTGTCCCGCCACAAGCGCAATCCCGACGCTTTTCTGCGATTCTGAAACCATTGTTTCCATTAACCATCGACTAACCTCAACTATTCAGTTCACGACAAGCAACTAAATATGCGCCTGAGAACCGTCCGACGCTGTTTTCAGGGCATGAGAGCCACAAAAACGTGGCGCTCGGCGTGAATAAAGATTGAAAAGAATGGATATGAAATACGACATCCAGACCCTCGAAGCAATGAGCGACGACCAGCTGCGCTCAATCGCCAACGAAATGGGGCTGAAGAAAACTGAAAAAGAGAGCGGCATCGACCTCGTCTACCGCATTATCGACGAGGCCGCACAGGCATCGGCAAAAGAGACTGTCGAGAAGAACCGCCGCCCCGACAATGAAGCCCAGCCGAAAAAACGCGGGCGCAAGCCAAAGGCTCAGGCCGCCACGCCGGAACCGCAGGCAACGCCGGCCGACGGCGACCCTGAAGCCGCCCGACAGCCGAAAAAACGCGGCCGTAAGCCGAAAGCGCCTCAGGCTGAAGCTGAAGAATCTGTTCCGGCAGAAATACCCACAATCGACACTCCGGCAGATGCGCCCGAAGAACCGGCCGCGCAGGCCGCCCAGCCGAAAAAGCGCGGCCGCAAGCCGAAGAATGCCCTCCCCGAGCAACCCGCACTTTTTGCTGCCGACGACTCAGAGAATGCTCCCATGACGGCTCCTATACCCGATCCCTCCAGAGAACTTATGGCCTCCGAATCTTCAACCCCCGAAGAGAAACAGCAGGAGTCCGAAGAGGCCGGCGGAGCGCCCCAGCAGCCTCAGCCCCAGCCCCGGCGCGACTTCCGCCCGTCGGCCAACAACGGATCGTTCGGCTCGTTTTTCCCGCGCAGCGAAGGCCGCCGGTTTGTTCCGCGCTCGCAGCGCGAGCGTGAAGAGGCTGCCCAGCGCGCCGCTGTGGCAGCCGCCAACACCCCGATCGTCATCAACGAACCGGGAGCTGAGCCCCAGCAGCCCCAGGGCAAGAAGAAAAAGAACAAAAACAACAATAACAATCCTCAGCAACAGCCCCAGCCCTACAATTTCGAAGGTTTCCTGCGCACCTCGGGCGTGCTTGAGATTACCAACGACAACAACGGCTTCCTGCGCTCGAGCGACTACAACTATCTTGCCTCGCCCGACGACATATTCATCTCGCAACAGGAGATCAAGCGCCACGTCCTCAAGGCCGGCGATGTTGTCGAAGTTACGATACGTCCGCCCAAATCGAGCGAAAAATACTTCCGCATAACCGACGTCCTCGAAGTCAACGGACGCTCGCCCGAGTTCGTGCGCGACCGCGTCGCTTTCGAGCACCTTACCCCGCTCTTCCCCGACGAGAAATTCGACCTCACGTCGGGCCGCGCCGGCAACCTCTCGACGCGCGTGGTCGACATGTTCTCGCCGATTGGAAAAGGACAGCGCGCCCTGATAGTGGCTCCCCCGAAGACAGGTAAAACGATACTGCTAAAGGATATAGCCAACGCCATAGCCGAGAACCATCCCGAGACCTACATAATGATTCTGCTCATCGACGAGCGTCCCGAAGAGGTCACCGACATGAGCCGCAGCGTCAACGCCGAAGTGATCGCCTCGACATTCGACGAACCAGCCGACCGCCACGTGAAGATCGCCGGCATAGTCCTCGAGAAGGCGAAACGCCTCGTCGAATGCGGCCACGACGTTGTAATCCTGCTCGACTCGATAACACGCCTTGCCCGCGCCTACAACACTGCCCAGCCCGCATCGGGCAAGATTCTCAGCGGCGGTGTCGACGCCAACGCACTCCAGAAACCGAAACGCTTCTTCGGCGCCGCCCGAAACATCGAAGGGGGCGGCTCGCTGACGATCATCGCCACAGCCTTGACCGAGACCTCGTCGAAGATGGACGAAGTTATCTTCGAGGAATTCAAAGGCACCGGCAACATGGAGCTGAAGCTCGACCGCAAACTCAGCAACAAGCGGATCTTCCCCGCCGTCGACATCATGGCGTCGTCGACACGCCGCGATGACCTTCTGCTGCGCCCCGAGACGCTCAACCGAATGTGGATTCTGCGCCGCTTCCTCAGCGACCGCAATCCCATCGAGGCAATGGAATTCATCAAAGACCGCATGGAGCGCACCTCCGACAACGACGAGCTGCTGCGCACAATGGGCGACTGACCTCGCCCCTTCCACCCACACCGCAGCGCGAGCTCCTGCCCGCGCTGCGTTTGTTTTATCCCGTCCAATAGTTTTTACGTTGAGTTCACACGAGGATTTGCGGTGTAATGGTTGGGAAATCAGAAATTTGTATTATCTTTGTTGCCGACAGCAGGGCGATGCGTTCAGGCTGTCGGCCCCTTTTTACACACCAAACTCTACATCATGAAAAAGAACGACATCATTTGCAGGATTGCCGCTATAGTCGTGATGCTGTCATGCATGACCGCCTTACCGCCAAGCGCAGACGCGCAGTTTCTGAAGAAACTGTCGCAGGGACTGGAGAAGGTAAACAAAACTCTTCAGAAAGTCGAAGACGCCACCAAGAACAATAAGAAACAGTCAGACAAGAAACCCTCTCCCCAAACCGCCCAAACATCCCAGAGCTCCCAAAACTCCCAAAAATCTCAACCCGCTCCGACAAAGAAAAAAGAGCGCCGAATAGCCACCGCCCACCTCACCCCTCAGACTAAATTCATCAACGGATTCGAGAATCTCAACAATCTGCCGCCGGTCAGCGAAGGCATTTTCTATCTGACGCGCACCAACCCCGCGCTGTCGAGCTACACAAGATATTACGGCTTCTGGACTATCGACGGCCGGCTGCTCTTCCCCTATCAGTATGAGCAGATGCCGGGCGACGCCAGCATCAGGCCGCGCTTCAACTCTGGCGCCTGCGTCATGAAAGAGGCAAAGGCCAAGGTGAGGAACGCTCCGATAATCCTCTATGCCGACGGCACAACCAAACCGCTGTCGCACGACTGGACCCACGTCACCCAGTTCTGCGAGGGAGTGGCGCAGGTGTGCGAGCAGATCAGCACCGGTGGCCAGCGATATTTCCATATCAACACGAAGGGTCAGAAAATATGGCCTCACCTCGACGAGACCATAACGACTCAGGACATGCTGAAAACGCGCAAGGTAGGCGGCGTCCACATCCGTTCGCTGCGCGAAGGGCGCCGTGCCTTCTTCGACCGCACTACCAGAACATGGGGCTTCCTCGACACCAACGGAAAGATTGTCATCAAACCCGTCTATGCCGAAGTGCGTGACTTCGTGAGCGGCTACGCTTTGGTCGAACTGAAAGAAAAAGGGACTTACGAAAGCAAGAAGCTGTTTATCGACAAGTCGGGCAACGTCGTGACTTCGGTGATTAACGGCGACGCCCACTATCTGAACGACAACGCCATATCCGACGTCAGCGACGGAATCTTCTCGACAACCCGCAACAATGCGCTGAACAATTTCGAGACAATCTATTACGACATCACCTCGGGAAAAGAACTGCGCCGCTACAAGTGGGGCGGCTCGGCCTTCCACGAAGGATATGCCTTCGTCAGATTCGGCGAGATGGACGAAACAGTCTATGTCATCGACACATCGTTCAATATCGTCGGCCGCATCAACGCCAAGTGCGACCAGCTCGTGCTCGACAATGTCAGTTTCAGGAACTTCCCCTGGTATACGTTCGACAACAAGGCAGTCAACTATGAGGGCACAGTCGAACTGGCTCTGCCGAAAAAGTGGGATCTCAACGACAAGCTCGGCGAATTCTCGGCCGACGGCTTCGCACCGGCCGAATCGACCTTCGCCAGCCACGACGGCAGCGGCAAGTCGTTCGAATACAGCGGATATATCGACACCGACGGTGCCTACCGCATAGTCTTCTCGAGCGACAACGGTGCCAATGGCCCCTTCGACAGAGAGCTGCCCGGCCCCGAACCGATAAAGCCGCCGAAAGAGCCCGAGGACTCGACCGGCGGAGGCTACATCAAGGATCCCATCCCGCCGCAGCCCGGCCAGCCGCGCGACGGCCGCCTGTGGCTCAGCTATGCCGACACCATTCCCGAAGGCCCCATAGGGCCCGGACGCGAAGCGCTGAAATATCGCGTCAACGTCGTGGCCTACCCGGCGAAAGGGGGCAAGGTGTATGGCTCGGGCGAATACTCGCTGGGCGACACCATCCGCGTCACCGGCACCCCTGCCGAGGGCTACCACATCTCTGAAATCGTCAGCGATCGCATGTGCAGCTCAACCGAGACGTTCAACAAGTTCGTCGTGCTCGGCGATATGACCATCACCTGCTACTTCGTAAAAGACGATGTTGTCGGCGATGTCCCCTCCACCGCCATGATCGGCCACATGCCTACCCAGCCTCAGTTCTGCCGCGCCTATGTCGAGCTCGGCAATGTCGACGGCAACAAATTCACCGAAGGCTCGCGTGGCGTAGCCGCCATCTTTGTCACCGACGACAACCGCAGCGAGATCGATGCCTCCGACAAACAGGCCACAACATCGTGCCGCGCCAAAGCATTCTTTGTGCCGATGAACATTCTGGGCATCATGGACGACAATGGCCGCAAATATCTGCGCTTCGACGGCGGAATAATAAAATACACCCTGTCGGTCAGCGACGACACCGCACTCGGATTCCTCAGCAACCCGCTGCTTAAGCTGATGCTGGCTTTCGACGGCCGCGACCGCGGCGAACTCGAGCCGGGAGCATACCGCATAGAAATCGTGGAGGGCTCACCCGAAGATGGAGAGATGACCCTCGGCGAACTCCAGCGACTGTCGGCCCGCTACGGATGGATCAACTCCGATGACGAATCGTTCACCAAGCGTCTGCCCGCATTCTTCGGCCCGAAATATTCGAAAGGACTATCATCCGACTTCTTCGCCGGCACCCGTCTATCGACCACTAAGCCGACAGCAATCCAGTGGGAACCGAGCGAAGACTTCTTCGCCGACCGCTCGCTGCTCGAACAGCTTGCCGCCTCGCTCGGCGAACTCTACCGCAAGGCAGTGAAAGGCACACGCCTCGAAGACTACGACATGCAACAGTTCTCAACAGACCTCGACAACCACGTCTTCAAAGCGAAATAGCGCCCCCGAACGGCGCGGGCACGTAGGGTCGCGGCATGCCGCGGCCCTACATCATATATCGCCTCGGCGCTGATTTTCGCCGATTTTTGGCAAGGTTGAACTTTTTTGCTAATTTTGCAACGATGTTATAAAACTATGCCCTCGGGCATAATAATTTCGATTGTCTATGATAAAAAGTGCTCTCGAAAAAATGGTCAGCGAAGACATGAGCGGTATCTGGCAGGTTCTCCAGCCTGAAGAGAAACGCTTGATTGTCGATAATTTTACGGTACACAATTTTAAGAAAAACCAGATCATCTACAGCGAGGGCGACACCCCCGAACATCTCTGGTGTCTTTTCAAGGGGAAAGTAAAAAAGTATAAAGACGGAGTTGGCGGACGTGTCCAGATTCTGCGCCTGATCAGGCCGGTGCAGTATTTCGGCTACCGTGCTTATTTCGCCGATGAAAAATATGTTTCGACCTCAGCGACAATGGAGCCGTCGGTTGTCGGTTCACTGCCGTTGCCGCTGGTCAACGACATGATCCAGAAAAACAATCAGCTGGCAATGTTCTTCATCCGCGACCTCGCCTGCAATCTCGGCACGAGCGACTCGCGTATCGTCAGCCTCACCCAGAAGCATATCCGCGGACGTCTGGCCGAAGCTCTGACGGTTCTCATCGACAGCTACGGCTACGAGGAAGACGGGGTCACGATCCGCGTCTATATGGCGCGTGAAGACCTCGCCAATCTGTCGAACATGACAACCAGCAACGCCATACGCACTCTCAGCTGCTTCGTTGCAGAACACATCGTCATCGTTGACGGGCGCTGCATAAAAATCATCAACGAGCCCGCTCTGCGCAAGATTTCACGTTTCGGATAACGCGCTCTGCAATCCGGGCCGTGGCATAGCTGACCGCCGCCACAATTATAATAGGAAAGAATATCCTGTAGGTTCCGCTCATCTCAGCCACGAGAAAGGCTGCCATAAGCGGAGCTCTGACAGCCCCGGCCATAACTCCGGCCATGCCGACAAACGCCATCTCGACAGCAGGCAGCCTCACTCCGAGCAATGCGTCGGACACCTGAGCGAAAAAGAACCCGGCCACACAGCCGGCAAACAGTGTCGGAGCAAAATCTCCGCCCACACCGCCGCCTCTGGTTGCCGACGCTTTGGCAATTCCTTTGAGCACAAGAACCGCTCCGGCAAGAAGAATTAACGACGGAGGCGTTGCCATATCCGAAAAAACGCTGTTGACGCCAAGCACTCCATAGTCGCCACTCATCAGCCTTCCCATTGCCGAATAACCCTCGCCGTAGAGCATCGGCACCATACTGACACAGACTCCGAGCATAAGCCCCGACACGACAGCTCTGCCCCACCATGTTCTGACTCGGGCAATAAGACCTGCGGTAATATTGCCTGTCGTGTTATAATAGACAGAATAAAGCCCGCAGAAAAGCCCGAGCAGAAAAACAGCCGGCAGCAGGCCGAGACTGAAGTCCGAAAATGAGCCCACAGGAAAATCGATTCTGAAACCTGCGAGCGATGCCGACGTCATTGCCGACGTCACACATCCCAGAGCAAGTGCCATCACGGCCCAGGTTGTCATCGGCATAGCCATTATCTCGAGCGTGAAAAGCATGCCGCCGAGCGGAGCCTGAAAGATACCGGCGATACCGGCGCCGGCACCGATACCTATAAGCAGGCGCACATCAGACTTCCGCGCGCCGGCGAAACGCCCGAGATTGCTTCCGATTGCCCCACCGGTGAATGCGATAGGCCCCCCGGCACCTGCCGATCCTCCGAATCCGAGAGTAATAGAGCTGGCCATGAAGGCCGCTATCATATCGCGTTTTTTCAGATAATATTTTCGCTCCCGCAGATCGCGCATGATTATTCGGGAACAACCGTCTTCAACATAGTCGCGCACCACATAACGCTGAAAGACTGCCGACAGAATTATGCCACAGAGAGCAATGAGAACAAACCAAAGGCTGAAACCGTCAGGGTGGATAATTCCAATTACAGACTTCGAGACAAATATAATCATTTTCTTCAGCAGATAGGCTGTCACCCCGGTGACCAACCCGGTAACCGCCGCAGCCACCATAAGAAAAGTGCGCGGCGCTATATGGCGGCAACGCCCGACTATGGCATCGCGCACCATCTGAACCACAGAGCCGGGCTGATAGTGTCTCATGCCCGGAAAACGCCTGCTGCTTCTGTTTTGTTCGGGTTGGCCGGCTACATGACGAGGCCTCTTCTCCGGGAGACGAGGCCTCGAATATATATCAAAATGAATGTTAGAATAGTGTCGTAAAGATCAGGCCATAGCGGGCTCAAGGCTCGCTTCGGCGGGAACCTCTTCGGGAGCGTCGGCAGATTGGCGGGCAGCGGCGCGAGTGCCGTCGGGGTCGTAGATGCTGATAGGCAGTTCGCCTGTCAGAGCGCAGGTGGCGTTGAAGGCCAGCGAGAACATCTCGTCTTCGCCCGGACGAACAACAACCGGGCCGATAAATCCTGCCCACTCGACGATGCGGTCAACACAGTATTTGCTGTGGGCGATTCCGCCGGTAATGATGATAGCGTCGACTTTGCCGCGGAGGGCAACCGAACGGGCGCCGATTTCGCGGGCAGTGCCGTAGAGCATGCCTTCGAGCACTCCCTTATAAGGCTCTTCGCCGGCGAGAGCTTTCTGCTCGATAAGGCGCGTGTCGTTGGTGCCGAGATAGGCGGCAAGACCGCCACGGCCGTTTATCATCTTCTTTATCTCGCGCAGAGTGTATTTGCCGCTGAAGCAGAGTTCGGCAAACTGGTCGGCAGGCAGTGTGCCGGCGCGTTCGGGAGAATACGGGCCGTCGCCGTTGAGGGCATTGTTGACATCGACAACCTTGCCCATGCGATGGGCAGCCACCGAGATACCGCCTCCCATGTGGACTACGATGAGATTCAGTTCGTCGTAGCGGCGGCCGATCTCGCGCGCATAAAGACGGGCAACAGCCTTGCCGTTGAGTGCATGAAAAACGCTGCGGCGTTCGAGCATGGGCAGCCCCGACAGGCGTGCCTCAGGCATGAACTCGTCGACAACTTCAGGGTCGGCGATAAACGAACGGCATCCGGCCTCTTTTGCCAGAATATCGGCCAGCAACGCGCCCAGATTGCAGACGTGTTCCATCTCGGCATGGATGAGATCGTGGATGATATACTCGTCGACCTCATAGACGCCGCCGGGAGTAGGACGCAGAAGACCGCCACGGCCTATGACGGCGTCGAACTCACTGATGTCGAGTCCTGCTTCCTCGATAGCGCGGTGCATGGCGCGGTTACGGTAGTCGAGTTGCTCGTTGGGATGGTTGAAGCCTGCAAGCTCATCGGCCGGATGATGGACTGTGGTGTTCCAGATCATTGCCTGACCGTCGCTGACGGAGAACTTTGTCGACGTCGAGCCGGGATTAATTACAAATATCTTCATTTCAATCGGTTATTCTAAATAGTGAGATTCAAAGCTCATAATGTCCGGCAACGCAGGCCAGCGCGAGCGAGAAATATTTGTTGTCGGCCGAATCGGCGCGCGAGGGGGTGACGACAGGTGCCGTAGTGCCTATCAGAAGGGCTGCGATACGGGCGCCACCGAAAAGAGCGAGAGTCTTATAGAAAGCATTTGCGGCTTCGAGGTCGGGCATGATGACGGCATCGGCATCTCCGGCAGCCGGGGCCTTGATTCCCTTGATCTGGCCGGAATGAGGATCGAGCGCTGTCTTTATATCCATCGGGCCACCCATTTCGACTTCGCCGTAAGAACCGGCGGCAGCGCGGGCTATAAGCTCGACATAGTCGAGGGTACACTGGAATTTCTTGTTGACTTTCTCGGTGAAATGAACCAGCGCAACCTTCGGGCAGGTGTGGCCCATACGCCGCGCCATATCGACATTGTGGCGCACCATGGCGTCGAACTGATCGAGATTCGGAACCGGAATCACAGCGCTGTCGCTATAGATCAGCAACTTGTCGTAGCCGGGAATGTCGGCAACGGCTACGTGGCTCATGACACGTCCGTGGGGCAGCAGGCCATGCTCTTTGTCGAGCACGGCGCGCAAAAGATTATCGGTATTGATCGAGCCCTTGAAAACGACTTCGGCGCGACGCTCGTTTATAAGCTTAACCGACATGGCAGCGGCTGAATCGAAATCGTCGGTATCGACAACCTCTATGCGATCGCCGTATTGCTGCTTCCATTCTTTCTGAATTTCAGGACGAACAGAATCGTTGACAAGAATAAAATCGGCCACGCCCTCGCGAAGACAGCGGTCGATAACCTCGATTGTCGGTTCGTCGTGGGGGCAGACAGCGACAACGCGCTTGCGGCGCGGCTGTTCTTTGAATCGTTTGGCGAGGCCTTCAAAATCTTTAATTGGCTCCATTTCTATCAAATTTAAGGCATTCGGCGGAAGACGGATCTTCCGGTGTTTTCATTGGTCAGGAGCAAAGGTATAGACCTCTTCCGAGAAAAGCAAGAAAATGGCTGAAAAAATTACACACAAAATCAAAATATGTGCATTTTTCAGAAAAAAGCGCCGGAGGAATTTCGTCGTCGCGAAAAAAAGCGTACCTTTGCGTCACCAATGCGGTAGTAGCTCAGTTGGTAGAGCATCAGCTTCCCAAGCTGAGGGTCGCGGGTTCGAACCCCGTCTACCGCTCTCAATCCGGGTCCTTCGCCCGGATTTTTTAATTATAACCGGAGTTTCCGATCGGATTCCGAAGCACTTCGATTTAGGGGGGCAGATCGCCCCGATTCCACAACTGAGGCGCTCGGTTTAGAATGATTACGACGGGGATTGTTTATCGTAAGGAAAAATTTCGTAAATTAGTAGCGATAACAACCGATATAGGTTGAACCTAATCTAAATACAATGAAACTCTTGTTTATAATTTTAGCGATGATGTTGGTTGCTATAGCCTTATCGCCCTTATTCTTCCCGTCGGTATCTTTGATACTCCTTCACCTGCTGACTGTCATCGTAGTCACGATTGGCGTCGTCGCATATTACATTAAACATCCGTCGGCTATGGAGCCTCAGCGACGCAAACGCCGTCGCATTAACGATGAATATTGGACGGGGCTACCATGGATGGGTGGTGTAAAGAAAAAAAGGAAAAACTTCTGGGAAGACTGATACTTAATGCTTTGGCCTAAGGGTTATGGCGAAGGTCGTGAGCCCGGTGTCGGGCGACGTCGAAAGGCTATAACGGAAGCCGTGTGCCCGAAGAATGTCGGCTACAAGCATCAGGCCGAGTCCGCGGTCGGGACGTTTGGTCGAGAAAAAAGGTGTGAACAGTTTTGCGCTGACTTCGTCGGCTATGCCGGGGCCGTTATCGGTTACGGTCAGCGTCAGCGGGTCAGACCTAAGGGCGATTTCAATAGCGCCGTCGGGGCGTTCCGCGATACTTTCGACAGCGTTCTTGACAATATTGACAACTACACGCTCCATCAGCACGGGATCGAAACAGGCAGTAGCGTCGGCCGGAGCGCTGTCGATTTCCAGAGAGACGTTCGCCGGTGTCATGGCCGTCAGAGCCGGACACAGCCCCGTCAGCCACCGGTTCACATCGACAGTCTCGCAATCGGGAGGCGGCAGCTTGACAATCTCGGCATAACCGCGGACAAAACTGACGAGGTTGACACAGCTCGTCGTGCAGCTGTCGATAGCCCGGGCAGCAAGCGAGTCGTCGCTGTGCATGGCGCCGAGGCTCTCGAGAATCGAGATTACGCTGCCGAGACTATTGTTGACCTCATGGCCTATAGTGCGCACAATTATATTGAACATCTGCTTTTCAGCAGCCGTAATCTCTTCGGTTATACGTTCAACAATGACAAATCTCCGGCGGAAGCCAGAGTCCATAAACCACAGCTTGGAAATGCGCACGATCGACGCTCCCGGCAGCCGCATCACCTGTGAATCGCCATCAGCCACCGATTCAACGGCTTTGGCCAACTCGGGAGACGACATCCTATCCCATGCGCTGTTTGTCCGGACAACAGCACCATTGAAATCGCATACTGCGATTCCCAATGGGGAGGCCTCAACGACAAGACTCAGGAACCTGTTCTGTTCGAGATTTTTCAGTCGCTCGGCTTTCATAGAAGCCATCAGTGTGTTATAAAGCTCCACGATATTGTCGGCATCGGGCTGCCCTGTCATACGCAGGCGACTGCTGAAATCCTGTTCGCGCAGCAGATTCAGGCCATTGCGGACAGCTTTCATAGGTATCGCCACCGAACGGTAAAGCAACAGCACAAGAACAACCATCAGCCCGCACAGCCCGACAGTCCACAACTTACCGACATCGCAGAAAGCCACGACTGCGGTTGTCACCGCCACTGCGACCAGAAGCATCATGTAACAGATTCGGAACCTCATAACTTGAATTTTTCGATACGGCGGTAAAGCGACTGGCGCGTGATGCCGAGCTGCTTGGATGCTTCCGACAGATTGCCGCCGCAACGCCGCAGAACTTCTCTGATAGTGTCCGCCTCGATTTCTTCGAGAGTCTTGTCGTTGCAAGTCCGGGCCTTCTGCTCAGAGCTTCTGGCAAGCGCCTTTTTGATTTTGGCAATGACATCGGCGTTGCTCCATGGCTTGGTCACAAAATCGGCCGCTCCGTAGTTCATCGTCTCTACAGCCAGCGGAATCGTTCCCCATGCCGTGATCATTATAACCGGCACGTCGGGCTGAAGAATGCGTATCTTGCGGAGCACCTCGACCCCCTGCCGCCCGGTTGTCGACAACGTCAGGTTCATGTCGAGGATAACCAGTTCGACTCGCCCGGAGCGCACCGCATCCAGAGCCTCGGCCTCATTGCCGACAGCCAGCGGTTCAAAACCGGCGCGCTCAAGCGCCAGCGACAGGGCCATCCGCACCGCATTATCATCATCTACTATCAGAATCATAGTGCAAACTTAATTGTATTTCCGCTCAATCGCATCACATTCTGCATATTTTTTCGATATCGGCATTGATGTCACACAGATTTCCGTAGTCATAAAGCGTCAGCGAACGTATTCTGTACCAATAGCTCCAGAACTTATAAAGCTCGTTGATATAGTTGCGCTTGCTTTCATCTTTCTTCGACTGCGAGTCATTGAGATCGAGGGTTGAGATCTTGCCGATCAGAAAAGTCTCGAAATTGGTGTCATATCGCTGTCGGGCAATCTCGTCGGCGCGCGAGGCTATCGACAGTTGCTGCTGCTGGTTGCCGAACCGCTCCACAAGTATAAACAGCTGCTGGTTGAAATCGAGCGACTCCTGACGCAGCCGGCTTTCCGTGACGCGACGGTTGCTCTCGGCCACTTTCACCTTTCCGCGCCGCTTGCCCCAGTCGACAAGCGGAATCGAGAAGCCGACCTCTATCATCTGATTTCCGCGCTGGCGCGTATAGGCGTCGGAAATATTGCGGGCAGTCCCCGTGAAGCCGACCTGGGCATAGAGTTTTATCTCGCGCATATCGCCTTTGGCTTTGGCGACCTCGTAGTCGGCCTCAAGCTGGCGGCGGGCAATATTCTTCGCAAACTTATTGTTGGCAAGAGCTCTGTCGAGAGCATCGCTGTAGGATATGCTGACAGCCGGAATGCTGTCGGGGACAACAGGTTCGATCTCGACATCTTCTCCGAGGTCAAGAAACGACCTCAGGGTGAACATATCGCTCTTGAGGGTGCTGCTGCAGTCGGTCACCTCCGACTGGGCCTCGAGCAGATTCAGTTCCATCTGCCGCAGATCGTTCTCGCTGATCTGCCCCATCCGGCGTTTTTCCACAGCGACAGCATAGAGCTTACGGGCATTCTCGAGATTCTGCCCGGCTATCGCAAGATTCTCACGGCTCATGACGAGCGTGAAGAAATAGTTTACCGTGGTCAGTGCCACATCTTCCGTGGCGCTCAGAAATGCCGCCTTCGCCTCGGAGAATCTCACAGGCTCGATTCGGTTGTCCCACTTGAAGGTATTGACCCCGAAAACCGGCTGCTCGAGAGTAAGCGCTACCGGCACGGTCAGAAAGCGGTTCGAGCCGCCGTCGTCGAACTGCCGCATAAAATCGAGCGAGCTGCTGAGGCTGATCTTACCGCCCGTGAAGGGAATATTCTGGTTTACCGACAGTCCGGCCTGCACGCTGAGGTTGTGGTTGCGCACATAGCTGTATTCTCCCTCGCCGTTCATGTATGGAGTGTAGTGGTCGTTATACGAAGGGAGCGTTCCCGACATCGAAATCTCGGGCAGGCGTTCGGCCCGGTAGCTGCGCCACTGCCAGTAGGCGGTTCTGAGCTCGTCGAGAGCGACGGCCGCATCGACACTCTGCACACGCGCCATGGCGATGGCGTCGTCGAGTGTCAGCGTCTGCACGCGGGCTGCTCCACTCACGGGGAACAGCAACGCGGGCAACGCAATATATAGTATGAAAAGCTTATTCATCGTCAATTACATATCTTTAAGTGCCTCGGCCGGATCGACTCGGGTGGCGCGCCGCGCGGGAGCATATATGCCGGCGACAATCAGCAGGCCCAGCGACAATATTGCCAGAATCTCCCCGATAATCAGTTGACTGTCCGGCAGCACTATAGGCATTTCAATAACTTCGAGCAGCGACGATTTCATCATCCATATTGAAACAGGCAGAGTGATAAGCACCGCCACAGCGAGCAAAATCAGGCCTTCAGCGAAAAAGCGCGCATAAATATCGGAATTGCGGGCGCCATGAACCTTGCGGACGGCGATTTCCGAAACCCGCTGCTGCGTCCTGAACCAGAATGTTCCGAGAAAGCCAAGGAAAATAACCGACATAATGAAAAGCGCGCAAATCACGATATTCCGGATAGCCTGAGTTATAGTTATCTGTATCGAATCGCGAATATCTTCGAGCGATTTCAGATCGGTCAGATAAACATTTCCCGACTGCATCCCTCCGTTGCCGAGTGATTCGATAAACTTGCGCCCCATTCCCGGCTTCACGCGAAAAACCAGCGTAGAGACATCTTCAGGCCTGATCGGGAAATAACCGCTTCCGGCGAAGGTCGGTTCATAATCGGTGCGGCGCAGGTCGGCGGCGACCGCCCCGACGCGGTAGTATGTCAGCGTGTCGCTCGACAGCACTACATTCCTGCCCATGAATTCTCTGGCCGTGGGAGCCTCTTCACCCCAGGGGTATTCAGTCTCGGATATTATTATCTCCCCTTTTTTCAGTATTTCGGCCAGCCTCTCAGGCGTCTCGCCACCGTCTCCGCCAAGGCGGAAAAGCAGCATTAATTCGGGCGACATAAAGCGCTTGTTCACATAATAGCGGCGTTCCTTGCCATCTTTCCGAATATACATCAGATTATCGCCCATGAAACTGTAGTTATATGGCAATGACGTATAATTGGCCTCAGCTACTATTTCGACGTAAGGGTTCGAACGCAGCCCTGAAAGCATGACATCGAGGTCGGAGCGGACCGACCGGACGCTGTCGTAAGGCACGTACCCCTCGCAATTCTCATCGAGTACTCTTATGTCAGTGACATAGATGTCGCCGAGATCGACAGGAAGGGAATTTTTGTGGATATAATATAGAGAGCTGAGCAAGGTAAATATCCATTGCATGACAATCAGCACAATTACCAGCTCTACAACGAGCCAGATATTGCTGCGCCATTCGTTAAGCATCTGTTTGAATAATTTCCGTTTCATGGCTGTTTGTTACTTAGCGTTGATAGCCTCCACCGGATTGAGACGCGACGCCTGCCACGCCGGAACGGAAGCGCTTATAAGATTGAGAATGAAGCACACGCCGACAGCTATCGCGACCGTTCCCCAGTTTATAACCGAGTCGAGAGCCGGAGTAAGTCCGCTGCCGTAGGTGTCGATATTTTCGTAGAGGCCGCTGTAGGTCATGGCGAATACGATGCCTGCTGTAACCCCGACGAATCCTCCGGCCAGCGTTACCAGAAAATTCTCCCACAGAATGTCGGTGACGACGCGACGCCGGGTGCATCCGAAAGCACGGCGCACTCCGATTTCGCTTATGCGTTTATGCATACGGCTGTGAAGCAGACTGCTCAGATTCAGAGCCGGCACAACCAGCAGAATCGCATAGAGAATATAATACATCGTCTGCGACGAATTGTCGGGAGTCATATTACTGCCTCCAAGGCCCGAGGCTATCGTGGCCTGATCGTAAGGCGAGCCGTGATTAACAGACTTGAACCCCTGCGGCTTCAGCTCGGTGTCGAGTACGGCATAGCGCGCCTTGACCTGATCGCGTATGCTGCTGAAACTTACCCCGTCCTTAACCACAAGGGCTGCCGCCGTATTTCCGAAGTAAACGTCATCGTTCGACGCCGAGGCGGCGGCCCCGGTAGCTATGAACACATCGCCGCAGGCCGTTGTCGCCAGAAACGAATTGTCTTTGACTACGCCCGAAACAGTGTACTTCCGGTGATTGAGCAGCAGAGGCTTTCCGGCGCAGTCGGTCGTGCCGAAAGCGCGTCGCGCCGTGCGCTCGCTGATGACAATCAGCGGCAGTCCGGCATTGACTTCGTCGGCCGTGAAATAACGGCCGGAAACCAAAGGATGGTCGAACACCTTGAAAAATCCGGCATCGACACCGCGGCAATATGCCTGAAAGTTTTTCTCGACCTGTCCCCCGACGGTTTTAGTGGTGAGATCGGGTTGCATGAACGCTTCGCTCTCGACTCCGTCAAGACCTCCGTAGATCTGACGCGCCAGCGCATAGCTCATTCCCCCCGATGTCTCTCCCCTCGAACCGTCGATGCTCTTATAGTGGAAAAATTCTCCCACAAGAAGGCGGTCACGACAGCTTTCCGGCGCAAAAGGTATAGTCTGAAGGCGCTGCAATATCGCCACAACCATGAACAGGAACACCGACATGACCGTAGCTATGAACGAGACGCCGCTTATCAGAGGCTGGCGCCTCATGTCGTTTATTATCTGACGTATTCTCTGTTTCATGACTTATCCGATTATTCTGCCGTCGAAGAACCTGACGATACGGTCGGTCTCCTGGGCCTGCATTTCGTTGTGGGTCACCATGATTATCGTCGTGCCGTCCTCCTTGTTCAGAAGATGGAGAAGTCTCATGACCTCGGCTCCCATCTTGCTGTCGAGATTGCCGGTGGGTTCGTCGGCCAATATTATCTGCGGACGCCCGACTATGGCGCGGGCAATCGCGACACGCTGACACTGTCCTCCCGACAGCTGTGCGGGAGTATGGTGAAGGCGGTGGGTCATCTCAAGGCGCTGCGCGACCTGCTCAACGCGCCGACGCCGTTCCGAAGCCCCTACCCCTTTGCGATAGGTCAGCGGAAGCTCTATATTGGCAGCAACGTCGAGAGTCGGTATCAGATGAAAGCTTTGGAACACAAAGCCGAGATTGGCGTTGCGGAAATGCGACAGACCGGTGTCGGTCAGTGCGCCGCACTCCTGACCGAGAATAGACACTGTGCCTTTGGTCGGCTTATCGAGCAGTCCGATAATATTCAGCAGCGTCGACTTGCCGCAGCCGCTCGGGCCCATGATACTGACAAACTCACCGGCTTCAACCTCGAGGTTGACATTCTCCAGCGCGGTAGTCTCGATTTCTTTGGTGCGGTAGACTTTTTCGATACCGCGTAATGTGATTATTGCCATTTTATTTTCAGTTTGTCTTTGGTTTTATAATGTTCCATATCGCTCACAACCAGTCGGTCGCCCGGCTTCAGCCCTTCAGTTATCTCAACATAATCGCTGTTGCAGTCTCCGGCATGGACAGTGCGCCTTCTGAGACGGTCGTCACCATCGAAAACGAACACTTTATACTCGCCCGCACCGTGATAGAACGAGCCGTTGGGCACTCGAACCACACTGCTCTTATATCCGAAGCTCACCCGCAGTTCGGCTCTTGAACCCGACCGAAGGTTGCGGTCGCGCGGATTGTCGAGCCTGACAACAAACGACACGACTCCCTGACGCGCCTGCGGAGTTATATTGGCGACAGTGCCATCGAGACGCGCACCATTGATACGCACACTGACACGGTCGCCTACCCCTATGCGGTCGCTGCTCCCCTCGGGGATTTCACCGAGAATTTTAAAACTCGAAAGATCCGAGACTACGGCAACCTTCTCGCCGGCCGCTACCCGCTTGCCCGGATCGGTCACTATAAACGTCAGCACACCGTCGAGCGGAGCCGGAATACCTCCCTGTCGCAAAGTCTTAGACATCAATGCAATGTCGCGATCAGAAGAGCTGACGCCGAGGCGCCTGCCCTGCTCCGAGGCGGCCGCACGCTGACGCTCGTTGCGCAGTCGAGTGCGCAGTTGCTCAAGCTCGAGCACGCCGGCTTTATACGACGTTTCGGCCTGACGGACACGGTCGCCAGTGCCGCTGCCTATGCTGTCGAGACGCCGTTCGTTTTCCACCTCGATACGCAGACGGTTCACATTCATCTCGCTCACCTTAATCTGCATCTCGAGATCACTGATAGCCGTCATGTTGGTCAGCTGAAGCTGCCGCAGCTCCTGCTGCTGCATGGTGTGGGCATCCTGAAGCTTGCCCAGCTCGGTCAGTTCCTGCTCAAGGTCGAGCTGAAGCAGCGCCGTGCCGGCCTTTACCGTATCACCTGACTCGGCATAAACCTTCAGCACTCGGGAATCAACCGGCGACGTAATTATCTCTTCATAGGCCGGAACAACCCGGCCTGTTGCTGCCACTGTAATCTCGAGAGGGCCGCTGTCGGCGGTTCCGACCGTAATATCTCGGCCGTCAACCGTCGGTGCAATGCCCGCCATCATTCCGGCGACCGCAACCGTCGCCACAATCGCAATGCCGCCCCAGAGCAGCAGACGCCGCCGGCGGAATCGCCTGATCTCATTTTTATCGATAACCTTGTCCATATTTTTGTAATCTTTCCGACACAAATCTACGACAGCAGCAACCCGAATTCCAACTCCACTTGTATATCAGCGACTTACAACCAAAATCCCTGTCCATTTCCGTACAACCGACCCCAAAAACGGATATGAATACGAACATCAGCGCAAATTTTAATGTTACAAAAATGACTAATATTAAATTTTTCGCCGGTAATATTTGCAGCAATAAGTAAAATACCGTAACTTTGTATATTCACAACTGAAGCTATGATACGTTCAATACCAAACCCTCCGATGGATCAAGAGGATGTCGCTCGTTTCCGTAGGAATCTGGAGAAACATCTCCGGAGGGATTTCAGCGTGGATGAACGACATCGCATTGAAGAGCTTAAGGCTCGGACAGAGGCAATAACCAAACGCATAACAGCAAATTGCGGTGGGAAAAACCCTATTCTCGGATACTGACATTAAAATAAGACTTATGACTGACGCAGACCATGAAAAAATGTCTGCGTTTTCATGTGGAGTCAAGGAACTTGATGACTTCTTCAGATATGAAGTCAGGGAGTGTGTGGAGCGCAAATATCTATCGGCATATTGCGCCTATACAGAATCAGACGGGATAGTGGCTGCGTTCACGTTGATGAATGATGCCATTATGATTCCTTCAGAAAATGAAAAAGAGGATTTCTTTGACGACTTGCGATTGGAGGAAGATTCTGCTGCTGTAGATTTTTTCAAAAGACAGTCATCATACCCGGCGATAAATATCGGTCATTTAGGAACATCAGTTGAATTCCAGGGCAAAGGTATCGGAATGACGATTATCGAGTTCGTCGCGGGAACATTCTCTCAATACAAACAGGCCGGTTGCCAGTTCATTACTGTGGACGCTCTAAATAACGAAAGAACCATAAGGTTTTATCTGAACAATCTATTCATTTTCCAGACAAACAGAGATTTTTGTTCACAGACGCGTCGTATGTATAGGATTTTACAATGATGAAGATTTACGCCTGTATGCGACAAGCGACTTCTCGACCTTTTCGAGACGCGTCTCGGCCGAGCACATAAGCCAGCGCAAAACTTCGTCCATCTCCTGAAGCTTGTCCTCAGCTTGAGCCTGCGCAGTTATCTCTTTCAGGTAGTCGCTCGCTCCGGGATCATTGGTGACCTCCATCTGTTTCCATTTTTCTATTCAGTCTCTCATTTCGATTTCAGCAATGCTGGATCATGAATCTTTAGCTGTATCATTTTTATCGCTCATACGCTTTTGTTTGCTTTCAAGGCGTTTTATACTTTCTGAAGTCGGCAAATCTTCCGGCATTGTGCCACCGAGTTCTTTAATTGTTTGCCTGACCTTCTGCCCTACTTCAAAATGCGCACGGTTGGCATTAGTCTTCCCTTTAATCTTATCCCTGCGCAATTTGTCCTCAGTCTGGGTCGCTCTGAAAAGATTGGCCGCAAGCTCTGTACTCCCCATATGATCAAGTATTCGTTGATTTACTTTAAGTCCTTTCTTTTTATGAATATCATCCTGATCAAGGCCTCCATACAGACCTTTATAACCAGCATTTTGGAATACGCCGTAGTCTTTGTTTGTAGTGACGCCGGCCTCTTTGGCAGCACTTGCAAGTCGTGAATTGTGTTTCTTCATTTCGCCTCGAAGAATAAGCCTCTTTTCCTCTTCTTCTGTAAATGGAGCATCAAGCAGTTTCTCGGCTCTGCGAGTTTGAATCGCGAAGTACGTTTGTGCCTGAGCCACAATTGTTTTAGATGAATCGGCGTTCTGCACGGTCAGATAACATGCAAAACGAGTCATTTTAACAGTATCTACCTGTCTTTCAGCGTTTGAACCTATGGGAACCATTTCGTTGTAAACAACAAAATGGTCTGATGGTTTTAACCCGCTGTTTGAGACTGCCGCCCAGGCCTTTCTCATAACCTCGAGAAAATATTTGTAATTCGAATAGGTCAGAACTCGCGCGAGCTCTCGCGACGACCACCATTCCGTCCCGTTTTCGTCGATTTTTTTTATACTTTCAAAGGTTTCTTTGGCCTTCTTGGTGAGTCTTGTCGCCATTCTTTTTCTAAACAACCATCCCCGGCCTTCAGCTACAATGAGTGGTGCTTGGCAGCTTACGACCAGGAACGATGTTAAATCTTAAATATCGCAAGCACCATCAAACGATAACGCAAAAATAGCAACTATATATGATTTATGCAAACAAATATCATACTCTACGCCAGGGCTAAAGAGCTAAATTTTGGTAGGCAAACGGTAGACAAAAATAAAAGATAAATCCCGTAGCTCCTGACTGTTAATGAGTTACATTATTTGTTGGTGTCCAGAACAGGAGCATTAATATTAGATTGAATTGGTTTAATGCGGATTTTAGCTGAATCTGTAATGTTGCGCTATAGTGTTGATTTAGATGATATTGTCGTCAAATGGATGAAACTGGATGAAAGCGTAATTCCGTCGTAATTCAGTTAAAATCAATTCTGGTTGACACGGCGTTGACACTAATACTATTGTGTATGTCAACTGAATTGGCTAACTTCGCGTTTAGAATTTAAATCACTCTCCTATGGCAACACTCACCCGTAATATCACGAAGGGCACAAACCCATTGGGAAAGGCTGAACTCCTGCTTCGCCTTTCAGTGTCCCGTAATCTTGTAGTCCGCCTAAAAACCGGATTATGGATGGATCCGTCGCGATTTGACAAAGGCGTTTTCTCATTGCCTAAAGATCCTATTGCTCGCGCTGAAATTCGGGCTATTGAGGACAGGCTTATCGACATCGAACGCTTCCTCATCAATCTCTGTGAGAAAACACCAGCCGATACTCTTACTAAGGATTTTGTAGTCGCTCAATATGACTTGTTCCTGCATCCGAAGCCGGAAAAGCAGAAACGGCAACCTCGTGAACCAAGTTTCTTCGACATATTTGAGGATTACATCGAGAAGAAAAATATCTCGGAATGGCGCATCAAACATCTTCGTGTCTTGAAACGGGCTTTAATGCGCTATGAGCTATATGTTCGTGCCAATGGCCGCAGTCGCTACAAGATTAAACTCAACGACTTCACTGTCGATGACGTAAACAGTTTCGAGAAGTTCCTGCGCTCGGAACATGAAATCCATGTGAAGTATCCGGAAATCTATAAGGCAGTTCCAGGGGACACTCATACTACGAGAAAAAAGCCAAAGCCACAACCAAAAGGCGACAATACCATCATCGGGCTTTTCGGCTTGATGCGGGCTTTCTATCGGTGGTGTCGTGACCAAGAACTGACAATCAACGACCCATTTGCAAAATACAATGGCAAGACTACAGAGGTGTATGGTACGCCATACTACATTACACTTGAAGAGCGAGACAAGATCGCCGACTTTGATTTGTCGGCAAATCCGTCACTGGAGGCTCAGCGAGACATCTTCATCTTTCAGTGTCTTGTCGGTTGCCGTGTGTCCGACCTTATGACTATGACTCCGGGAAGCATCATCAATGATGCCATTGAATATATGACGCAGAAAACAAAGGGCGAACGACCGCAGGTAGTTCGGGTTCCTCTCAATGCCAGAGCAAAGGCACTCGTTGAAAAGTATGCCGGACGCGATGACTTGAACGGAAAACTCTTTCCCTTCATCAGTTCGCAGAAATACAACGTGGCCATCAAGAAGATATTCACGACTTGCGGAGTCAGCCGAATGGTCACCATTCTCAATCCGGCAACCGGCGCTGAAGAGAAACGCCCCCTGAATGAAATCGCCAGCAGCCACCTCGCCCGACGTACATTCATAGGCAATCTCTTTCAGAAGGTTAAAGACCCGAACCTCGTCGGCTCACTCAGCGGTCACAAAGAAGGTAGCAAAGCTTTCGCCCGCTACCGCGATATAGACGAAGACATGAAGAAAGAACTCGTTAACCTCCTCGACTGATTTTCTTCTCACCAGCCCGATATATAGGTTCAGTTCATCGGGCATATATAGTGCCCAGGCTGAACTAAGAAACATCGCAAAACAATAAATAATACTGGATATGATAAATAGAGAAATAATTGACAATCTTATCCTTGGAAACACTGCCAACTCTCCAAGACAAGATGTTTCAGTTCTTGATGTCAAGGATACGACATCTGATAGCCCAATGGGGGCAAATTCTCCAACTGACGATCATAACCATCATTTCTCCCCAGCTACTATCTATAAGGCTGCTTGTATTGATTTTTATCTTAAAAAGTACAAGTGCGAACTAATCACTAGTGAATTTCGATATGGCATCTCTCAATTAGTCACCGACCTTCTTATTCTTACTCAACGTAATACTATATCTATTGAAATTAAGTCGGGAAATGATGATTTGCGAAGAGTCGAGAATCAGATTCAAGAATCAATAAAGAATTTCAATCTAACAATTGTATTTGCGGATTTTAAGCACAAAGACGCGCTTCTCACGTTATTGCCTATAGAAGCAGGGCTTACGATATATCATAACGGTAATTATGAGATTGTTCGTCCTCCAAAGAGAAATAATGTGATTCCTCAAGAGTTGGTTTCTAGTATTCCCGCATCATTTCTCAAGGCTTTTTTTATGATTAAGCAAAACATGGACTCTGACAAATTGAGGAAATATGTTTTAGAGAAGCATGGCAATAGAATCATGGTATGCTTCCGAGCTTTCTTAAATCATAAATTCTCAGTAAATTATTCTCAGTTCTTGCGCGACAGAGGACTGCATACTCATATAGAAGATATTCCCACTCTCACTATGAAAGATTTTATAGAAATCAAATGAGTTTAGAGCGAAGTCTTTGCATAACGTGAACATTCATTCTCACTGATATCCAAAACGAGGGAGATGATGATGGAACAGACCCCATAGCACATGACCGAATCTGTCCAATCCCCCAAATATCATTAATATCTCGGGGGAATAAGGGATCTTCAACGCATGACTTAGCTACTTGAATATAGGTGTCAGCGTATGCTGTTACACCTTTTGGCCTCCTTTGTCTGTGATAAAATACACTTTCCGGCAAACTTACATCTATCTTTGGAACCCATCCTCTCGCCATAACAATAGCATCATTTCTTTTGGGAAAGATAGATCCATAGTCCCCGTATAATATGTCTGAATGGGCAGCTTTCACAGCATTATATAAGCATATTTCTGACAGCATAAGTTCGTCTCTTTCCATTTCTCCAAACTCAGTAACATTGTTGGGATAGGATGTTGCTGCCAAAATATATTTTGTTTCCGCATTTGTGAGGAGCGACTTCAGGTTATTAATTCTGGCAATACATCTTTGAGCGACATTTTGGCATGACGCCATAGGAACATATTCACAATCCACAATAAATAACAATGAAATGTCCTTTATAAAAGTCTCAATGTCCTCATAAAAACCCGGGTCTTCTTCGATTGGATTGCGATATGCTAACATTCCAAACTCCTTTGTAAGGCTTGTTATTTGACCTTTGATATTATCTTCAAAATTCGGATCCTCAAAATTCCATAATATCGTAGGAACGATATTACCGAATTTATTTTCTTCTTTAAGATTTAAAAGAAACCTTACCCAATTCTCATATCCGTTTTTGGGATTATAGAGTGCATGAGTTTCCGGTGACGAAAGAGCTGGGTCTGAAGTTACATCAATACACACATCTTGACCTTCAAATACATTTTTTATCTTCTCGAGCCTTTTATCAAAAGGATAGGAGGCAGTATTGTTCCTAGTTATTTTCCTGCCACGAGTCAGCTCTATTATCGGAAACATGTTTGATGTTGCCTCAATGGAAAGATGCTCTATTGCACGAATTTCCGCTTCGCCTGTTTTGATAATAATATTGTATTTTCTCATTACTTTAATGTATAACCAAGTGAAATAATACGGTACCTCATAGCGGCGGCTGAGACACCAAAGATTTCGGCTAAATCGCCTATATTTCTAATACCATTGTTTACATGTCCTCTTACATCAACTTCTGGCATAAGTAGTTCACTCGCAAACTCATTTGCTTTATACTCCATAGAGTCTAAGACATCATTTCGAAAAAACACTGTATCCTTAAACTCAGCATTCTTTTCTTTGTGAAGGATATAATGTCCCAATTCATGAGCAAGGGTAAATCGCTGTCTTTTCTTATTGTGAAGACTATTGATGCTAATGGTCCACAATCCATCAGAATAACTTAGTTGTCCTGATTGAGTCCCAATCATAGGAAGATATACAACTTTAATATCCTTAAACATAGAGATGGTCTCATCCAAATCGATTTTATTGCCATCATAAAATCCATGAGACTTCGCATATTCTGTGATAGTACTAACATCCCTGAAAAGCGCAGGCTCTTCATATCGTGTGGCATCATTATTAATATTTGACCTACTTGGCCGTTTACCCATGCTTCCCATAATTATTCAGATATATTTTCTTGAGCTGCCCTTGAATCTTCTATATCACTGAAATTCTCATATAGAAAATCTATATTCTCTTTAAGGTCAGACGTAATTTTCTTAAGTTCTTCAATAGATGCTTCTACAGCATCAATTTGCTCCTGTCTAATTATTCTATCCTCAAATCGACCTGTTAAAGCATTTAACGTCGTTTCTTGGAAGGATTTCGAATCATTCATCATAGAGGAAAGTTGCGATAAAATATGTCCTCTTGTCTCATTCCTAATTTCTTGTTCTGCTTCTTCTATTTCTCTTCGACTTATAAATCGCACGGCGACAATACCACCTATGGTAAATATAACGAATATCCCAATTAAGAATGCAATCAGACCATTATAGAAACTGGAGAGATGAGAAGTGTACTCAACAGGAGAAAGCAATAAACCTTTATTCTCTAAATCCCTGAGCACTTCAAGATGTTCACATCTTAAACTATCTAATTGTTGAGACTGGACGGAATCGGTTACACAAGATGTATTAAGCATATAGACAGGCGCCACATTAATTGGAGATAGCCTTACGTATATGATAACCCCGATTAATAAGATAAGTGTCGCTCCCACGGATCCAGAAACGAGACATTCTTTTATTCGTATCTTATTCCTTTCTTGCATTTAGTGAAAACTTTTAAATAATAAGACCTTATTAAAATGGCAAATCAATTCCATATTCTCCTTCTGATTCATATACTGCAGATGTAAAATTTTGGAAACTAAGGTCATGGATCTTCTCTATGTAACTGTATTTTACACATAAAAGATTCAATTCAACTCTACGGGCTTTACCAAGGGATGCGAATTCTAGTTCTTGTTCAACACCTAAGAATCGTCTGCCACAAAGTGATGCCGCAATTCCTGTCGTTGACGACCCTGCGAATGGGTCGAGAATCCAATCGTGTTCATCTGTGCTTGCGAGAATGATACGAGTAAGGAGAGCCAAAGGCTTCTGTGTCGGATGCTTACCGCATGACTTCTCCCAACGTCCAATTGCAGGGAGTCTCCATACATCTGTCATTTGCTTGCCACCATTGATCGCCTTCATAAGCTCGTAATTATACTTATGAGGCACCTTTGGATACTTTCGCGCCCAAATAATGAACTCTGTAGAGTAAGTAAAGAATCGACATGATATGTTTGGCGGCGGATTGGTCTTTGCCCAAGTTATTACGTTGAGAATCTTGTAGCCAAGTTCTGTCAGAACATTAGCTATTGAAAAGATATTATGGTGAGTTCCGGAAATCCAGATAGTCCCGTTATCTTTTAATTTTTCTCGACATAAAGAGAGCCATTTGCGGTTAAACTCCATGATGGATTCAGGAGTGCCGCCCTTATCCCACTCGCCTTTATCTACACAAACAACTTTCCCTGCCTGATAGCTTATACCTCCATTAGAAAGAAAATAGGGAGGGTCAGCAAAGATCATATCAAACTTAAAAACAAACTGTGGAAGCACATCAAAACAGTCACCATGGACGATGGTGAAGTCTCGATTGTCTGATTTATAGAATGGTACAATCATGTCAGTCAAGATATTGGAGGAACTGGTAATCCAAGTTTCTGGAGGGGGATGTATTGGAAATAGTATTGGCAACCTACTGGAATTATATAATCCAGAACATCCTTATATCGAGGATTCCTAAACCAGTCATCTAAAATATAGATATACTGAACCTCAATATTTAAGGGGAAGAATAACTTTTGATATTGCTTCTTCTTAAAATCGCACGTCTGTAGTTTCTCATCAACGCTTCCGCCAACATTTTGAGTTTTAACTTCAATTATGTAAACAGTATTGTTAATGATAACATAGATTCCGTTGTCAGGAAGCAACTTGGCTGAGATGCAATTTCTCCAGTCAATATCGCGCGGTTCCAAGAATTGGGAGTATAGCTCGTGTTTCTTGAAAATTTGACCGACCTCTTCATTAAGATAAAAGACATGGCTGCCCGTGACCTTGTAGCCGGGCTGTTGATTGAGAAAAGTCTTTAAATCGACTTTCCCTTCAAAAATCAGACCCGTTAGGGTGTTCGCTCCACCTGTGCCACCTGTTATCATTTTAGTTTTTCGATGAATGTGTTGATATTTGTAAGGTTATAAACGCTGGGAATGTGCGCGAATGCTTCTTCGAGTTTATTGCGGGCTGACTCCCAACCGATGCCGTCGGTTATCCAGACAAATTCAAAACCGGGAACAACGTTTATCTTGGGCGCAAGTTCAGAATAGGAGCGCGCAACCTCATTAAGTTTGGAGCCACCTCCAGTATAGAAATTCGCCTCTATAAGATATGTTTTCTGTGGAGTACGGATAACGAAGTCAAAGCGTTTGTTATCTGCTCCTAATGCCTTGACTATTTCCGGGAACTCTGTGTAATATACTTCCTGCTCAAACGGAATGCCGTTTAGTGTGAGGATATTTGCTACAAGACCTTCCATGATGTGTCCACCTCGATTCTTGCGGGCATTTGAATCAAGACCGACTTCTACGCCAAAGACATAGTCCACCAGATTCTTGATTTGCTTTTTCTGAAAAACTTCGGTTAGACCGGTCTCGTTAAGAAATGCTGTTACTTGTTCTGGAGAATTGAAGTAATCGCTGACAAGTTGGATGTTGCCATAAGCGTCAATAGCTTTCTTCTTGTCCTTTGTTCTGACTGCAATAAGCACATCCAATACGGAGAACACTTTCGGATTCTCTTCCCATAGACGTTTCACCGCAGCAGCCATGTCTTCCTGTCCAATCAGATAATTGAGTTGGTTAAGCTTTATCGAAATGGCTTCCACATTAGCGGCAACTTTAGGAAAATCCACATAATCCTTGAGAGAGAAGTGGGTTTCCTTCAACGGTTTCATGAAGTCTGAAAATCTGTCTGACATGGCTCTATCGGTTAAAGGGATTCAAGGGCTCACCTTGATAGTTTTCGTAATTTCTTATCAACAGCTCAGTTAAAGTCCCGCGTTTGGCAGCATTGGCATTGATGCACCTTTTTGCATAAACCCTCTCTATAAAGAAGTCTTCATAAAGCCTGTCAAAGAAATCATCTTCTACATTGCGACCTTTGCAGTCTGAGTTGCTGAGCATTGCATAGCATCCTTCAACCGAGAGGTCAGAATAGAAATTCTTTAACCGAATCTGTTCATTATCGTCAAAAGATTCCTTTACATATGAATTAAAACTTGATGTAGCATCAAGAGGACGATAAGGAGGGTCAAAATAAAAGAATGTATATCCATGCACATACTCAGCGGTATGCGAGAAATCTCCGTTCAGTATCTCAACTTTCTGCAATAGCTCACTGTCGGCAAGAATCAAGTCTTCGTCACATATAGTAGGATTGGCGTAACGTCCAAATGGCACATTAAATCCGCCCTTGGAATTTTCCCGATATAGGCCATTAAAGCAAGTGCGATTCAGGAATATCATATATGCGGCATCTTCAACACCTGTCAATGTCTTGTTGTTGAAATGATTCCGGACATCAAGATAAAGTTCCTTTTGCTTGTCATAATCCCCCAATGCCTTAAACTGATTTTGGAGGTCAGTTAAAGCATCTATTAATGAGTATGGCTCATCTCTTATAATGCTATAAGTCTTTACAAGATGAGGATTGATGTCATTGATTATGGCACGCTTGATATTGGGGTATTTTTGCAGCATGTAGAACAGCATGGCCCCTCCACCCACAAATGGTTCGATGTAGGTAACATCATCCTCGCCTCGAAATGTATTGGGCAAGAATGAGTCAATGGTAGGAAGCAATTGAGTCTTGCCTCCAGCCCATTTCAGAAAAGGTTTAGCCTTCGTTTTTGCCATAGTTTGTACTATCATTCAGTTACAAGCTAAGAAAAGAAAAACTCCACGGTAGTATCTGAAGGCCGACCAAAGCCTGTAACGACTACAATGGAGTTCTCAAAGTCCTTTCGGCTCTCGCCGTATGTCTTTGTATTAGTTATCTGGTCATTTTCAGATTGGCGTTACTTTTCCTACATACAAAATTACAAAGATTTTTTGACATGGCAATCGAATGTGCTCAGAAAAACTTTGAGTTTCTCTGTTTATATCCGCTGACCCTAAATCCGCTGACCCCTTTTTTTCTCGTCAAGCCAGATGTCGAAACGGGTGTCGGTTTTCTCAAAATGGTCGACTTCGAAATTGTCGATCAGAACATCCGGAAGGATGGCGCGTAAAAGTTGGGTAGGTTTCATTCTGCAAAGATAGCACTCTATTCCTGAGACAACGTCCGCCCACCGGGAAAATCCGCTGACCCGAAAAATCCGCCGACCTGCAACAGGAGCAAGAGGGGCGCCGGGCGAACAGCAAAACAGGTCGAAATCTATCGATTGCGACCTGTTTCAACGCTTTTCTTAGTCGGGGTGACAAGATTCGAACTTGCGACCACACGCCCCCCAGACGCGTACTCTAAACCGGGCTGAGCTACACCCCGTGACTTTTTCTGAAAAGCGATGCAAAGATACGCGCTATTTTTGAACCACGCAAATATTTCGCACGATTTTTTGCATTTTTTCACAAACAAGGTTTCAGAATGCTCTGTCGATAGCGAGCATCGCCAGAACTCCGGCAACAAGCGCCCAGGTGGCAGGAGCCTGATAGCCATGAGAATGAGTTTCGGGAATCATTTCGTCACTTATAATATATAGCATAGCGCCTCCGGCCATCGACAGCAGAAACGGAAGCATGATGGCCGAGATGTCACCGACAAAGTATCCGGCCACAACGCCTATTACCTCAAGAACCGCCACACAGAGTCCGACGACAGCCGTGCGGCCGAACGATATTCCGGCAAGCAGCAGCGGAGTGACAACCACCATCCCTTCGGGAATGTTCTGCAGCCCTATGGTGAGAGCCACGGCATAGGCGTTGTCGATAGCACCGTTGAAGGTCACACCTGTCGCGAGCCCTTCGGGAAATTTATGCAGAGCTATTGCAATCACAAACAACAGTGTGCGGTTAAGGCCGGAATTATGGCTGTGGCGTTCGGGATCGAGACCCGACAGATGATGAAGATGGGGAGTTATTCTGTCGAGAAGACCTATGAAAGCCATTCCGGCAACGGCTCCGGCAACCACCTGCCACCATCCAGCCCCGTCGACCATCTCAACAGCCTGCATTATCAGACATACTATTGAGGCGGCCAGCATCATTCCTGCGCAGAAACCGAGAAAAATATCGTTCCAGCGATGGGGAATACGCCTGACAATAAGCCCGGCGACCGATCCGAGCAATGAAGCGAGGCCCAGTCCCAAAGCTGTTATCAAAACCTGATGAAACATATTGTAGCTATTAGAGTTTCTCAGCAAAAGTAGCTATAATTCCCCATCTCGGCAATTAAATCCGAACGTAAAAAACGTGAAGATTTTGTTAAACGACTCATCTCTATTGTATTCATTCAATGAATAGTATTATCTTTGCGGCATATACATTGGGATCATCGCACTTTTATTTATAAAAAACAGTAATTCTTTTTGAAAATTCTA
>ENA-ORKV01000635-ORKV01000635.1-human-gut-metagenome-genome-assembly--contig:-NODE-635-length-39112-cov-5.245831_pt1 | contig 39112 bp, 38 predicted proteins | sample MGYA00243058_ERZ508805 | MGnify/ENA primary metagenome ERZ508805 (study PRJEB26277, sample SAMN04329770) | human gut metagenome | biome: human-associated habitat | host: Homo sapiens | place: USA... | reverse complement strand
GCCAGTGGGATCCACAATGAACGCACCGTCCGAATAGTCCGCAGGACGGGAAATAGTCCATTCATGAAGCCCCATATACATCCAATTGACACTTGTGGCTGCTCTATAATCTTTTGATGCATCACTACCATTATAACCTACTAATGTCCACTTATCTTGTGGTGCTGCATACATATAGTCACTTACATACATTAATCCAACTTTTGCACTATATGTTGTTGCATTATCAGTTGTATTTGTTGTTACTGGACTTACTATTTCATTTTGATATGCTGTTTTGGCTGGTTGCATTGCTATATTTGCCCATGTATTTCCTCCAACTTTCCATGTTGTTTCTGCTATTTTAGATGCCCAGTCAGCTCCTATATTTGTTATGAAGTTTTTATTTAAATTTGTTTTATTTAACAAACTTGTACTCCATGTATTTGATCCAGTTCCACTATTTATTGTTGTATTATTTTTATAATTCCATGTATATCCTGCTATATTGGCTAAATTATTTGTATTTCCTTTATATTTTGAAGAATCATAAGAATACTTTTCTTTATAATCTCCATCTGTACCTAATAACGCACTTGTTGCATAATCTGATTTGATTAATTTTACTTTATCTCCAAATACTCCGATTATTCTATATAGATTATTCTCTGGGCATGGTGTTACGTTTGATCCAAAACATACATAGTTATTTACTTCGCTACTTGCTCCAGCAAATCTGTATGAATTATCATTAGCACCATTTGTTAAGCTTACATCATGGTAATAAATACTATTTTCTCCTTGTGTACCTGTATATAGTGATTTTACATAATCTGCTAGTAATGTTGGGTCAGCTTCTCTTTCATAAGACTTAACTGCAACTCCTGCTGCAAATGTTGTATTTTGATATTCTGTTGCTTTTTCATCTACAAATAGGTATAAATCATAAGTTGCACTACCTTTATATGGAACTTTATTATTATAAAGTTTAAATATATTACCATAAGTACCAGATAAACCAGCATTAAGTTCTGTTTTTTCTGCATCAGTAAAGTTACTTGCATCATCTAAAGAACTTGTAAGTGTACCTTCCACTAAAGCTTCTTTAGAACCTTTTTCAGTTATTATATAATGAATATTTGAAGCTGCTAAAGTATTTGTACTTAGTGTTGCTAAATAAAGATTAAAACCTACATAACTATCACAATAACTAGTAACTGTAAAAGTATATGGAGTTGTTTGTAATCCTTTGTTTCTACTCATGGGATAACTATTAGCTAGTTTTATTGATGTAGTTCCTTCTAATTTTATTTTAGCACAGCTTGATAAACTAACTTCAGTTATATTTCCACCTTGATCTATTGGTTTCATAAAAGCAGTTGTAATACTTACAGAAAGTACCACTACTATTAAAACTGCTAGTACGCTTAATATAATAATTCTGGTTTTTTTACTCATAAGAAAAATCTCCTTTATTGTATATATAAATTATATAAAAAAAATTAAATTTGTTCAAGTGTTTAATGATAATAAATTTTAAAAATAAAGAAAAAGATCTTAAAATTTTAATTAAGATCTTCTTTTAGTTCATCTAACATCATTTGTTTTAATTTATCTATGTCAGGAAAAAATAAATTAGTTCCTTGAGATTTTAAAGCAAGAAGTGTATTAAAGTTGTCAACTATTTCATTTTTTAAATCATCTGGTACTCTTACCGGTGCTTTATTTTTTATATGATAATGTGAAATGTATTTTTCTAAAGTTGGAAAAGCATTTTGTATTAAGATAGCTGTTTCACTTTCTGCAATTGTTCCAATAATAATCGAATTACATTTATGATATTTTCGAATTTTTTCTTTAATTATTTTTTTATACTTATCAACTTTTGTGCTTAATGGTATAAACCATAAAATATCACCATCTTTTATGGTAAAATAAGTTGGTCTCATTTTTCCTCTTTCATGATTTTTCATCAGACCTTCGTCTTTGACAACATCAAAATATTCATCTTTGATGTGATATAAATATCCAGTTTCTACTTTCATAAATATGTTCACCTCACCTGATATTTGCATTATAACATAAGCCACAATAAAACTCAAGCATTTAACTTGAGTTTTTAACATTTTCAATTGGAATCATTTATAACCCGCGCCATCCATAAGCGGCTAACATTTACGATTGGAATCATTTATAACCCGCGCCATCCATAAGCGGCTAACATTTTCGACCGGGATCATTTATTAGTCGCACCACCCGGAAGCGAAAAACATTGTCGACCGGACTCACTTGATACCCCGCACCATCCGGAAGCGGAAAACATTTTCGCTGGGATAATTTATTAGTCGCACCTCCCAGAAGTGACCTCTATTTCGCATTTGGAATAATTTATATCCCGCACCATCCAAGAGCGGCACATTCTCTAATGCAATTTAAATATACCACATTTTAACGCAATTGTCAAATAAATATTTTATATTTATAGTATATTCTTTTTTTAATAAATTATTTACCTTGTTTTCTTAAAATAGCAGATCTAGCTGCTGCTAAGCGAGCAATTGGAACTCTATATGGAGAGCAAGATACATAATTAAATCCTAGTTTATCACAGAAAGCAACACTAGCTGGATCTCCACCATGTTCACCACAAATACCTAGTGAAAGCTTTGGATTAACACTTCTACCTTTAGTAGCTCCCATTTCCATTAAAAGCCCTACACCATCAAAGTCTATACGAGCAAATGGATCAAATTCAAATATACCTTTTTCATAATAAGAACTTAAGAACTTACCAGCATCATCTCTAGAAAAACCAAATGTCATTTGTGTTAAGTCATTTGTTCCAAAACTAAAGAATTCTGCTTCTTCAGCTATTTTATCTGCAAGAAGTGCAGCACGCGGAATTTCAATCATTGTTCCCACTTCATATTTTAAATCAATACCAGCATTTTTAATTAATTCATCAGCAGTTTCACAAACTATATTTTTAACATATTTAAGTTCTTTAACTTCACCAACAAGTGGAATCATAATTTCTGGAGTAACAGAAATACCTTTTTTAGATACATTAATAGCTGCTTCAATAACTGCTCTAGTTTGCATTCTAGCAATTTCTGGATAAGTTATAGCTAAACGACATCCTCTATGTCCCATCATTGGATTAAATTCTTTTAGTGAATCAATTACTTCATGTAACTCTTCAACTGTTTTACCTAAAGCTTCAGCAAGTTCTTTAATTTCATTTTCTGTTTTTGGTAAGAATTCATGTAAAGGTGGGTCTAAATATCTAATGACAACACTATATGGAGCCATTGCTTCATATAATCCTTCAAAGTCTTTTCTTTGATATGGTAAAATATTTTCAAGAGCTTCTTCTCTTTCTTCTAGCGTTGTTGCGCAAATCATTTTTCTAAAGTTGAATATTCTATCTTTTTCGAAGAACATGTGTTCTGTACGGCAAAGTCCAATACCTTCAGCTCCAAATTTTCGAGCTTGAATGGCATCTTTGGGTGTATCAGCATTAGTTCTAACACGTAAATCTCTTGCACTATCAGCCCATGACATAAATGTTTCAAAGTCACCACTAATTGATGCTTCTTCCATATCAAGTTTTCCAGCATATACTTTACCAGTTGAACCATCAATTGATAAATAGTCTCCTTCTTTATAAATAGATCCATCAGGCATTTTTAATGTTTTTTCTTCTTCATTTATAACGATTGATGAAGCACCACTAACACAGCAAATACCCATTCCACGAGCAACTACTGCAGCATGACTTGTCATACCACCACGGATAGTTAAAACGCCTTTACTTGAATTCATTCCTTCAATATCTTCTGGTGATGTTTCAAGTCTTACTAAAATACTATCAATACCTTTTTTCTTGTTTTCAATTACATCACTAGCAGTAAAGTAAATTTTACCAGTTCCTGCTCCAGGTGATGCTGCTAAACCTTCAGCAACTACTTTACCAGTTTTTAAAGCACTATCAGTAAATGTTGGATGTAAAAGTGCATCAAGTTGTTTAGGATCAACCATTAAAACTGCTTCATCTTTAGTAATCATACCTTCACTTACTAAATCAACAGCAACTTTTATAGCAGCTTTAGCTGTTCTTTTACCATTTCTAGTTTGTAAAATGAATAACTTACCATTTTCAATAGTAAATTCCATATCTTGCATATCTTTATAATGTTTTTCAAGCCTTTCAGCAATATTTGCAAATTCAGTATATACTTCAGGCATTTCATCTTTTAAAGTTGCAATTGGACTTGGTGTACGAATGCCCGCAACAACATCTTCACCTTGAGCATTAATTAAATATTCTCCGAATAAGGCTTTTTCTCCAGTTGCGGGATTTCTTGTAAATGCAACACCAGTTCCTGAATTATTTCCACTGTTACCATAAACCATTTCTTGAACATTAACTGCAGTTCCCCAACTAGATGGAATATCATTTATTCTTCTATAATAAATAGCTCTTTCATTATTCCAACTTCTAAATACTGCTTTAACAGCTTCAATTAATTGAGTAAATGGTTCTTGTGGAAAATCTTCTCCAGCAAATTCTTTATAAGCTTTTTTAAACAAATCTGTAAGTTCTACCATATCATTTTCATCTAAATCAATGTCATTTTTAACACCTTTTTTGGCTTTAACTTCATCAATGATAGTTTCAAATTTACTCTTAGAATAACCTTTTACTACATCTGCAAACATTTGAATAAATCTTCTATAAGAATCAAATACAAATCTCTTATTACCTATTTTTTCAGCAAATGAAGATGCTATTTCATCATTTAATCCTAAATTAAGTACTGTATCCATCATACCTGGCATACTAGCACGAGCTCCGCTTCGTACACTTACAAGAAGTGGATTAGTTTTATCGCCAAATTTTTTACCACTTTTTTCTTCAAGTTTAGATAAAGCTTCTTTAATTTGACTTATTACTTCTTCACTTAATACCTTTCCATCATCATAATATTTGTTACAAGCCTCAGTTGTAACTGTAAATCCACTTGGAACAGGCATACCAATATTAGTCATTTCTGCTAAATTAGCACCTTTTCCTCCAAGAAGATTACGCATATCTTTGTTTCCTTCTTGAAACAAATAAACATATTTTTCCATAATATCCTCCATATATTTATTTTATCATTTATCAACTAGCTACACAAGAAAAAAATATGTCAAATTTACATACTTTTGATAATTATTAAAAATTAAGAAAATGGACCCGATTATGGACCCGATTATGGACCCGACCTTTACTTTATCAAGTAAAGGTCGACTTATTTATAAAATAAGCCATTTACCATTTCTATTTGAACCAGTTCTAGTAATCATTTTATTTTCCATTAATTCTTTTATGTTTCTTTTAACAGTGGTTCTCCCAATACATAATTCACTAGCTATTTCTAAAATAGTTATAGCACTATTTTCCCCAATTAACTTCAATATATATTTAGGTGGATTTTCTGTCACCCATTCATTATGAACAAAAGCATTAATAATTGCTTCTCTAACCAGTTTTTCATCAAATTTATTTGTTTCTTCTCTTTCAGCATAAGTTATATTTGCATATGTATTATTAATAAGTTTAAATTTTTCAATAACCATTTTACATGCTTTTACTAGTGAACAATTGCCATAATCTTCATACTCAATTAGATCCATTTTATCAGTACCTTTAAAAGTACCAACACAAATAGGAATTCTATTATTATCTGCAAGTAAATATGCTAAATAATTATAGTTTCCATCTTTATCTACAAGATCTAAAAGTTCCAAGAAATTATCATTAATAGCAAATCCCATCTCTTCATAATAAATCTTTAATTGCGAAAATTTCAAATCATTTTTAGGTGATTTCATATTTAAAAGAGAATTTCTAACTCTTGAAGCATACAGTTTTTCAATTTGTTTTTCATCGATTGGTTCTGCCGCACTTCCTATTCGTTTAAAACATCCCTTCGGAGTCATTCCAAATTTTTTGATGTAATAAGGTCTCGCGTTACCACCTGCTACTGTTAAATGAATATATTTTTTTGAGTCATATGACTTAACTTTAATATCAAATAAGCCCAAAGTCATTGGTTCTATATTAGATCTAATTCTATTTTTGATGTCTAATTGGATTTTATCCAAATCATCGTTTATACCAATTATTTCGCCATTATCTTTAACACCAATATAGATGTTACCACCATCGGCATTCAAAAAACTTACAACTTCTTTTTCTAATTTATCATTTAATATTGCCTTAAATTCTGTTCTCGCGTCTTCAATTAAATTTAACATATTATCCCCCCATTATCAGCTATTTTTAATTGTTTAGCTATTTAAATTATAACATGTGTTCGGCAATACTTCAATACAGAATTTATTCTTATAGTAAAAAAATATATAGAATGTTCTCCTATATATCTTTTTTTATAAACATAGCATCTCCGAATGAAAAAAATCTAAAATCATGTGCTTTAGCATATTCATATGCATTTAGAATATATTCTTTAGTTGCAAGTGTAGAAACTAGCATTACTAGAGTACTTTTAGGTAAATGAAAATTTGTAATAAGACCATCAATTGCTTTAAATTCAAAAGCACCAGGATAAATAAATATATCAGTATCACCAGAACAAGCCGTAAATCTATCATATTTATGAGCTACTGTTTCTAAAACTCTGGTTGATGTTGTACCAACTGCATATATATTTCTACCCTCTTCTTTAGCCTTATTTAATTTATCTGCAACGTCTTTAGTCATTATATAATATTCACTATGCATATGATGTTTAGTTATATCTTCAACTTCCACAGGTCTAAATGTGCCAAGACCTACATGAAGTGTTACATAAAGAATTTCTACCCCTTGTTTTTCTAAATTTTCAAGTAATTCTTTAGTAAAATGAAGTCCTGCGGTTGGAGCTGCTGCACTGCCAATATTTTTAGCATAAACTGTTTGATATCTTGATTGATCTTCTAGTTTTTCATGAATATATGGCGGAAGTGGCATTGTTCCAAGTTTATCAAGTATTTCCATTAGAATTCCTTCATAAATTAGTTTAACATGTACTATTCCTTCATCTAATTTTTCAATAACTTCTGCTTTTAAAGAACCATCACCGAAAGAAATAATTGTACCAATATGCAACCTTTTAGCTGGTTTTGCTAGACATTCCCAAATATCACCTTCTATATCTTTTAAAAGAAGTAATTCAATAATAGCTTTTGTATCTGTTTTTTCTCCGATAATTCTGGCTGGTATTACTTTAGTATCATTTAATACTAAAACATCGCCTTTTTTTAAATAAGAACCTATATTTTTAAATACATCCTCTTTTATATTACCATTTTCTTTATTTAGTAATAAAAGTTTAGATGCTGCCCTATCTTTAAGAGGGGTTTGTGCTATAAATTTTTCAGGTAAATCATAGTTGTACTCTTCTATATTCATTTTATTATTTCCTTTATTGTTTTTACTACTTCATCATTAATATCATCAATCGTTCTAATTATATCATCTTTAACACAAGTAATTTTTTTATAACCATATTTTTCTGTTAATTCAAGATAGGCAGTTTCAGCTTGCTTTAAATGAGCTTTATTTGATTCATGTTGATCTGGTGTTTCTTCTCTATTTTTCTTTAAAACTGCAGCATATTCAAAAGGCATATATAAAAATATTACTGCATCAGGTCTTGGAAGCTCCATAATTTCAAATTCTAAAGTGTCTAGTTTTTGATACATTTTTGCTCTTTCTTCTGGTGTCTTTAGCTTTCCTCCTTGATGTGCCATATTTGATTCAACATATCTATCAAGTATTACTATATCACCTTTTTCTAAATGTTCATTTATAATACCAATATTATATCTTCGATCAGCTGCATAATAAGCAGATGCAGTTAGGGCATCAACATTTGTTGCACCCTCAGGGAACCAACCTTCACAAATATAGGATTTACCTAAATATGGTCCTCCGACAATTCTACCTGTTGGTGTATCATACATTGGAAACGAATAATTATAAATGTTTAATCCCATTTCTTTAAATCTTGCTACTGCTCTTTTTACTTGTGTTTCTTTACCTGAACAATCTGTACCTTCAACTACTATCAATTTACCTTTTTTCATTTTATCGCTTCCTTCTTTTCGTATATTACAAATTTATATTTTAATTCATTATCACTATTTTCTTTTAAAATGTTATATTTATACTTACTTTTGTCAAAATCTGGAAAATATGTATCTGCATCACTAGTACTATCTATCTCTGTTAAATATAGTTTGTCAGCATATGGGATAAATAATTTATAGATTGAAGACCCCCCAATAATCATTATTTCTTCATTTTGGTTATTAATAAATTCTAATAAATCTTCAAAATTATTAAATACTAAACCACTTTCTATTTCTTTTAGATGCTTTGATAATACAATATATTTTCTTCCTTCAAGTCTTTTAGGTAGTGATGCATAAGTATTTGCTCCCATAACTATATATTTATTCATTGTTAAATTTTTAAAGTTTTGTAGGTCTTCTTTAATATGCCATATTAAGTCATTATTTTTGCCAATTTCATTATTTTTACCTACTGCTGATATTATACTAATCATTTTATCACCTACTGTGCAAGAGGAAACTTAATAGGTCCCATGTGCTTATAATCTATAACTTTAATATCTTTTAATTCTTTTGAGTTATCAAAGTCTTTAAATTCCTTAATTTCAGGATTTATCCAAAGTTTTGGTGCTTCATAATCCCCATTTTTTTCAAATCTTTCAATTTGCATCTTTATACCATCAACTTGGTTTACATATATATGGGCATCTTTAATACTATAATTTATTGTACCAGGCTTAAATCCAGTTACTTGTGCTACTAAAGAAAGTAAAACAGCATATTGTGTTACATTAAATGGTAGGCCCAAAGGAACATCACAGCTTCTTTGATGAACCCAAATATTTAAATATCCATCTGTTACATCCCATTCAGTTGACCAAACGCAACTTGGTAAAACCGCAGTATTTAAATATTCATCTTGCCAAAGTGATATTACAAGTCTTCTATCCATTGGATTATTTTTTAATGTATCTAGTAATTTATCCATTAAACCTAATTTTCTTACAATAAAACCATAGGCTGTTCCAATTGTATGAGCATATTCTTTGCCAAAATTCTTTTCAATATCTTTTTTGACTACTTTACCATTTTCTACTACATTTTGATTAGCATGCCATACTCCATCTTCAGCAATTTCCCATTCGTCCCAAATGTGTACATTTCTTTCTTGAAGCCATCTTACATCATTGCTTTGAGCTTGATAAATCCACAGCATCTCTAAAATTGCTTGCCTAAAATAAAGCTGTTTTGTTGTAAGACATGGAAATTCTTCTTGTAAATTAAATTCTAGATGATAACTTGGTATTTTAATAGTGTTTATACCTGTTCTATTAACTACTTCAGTTCCATCTTGAAGTATTTTTTTACATAATTTTATATATTCTTTATCCCATTTTGACATAAATTACCTCATTAATACCAAAGTGGATACTTACTTGTAAGTTCAAGTACTTCTTTTTCAAGATTTTCAAGTATTTCTTCATTATCACTGTTTTTAAGTGCTGTTGCTATAATATGACCTACTTGTTCAAAATCAGATTCTGTAAATCCTCTGGTTGTCATGGCTGGTGAACCGAGTCTTAAACCACTCGTTACCATTGGTGATTCAGTATCTCCAGGAATCGTATTTTTATTCGTAGTAATATGTATTCTATCTAGTAGATTTTGAGCATCTTTACCAGTTAAGCCACATCCACTTTTAACATCCACAAGAATTAAATGATTATCTGTTCCACCAGATATAATTCTAAATCCTTCATTTGATAAAGTTTCTGCTAAAACTTTAATATTTTTAAGAACATTTTCTTGATATGTTTTAAATTCTGGTTGCAATGCTTCATAGAAACACTCAGCTTTAGCTGCTATAACATGCATAAGTGGTCCTCCTTGAATACCTGGGAAGATTGTCTTATCAATTTTTTTAGCTATTTCAGGATCATTTGTTAAAATAAGTCCTCCACGTGGCCCACGTAAAGTTTTATGAGTTGTTGATGTTACTACATGAGCATAAGGTACTGGTGATGCATGAAGACCTGCTGCAACAAGACCTGCTATGTGTGCCATATCAACCATTAAATATGCACCTACTTTATCACAGATTTCTCTAAATCTTTTAAAATCGATGGTTCTTGAATATGCTGATGCTCCAGCTATAACCATCTTTGGTTTTTCTTCTAAAACTCTTCTTTCAATTTCATCATAATTGATTTCTTCAGTTTCAGGATCTATGTCATAATCAACGATTTCATAATCTTTACCACTAAAAGACATTTTATGACCATGAGTTAAATGTCCTCCATTAGATAAACTCATGCCCATTACTTTATCACCATGATTAAGAAGTGCTCTGTAAACAGCCATATTAGCACTTGAACCTGAATGAGGTTGAACATTGGCATATAAAGCCCCAAATAATTCTTTTGCATAGTTTATGGCTTGTGTTTCAAAAACATCAATATATTCACATCCACCATAATATCTTTTGCCAGGATATCCTTCCGCATATTTATTTGTTAAAATACTTCCTTGTAATTTCAATATATCATTTGATACATAGTTTTCACTGGCGATTAACTCAATATTATCTTCTTGTCTTTTTCTTTCCTTTCTTAATGCTTCTTCTAAAATTTTGTCCATGTTATCTTTCTCCTTCTTTCATTTCTATTAAATTATCTATTATCATTGCTACAGTCATTGGTCCCACTCCTCCAGGATTTGGAGTTATATACGAGACTGTATCATAGACATCTTTTTCAATATCCCCCACTATTTTACCATCTATTCTATTTACACCAACATCTATTAAAACGGAAGTCTTTTTTATCATATCTTTTTTAATTAAATTAGGTGAACCAGCCGCAGCTACTAGTATGTCTGCTTGTTTGGTATAATTTATTAAATTTTTAGTTTTTGAGTGACAAAGAGTAACTGTTGCATTTCTGTTTTCAAGAGCAAGTGCTAATGGTTTTCCCACTATGTTACCTCTACCAACTATAACGATATTTGCCCCTTCAATAGGTATATTGTAATGTTCTAATAATTTTATAATTCCTTTAACAGTACATGGCAATATACTTTTCCTATTTAAATATAAATTATATACATTTGTTAAAGTAAAACCATCAACATCCTTATTTGAATCAATTAAACTTGAACATTTATCAAAATCTAAATGTTTTGGAATTGGACTTTGAAGTATAATCCCTGTTATGCTTTTATCACTATTAAGTTCATTTATTAAATCAATTAATTTATCTTCCCTGATATCATTATCTAAATTATAAACTTCAGTTTCAATGCCAACTTCACCACAATATTTTATTTTGTTTTTAATATAAATTTTACTTGCATCATTTTCACCAACTTCGATTATGGCAAGTTTAATTTTAAGATTTTTATTTTTTATTTCTTCTTTATATTTAATTAATAATTCATCTCTTAATTTTTTTCCATCTAATAACATTTATTTACCTCCTTTAAAATAATGACATATTATGGTCAATACCTAAATGTTTATAAGCTTTTTCACAAGCAACACGACCACTTCTAGTCCTTTTTATAAAGCCTTCTTGAAGTAAGAATGGTTCTACAACATCCTCAATGGTTGTTATTTCTTCACCAATTGCGGTAGATATTGTTTCGACTCCAACTGGGCCACCATTAAATTTTGTAATTAAAGCTTTTAAATACTCGATATCAACATTATCAAGTCCATAAGTATCAACATTTAATCTTTCTAAAGCTTTAAGAGTAATATCTAAATCTATTAAACCATCACCTTCTACTAAAGCAAAATCTCTGACTCTTTTAAATAATCTATTGGCAAGTCTTGGTGTCTTTCTGCTTCTTCTTGCCAGTTCCATAGCTGACTCATCAGTTATGTGCATATTTAAAACATTGCTAGTTCTTTTAACTATATCAGATAATTCTTCATCACTATAAAACTCTAGTTTATTTACAATTCCAAATCTGTCACGAAGAGGATTAGATAAATCACCAGCTCTAGTTGTGGCTCCAACCAAAGTAAATGGTGGTAAATCAATTTTTATAGATCTACTTTTGCCATCGGTACCAATTACAACGTTGATGGTAAAATCTTCCATAGCTGAATAAAGTATTTCTTCTACAACAGCTGGTATTCTATGTATTTCATCAATAAATAGTACATCACCTGGTTCAAGAGTAGAAAGAATCGCTGCTAAATCACCACTTTTTTCAATTGATGGACCAGTTGCTGTTTTAATATTGCTTCCAAGCTCATTGGCAATAATATGAGCAAGAGTTGTTTTCCCAAGTCCCGGAGGACCATATAAAAGTACATGATCTAAAGGTTCATTACGCATTTTAGCTGCTTCAATAAAAACATGAAGATTTTCTTTTATTTTCTTTTGCCCAACATATTCATCCAAACTTTCAGGTCTTATATTTTTATCAAAAACATCTTCAATCGTTAAATTACTATCTATTATTCTATCATCCATTATTTATTCCCCCATCTTTCAACTATATTTGCTATTTCAAGCCAGTTTTTTACTATTTGATGTTTACTTTCTTTTTCATCAGTCATTCTTAATGTCTTAATTTGTGCAGATTTCATTTCATCTAAGATTTTTTCTTTATCATCTATAAATAAATCTAAATTATAATCTAATGCAGTATCTACTTTACTATCTTTAAAAAATACTATTTCATCAAATGGAATATTTTCTTTTGCAAAATACATACTAGTTAAATATAATGTTTTCAAATTAACTAAACTATCTGTTTTTTCCACTCCTCTAGCAGTTATAAATATAATTTTATATCCTAAATTATGCCATTTTTTTAAAACTTCTATTACATTTGGTTTTATTTTTACATTATAAACTATATCTTCCAAATATCTAGTTAAAAAATCTTTAAGTTCATCTTTTTTAAGATTGTGATAATCTTGTTCTTCATTATATTTATTATCTTTTTTAACAAGGTAATTAGCTAAAAGTGAAGTTTCGGTTATTGTATTATCAATATCAATTCCAATTCTCATTTTTACCCACCACCTTGCATATTAAAATTATTATATAACATATTTTTAAATTAGCCAATAACAATTTTAAATTTTTAATACAATTTTATTGTAACAAACAAATATTTGGTAGTCAAGTTAAAAATTTTTATATTTTTTTCTAATTATGGATTGTAGAAATTGAAATTATAGTGTATAATAATTAAAGAATAAAGGAATTGTGTGATACAGATGTTTAGAGATTTTGACTACGAAAATAAACCTGTTGTTGATATCGTAAATGAAATGATTATAGATGCTATCAAGAAAAAAGCATCAGATATTCATTTTGATCCAACCGAAGATTACCTTAATGTCCGCATTAGAATTGATGGGGAACTTTTAGAATATGCTAAAGTTCCTGCGTTTGTTAAAAAAAATCTCTTAACCAGAATTAAAATTATAAGTGGTATGAACATTACAGAATCACGACTTCCTCAAGATGGTGCTATCAAAAGTATCGGAGATATACAAGATTTAGACCTACGTGTTTCTTCTCTTCCTATTGTTGATGGCGAAAAAATCGTTATCCGTATTTTGAACTATACAATGTCTTCTGGTGGACTTGAAAATCTAGGACTTTCACAAAAGAATTTAGATAAAATTAATAAATTAATAAAAATGCCAAACGGAATTATTATGGTTGCTGGGGCTACTGGTTCTGGTAAATCAACTACTGTTTATAGTATGCTTCAAATTTTAAATACTGTTTCAAGAAACATAATTACTGTTGAAGACCCCGTCGAAATGAAAATTGCAGGTATTAATCAAGTTCAAGTTATGAGTGATATTGGACTTACATTTGGTAATACATTAAGAAGTATTCTTCGTCAAGACCCAGATGTTATAATGATCGGAGAAATTCGTGATGATGAAACTGCTCGTATTGCTGTTCGTGCATCTATTACTGGTCACTTAGTTTTATCAACAATTCATACTAACAACTCTCTTAATACAATTGAAAGATTACTTGATATGGAAGTTGAGCGATATTTACTTGGAAGTGCTTTAACTGGTATTATTTCACAAAGGCTTGTTAAAAGATTATGTCCAAAGTGTCGTACAAGTAGACCTACTACAAATTATGAAAAAACATTATTTGAAAAAGTTTTAGGTAAGGAAGTTAATGAGGTTTATGTTCCTCAAGGTTGTAGCGAATGTATAAATGGTTATTCTGGCCGTATTGCTCTTCATGAAGTTTTGGAAATAACTCAGGAAATACGTGATGCCATTACAAATAATATCCGTAAAAATGAACTTCGAAATCTAGTATATAAAAAATCTGATGTAACATCTCTTTTAGAAGATGGACTTGAAAAAGTGGTCGCTGGACTTACAAGTGTTGATGAAATACTTAGAGTAATTGATGTAGATGATGATATTGGTGAAGAAGATACTGATATTAAAGATGCTTTTATAGGAAAAACTACAAATAATTTAACAACAGGAGAAATCGAGACTTTATAGTTTCAATTTCTTCATTAAAAAACAATCAAATTATGATTGTTTTTTTAATTATCTGCTATTATACCACTATACTTAGCATAAACTATGTCATTTTCTACATAAGCATATACTTTTTCTCTATTTGCATAATAACCACTTACAAAGTTTTTTTCTTCATCCGATGGAACCGTAACTTGTGCTTTATCTATTGTTTTATTTATAATAACTTTATAATTTTTTACCTCATTATATTCAATAGTTTCTTTTGTATTTAAATAATTTCTATCTATAAGCGTTTGGACTTTAATGGTTAAACATGGTGCTATTTTTTTACTATTTATTTCACAACTATGAGCATTTGGATCTAAGTTTTTTATATACTCTTTTTTATCATTTCCAAAACTTTCCCCGGCAGCTTCAATTAATTCGATATTAGTATTCCATAAACTTTGATTTATTCCTCTTTTAGCTGCGGCTATACCAATGCTTCCCATCAAAGTAATAATGGATATTATAACTACTGCTGCAAGTAATTCAACTAATGTAAACCCATTTTTATTCATAATTCACCTACTTAAGTAACAATCTTAAAGCCTCTTTAACTTGTTCTTCCAAAGACTTACTATGATCAATATTACCAATAACCTTTTTAATTTCAGCTGTTTTATAACCTAAAGCACTTAAAGTGTCCATTAAATCTTCAGTACTATCATCTTCTACTTCAGTTACATCTATATCAATCTTACCTTTTAAATCAAGTACTATTTGACGAGCAAGTTTTTCACCAATCTTTGGAAATTTAGTTAAATATAAGATATTTTCTCTATTAATAGCATCAACTATTCCACTTATAGAACCAGTTGCAAGTATAGGAAGAGCAAGTTTTGGACCTAAACCTTTAACACTAATAAGTTTTAAGAAAAGTTCAAATTCATCCTTTTCTTTAAAACCATATAGACTATATTCATCTTCACCAATCTTATTATATACATAAACTTTATATTCTTTATTTTCTTCATAACAAAATGGATTAGGAACATATATTAAAAAACCTATTCCACTTGCTTCTACAACTATATTATTTGTACCTATTTCAGTAACAAATCCTTTTATATAACTATACATATTATCACCATTAATATAATATCAAAATTATGCAAAATTATCAAGTAACGTTCATAAACTTAAGTATGAACCTTTATATAAATAATGTTTTGTTTAAAAAAGTAAATAAAATTAAATCTTCTCAAGAATATATTTTGTATAAAAATAAACATTCTTATTTTAACTTTTCAAAAAATAAAGATATACTTATAATTGATGATAAAAATTCAATAATCTTTAAATATAGAAATATGCCTTTTCTTAAATATATTAATTATAAACATTTTGATGAAAAAACTAGTGTTATTGTATTACCACTTAACACTAGTTTAAATTTGAAAATTGGTGATGTTTTAGTCTTTGAAAGTGAACATATAATCTAATATTTGGACTTCATCTCCAGGTTTAGCACCTAACTTTTCTAGTTCATCTTCGATACCCATACCTTTAAATTTACGAGCAAATCTAAGTACTCCTTCATCTTCATTAAATTTAGTCATAAGAAGAAGTGTTTCTATTTCCTTACCAGAAACTATCCAGATTTTACGATCTCTTTTTATATTATATGGTTTTTTGTCTTCATATTTATATACTTTATATTGTTCTTTTGGATACAAATCTTCTTTAGGTGTTTCATCAAGTATTTCCATAAGTCTTTCCATCATTTCATCTATGCCACTTAAATCATAAGAACTTACTGGGATAACTTCTAAATCAGGATATGCTTTTTTAAATTTTTCTAAGTTTTCTTTTCCATTTTCTAAATCCATTTTACTTGCTATAACAACTTCTTTTTTGTTTTTTAAGATTTCACTATATTTTATAACTTCATTTCTTATTATTTTATAGTCTTCGATTGGATTTCTTTCTTCGGATGCTCCCATATCAACAACGTGAGCTATTATTCTTGTACGCATAGCATGTTTTAAAAATTCTGTACCAAGTCCTACTCCATTTGATGCTCCTTCAATAAGTCCTGGTAAATCTGCCATTACAAAACTTTTGCCATTTTTAAGTTTTACAACACCTAAATTTGGATTAAGCGTTGTAAAATGATAGGCAGCAATCTTAGGTTTAGATGAGCTAATAACAGATAAAAGAGTTGATTTTCCTACGCTTGGCATACCTACTAGACCAACGTCTGCTAAAACTTTAAGTTCAAGTCTAACTTCTATTTCTTCCCCAGGTTCTCCTTTTTCACTAAATTTAGGAGCTGGCACATCATGAGTTGCAAAAGATTTATTTCCTTTACCACCACGGCCACCATGAGCAACAACAAATTCTTCACCATCATTTATTAAATCAGCCATTACTTCATTAGTTGCTTTATTAATAATGGTAGTTCCTTCAGGGACATTAATGATGATATCTTCGGCATTTTTTCCGTATTTATTAGAACCTTTGCCATTTTCACCCTTTGGGGCTTTAATTATTTTTTTATAACTTAAATCTACCAAAGTCTTTAAGCTTTTATCTACCTTGAAAATTATGCTAGCACCACGACCACCATTTCCACCATCAGGACCACCCATAGGCACAAATTTTTCTCTTCTAAATGAAGTACAACCATCTCCACCAGGACCTGCCATTAATTTTATATTAAGTTCATCAACAAACATAGTTATTTCACCTCGTTTATAATTTTATCATATTTTCTTGACATATTCCACTAAAAGTTGTATATTATATTTATCGAGTGTGGTCGCACTGACTTTCCAGTGCGGTCACACTCTTTTTAATACCAAAAACTCGTTATTATCTAATATTATTATTTTATCTAAAAAAGTTATATCACTTCTACCATATAAAATATTTGCTAATTCAAGTGCTTCTTTCATATTTATGTTTGATTTGGTAATATCAAAAATATAATTGCTACTTTGTTCTTTATTTTTGTAAATAGCATGATAGAAAACCTGAGTACTATTACCAATAATGGTTTTTAAATCCCATCTTTCACTTTTAAATATATAATCTGAAGTTTTAATTCCTTCTGGACAATTTACTCTTGGATTAATATAAACATTCTCATTAAAGGTTTTAGAAAGCCACACGGCAATTTCATATTCTTTTTCCGAGAAATCGAATATCACATTTTTCCCATCGGGGTAATATCGTTTTTTTCATACGAATAATATTTTGCAAGTGAAACTTTTACACTTGACTTATCGCCTTTAAAATCATTCGTTATATTATTATAATTTAACATTAAAACTCTTTCTAAGCACCATATAATTAAGGCACTTTTTTGTGTCTCCATGATACTGTAAAGCGTTTTAAAAATTCTGTACAAACAAACTATAGCATAATATAGTTATATTTTCAATATAAAAAGCAACTTTTTTAAATAACAAATTACATTATAAACCATTTTACTTTTTAGCGCATACATGTTATAATTTTTAAAGAAAGAGGGACATATCATGGAATATAATAAAATTAAAAATGCGGATAAAATAATTGAAAATAGTAAATACTTTGTTAAGGATCCATATAGATATAAAAATAAATGGCATGATTTATTTGGCAATAAAAATCCAATTAGTTTAGAACTTGGCATGGGTCGTGGGGAATTTATCATCAACATGGCAAAGAAGTATCCTAATATTAATTTTATTGGTTTAGAACTTTATCCATCACAAATGGTTATGGCTACAGAAAAACTTCAAAAAGAAAAAATTACTAATTTAAAATTAATTAATGATGATGCTAGAAATATTGATAAAATATTTGGTAAAGAAATATCAACAATATATTTAACATTCTCAGAGCCTTGGCCAAAAGGAATTGATGAAAAAAATAGATTTACTCATATAAGTTACTTAAAGCTATATGATAAAATATTTAAAAAAGATAAACATATTATTCTTAAAACTGATAATAAAGGATTATTTGCATATTCTCTTGAAACATTGTCACAATATTGGTACACCTTTAATAAAGTTAGTTTAGATTTACATCATGATGAAAGAAATATAAGTAATATAATGACTGATTTTGAAAAACAATATGAAAAAGAAGGAAGACCTATTTATTACGTAGATGCTAAATTTGATGAATAAAACACCAGAGAATCTGGTGTTTTTACTTTTATTCTACTACTTTAAATATGGTTGGTATTCCTCTTGTTCTGTGTCTTAAGGCTGAATCTATTGGATCATTTAGCATATCAAATGTTGCATCTTTTCCAGTGCCATGTTTTTCTACCATAACACTTGATGTTCCACCATCTAAGTTTGCCGCATTAATTGCACCATATCTATCCATGATATCAACTAAATCTTTCATGGAAGCTCCTTTAGTACGAGTAGCATTAGAATCAACAACTAACATTAAAACTATACCATCTTTTCTTTGACCAATAGCAGTTCTAGCTGCGTATCCCCAACCACCATTTCCTTTAGTAAATGATTTTTCACCATTAACTATTAAAAATGGTCCCATTGATACAGCATCTCTAATTCCCATTTCTAGTGCCTTTTCTCCTCCAACATTTTGAAGAAGAACCAAAGTGTTATCACTATTAAAACCAACTATTCCAGCAGCACCACCCATATTATGATCAGTTATAATTTTACCATTAGAAATGGTAAGACCTACAGGATTTGCACCATTACTATTATAGTTTGGATCCATAAATCCACCACCATTAATAGTTAAAACTGAATTTTGTTCTTTTGCCATATCATAGATATATTGTCCACTTCTGCCAAGCCACTTTGTATATCCAACACTTATTTTGCTAGGGTCATATACAACACCAAGGTATGCTTTACAACCATTAACTTCAAACTCTATTATTTTGTATAAATCGTCTTTATTTCTTTCTAGTATTTGTTTTTCATATTCATTTTTATAAGTTAAAGTTTCTTTGTGATCAACAAGCGATGGATCTGTTTCTTTTCCACCATCATCGATATAATTATTTCCTAAAATCTTATTTATTTCTTCAGTACTATAAAACCATTTACAATAATATTGATGATTCATAGTTGCCATGGCAGTTGTAATAAGCCAATCTTTAAAACCTGTAAACGGTCCATATAAAATAAACAAAAATGTTGAACAACCTAACATGTAAATAGCTATTAAAGCTGAAATAACTATTATTTTGACTTTACTAAAAGCTCTTCTATGTTTATTTTTAATCAAACTAATTATGCCAACAATTAAACTTATAATACTAATTATTAATACAATTAATGATATTAATTTGAATATGTTTTTAACTAAATAATCAGAATTACAGCCAATTACATAAAATACTAAACTGGTAAATAATATAAATGCACTTACCCAAATTATTAATAAACTTTTTTACTTATTCATTTTTATCACCTAAATATTCTTTCACTTCTTCTATTGTTTTAGAAAAGTCTTCAAAATCAACATTAAACCACTTAATACTCATTTTATTATTAAACCATGTATATTGTCTTTTGGCGTAATGTCTACTATTCTTCTTTATTAAATCAATCGCCTCTTCTATAGTAATATCTCCATCCAAATAGTTGATTATCTCCTTATAACCTATTGCCCTTTTAAGTATCATACTATTTGGATATTTTTTATATAACGTTTTAACTTCTTCAATTAATCCATTATCTACCATTGCATCTACTCTATTATCTATAATTTCATATAATTTGTCTCTTTCTGTGGTAAGACCTATAAATATACTATCTTCATAAAGTAAAATTGGTTCTATTTTTTCTTCATTACTTCTTTTTAAAAATCTTTCAAGTCTTACTCTGTTATTTCTATCTATGCTACAGTTTTTATCTTTTTTTAATGCTAAGTCATATAATTTTTCTAAAGAGTATGTACTATAATCTGTGTCATTTTCATCTTCATAAAATCTATAGTCATAAGCACCAGCTGTTGCATATAATCCAGTTCCACCTACAATAATAAGATTTTTATCTTTATACTTTGCAAATAAGTCTCTCAGATCTTTTTGATAATCTTTAACATTATATTCTTCATCTGGATTTTTTATATCAAAAAGAAAATGTTTAATACCTTCTTTTTCATCTTCAGTTACTTTTGCACTACCCACATTAAGCTCTTTGTATACTTGCACAGCATCACAATTAATTATATAAGCATCTAAATATTTAGCTAAAGCTATACTTAATTTGGTTTTTCCTACCCCAGTAGGTCCCGTTATAAATATTTTCATAAGACATCACTTAATTATTTTATCAAAAATTTATGTAAAAGTCATCTAAAATTTATATTTTATTTTATCAAATTATACTCTCGTATGTGTATTCTTTCATCACTACAATATTCCATGATAAATTTATTATCTTTTTTACAAAGAATAATACCTATTGTTTTATCTTGAGTCGGCTTGCTTAAGTTTTTATCAATATAATTCATATAAACTTCTATTTGGCCTATATGTTCCTTTTTTAATTTAGTTATCTTTAATTCTATAACTACATAACAATTAAACTCAATATTATATAATAGTAAATCAATGTAATTATAGTTGCAACCAACTTTAATTGGATATTCACTACCTATAAAACAAAATGAATTACCTAACTCTTTCATAAATTCTTCAATATCTTCAAGAATAATTTTCTGCAATACTTTCTCAGATATTACCTCATAATTAAATCTATTATTAATTATTATTGGATTTTTTATTGCATCTTCTACTTTAAGGGTTTCTTGCTTTATTAATTTTAATTTTGTGCTCTCATCTAATCTTTCATACTCTTTATTTTTAATACGTTTGCGAAGTTCACGCACTGATAAATTTTGCTCTTTACAAATTGTTATATAGTAATTAATTTTGTTTATATTATCAAACCATATTAATTCACAATAAATACTCCACGACAAAATGGCAGACAGTGTCTGCCATTTTGTTGAAACACAGTAAAATTGTCTCATATTTCTTAAATTTCTTTGACTATATCCTTTACCAAATTCCTTAGTTAACTTATCTGAATATTCCTTAATAATACCTTCACCATAATGTTTACCTGCTTCACTTAAAAGTTTTCCAACGTTATAATAAGTTGTTAAGTCACTTTTGTTTTTTGAATAGTCTTTTACCTTTTTAGTTATCTCATTATTTAGTATTTCTGTTTTTATTTCATTATAATAATTCATCATATATTTTCTCCCTGTTATTTTAATTTAATGCGTATTTTAGTTTTATTTTATTTTTATTTAACTTTATACAGATCGTACCTTTTAAATCTGTTCTTAAAACTTTACAATTTTTTAAATTTTTTAATACTTCTTCATGTGGATGCCCATATTTATTGTTTCTTCCTACACTTATGACTGAATAGATTGGTTTTAAAGTATTGATAAAATTCTTACTAGTACTATATTTACTTCCATGATGGCCAATTTTTAAAAAATTAATGTTTGTAATTTTGTATTTTTCTAATAGTTTTTCTTCAACTTTAATTGATGCATCACCCATAAAAAGAAATTTATAACCTAAAAAAGTTACATAATTTACAATACTATTATCATTTTCATTGTCATATATGTCATTATTTAAATTTACTATATTAAAATATTTAAAATTGTATTTTTTTATAATATTAACTTTAGAAGAAATAATTTCTTTTTCTAAATTGTTAATGTTTCCACTATTTAATATGACACTCTTTACGTTGATGTTTTCTATAATATTTAAACTTTCTTTTGCATGATCTGCATCACCATGTGTAATAATCATACATGAAAGACTGGTTATACCTTTACTTTTTAAAAATTTAATAGTGTTGTTACTTAAATGGTAGACTTTCTTTTTCTTTTTCCAATCGGCTAGTTTATATTCTACTTTGCCACCAGTATCAATCATAATAGTTTCTTTATTATGCGGAGACACAAGAATACTAGAATCACCTTGACCAACATCTAAATAATAAACATAATAGTTAAAATCTAAGAAAGGTAATAATTTACAAGCTACAACAATTAATATTAACAAATATAAGTTTTCCTTTTTCTTAGTTAACAAAATTATATAAAATAATGCAACAAAAATTATTGGCATTTTGGGTATATTTATTAATAAACAAAATTTACCTAAAAATATATTAAAATTGTTAGTAACTGATATAAAAAAATTTAATATTGGATTTAAACATGGAAAGATAAACGAAATTAAAATAAATGGATATAAGAATAAACTTACCCAAGGAACAAAAATAATATTAATTAGAATTGAAAGTAAATTTACTTCAAAGTTTACTAAGGCCGTAACTGGTAAACTAAATAAAAAAGTTATAATACTTAATTTTAGTAGTTTTATAAAATAATTGCCTTTTATATAATCGGTGTAATAAATAATACCAAAACAAACAACAAAAGAATAAATAAAACCTAGATCATAAATCATAAATGGATCAATTAATAAAATTAAATAAGCACTTAAAATAAGTATATGCATATTTGAATATCTAAGTTTCTTCAGCTTATTTATTTTTTTTAATATATAAAATATAATAGCACGCATTATTGATGCAGTTATTCCTGTTAAAAATAAATATAATAACAAAAATACTGATGTTGCAAAAAATTCTTTTTTTTCACTTTTTATAATTTTTGAAATTAATAAAACTAACATATTAATATGCATTCCTGATATTGCTAATAAATGACTAATACCATTTTTTTGATATGCATCGTAGATATCACTTGATAGTAGTGCCTTATCCCCAAGTATGAAAGCTAAATAGTAATCACTATTTTCACTATTGTATATTTTTTTAAATAAGTTATCCTTTAATTTATAGATTAGATTATTACTTTTAATTATTTTATATTCAGAAATATTAAAAATATAATATATTTTTTTGTTGTATAAATATCTTTTATAATTAAAAGTATTTGGCACTGTATTATTAAGAGGTTCACTAAATGAACCTCTTAAATATACTTTGCTTCCAAGATGAAATGTATTAAATATACTATTTTTTTCTTCTTCTGTTTGAACATAATAATTTGCTATTATATTTTCCCTAGCTTTAATATTTATTGTAAGTTTATTTCCATCAAGTTTCATGCTTGTGATTATACCAGTTACATATTCCTCTTTTATGTCATATTTAGAGGAATATTTTATTATTTTTGTAAAAAATATTATATAAATAAATATAAATATACCTAATATTACTAAAAGTTTATTAAATTGTAATATTTGCTTTAAATTTTTCATAAGTTGCCTTACCAATACCTTTAACTTTCATTATTTCATCAATAGATTTAAATCCTCCATTAGCTTCACGATAATCAATGATTTTTTGGGCTTTAGCTTCACCTATACCAGTAAGGGTTGAAAGTTCTTTTATACCTGCAGTATTAATGTTTACTAATTTATTTACTAATGTGTTTTTATTATCATTATTATCATTTGATTTAATTTCATCAACAACTTTACTTTCGGATTTTTCAATTACACTTTCATTATTTTCTAGAGAACTATCAATATTATATTCTGGTACTATATTTTTTTCATTAGTCTTATTAGAAAATGAAGTATTTTTATTTGTACTTGAACTTTTATTTACATTATTTGGCTTATTTACACTACTTGCTTTTTTCTTTATATTATCTTTATCATAAACAACAACAACCATTTCATCCTTAAGTTTCATGCTTAAATTAATATTGTCATAATAAGCTTTTTTGCTAAAACCTCCGGCTGCATCAATTAAATCCTTAAGTCTACTGCCTTCATCAAACTCATAAACTCCAGGTGATATAACTTCTCCTTTTATTTCGACTTTAATTTTGATACTTTGATTTTTTTCAGAAATAGTTTCATTAACTAATAAGTTATTATTTTCACTATCAACATACTCATCATCATTAAAATTCATAAATGCATAAATTCCTCCACTAATTATTAATAAAATTATTGTTATTCCAACTATTATTACTTTTTTATTAAATATTTTCATATTTCCTCCTTCTAAGTATCCTAATTTATCCTCTCATATTATATATTTCCTAAATTACTTAAAATTTCCCCAGTTATTATAAAGTTTTTTTAAAAAAGTTTATTATACATAAAAAAAGCCCATAAATTGGGCTTTTTAAGTATGTCAAATTTGTGTATACATTTACATATTTTAACTATTTAAAAGATAATCTACAGCTTCATCAAAGCTTTTCACACTTTTTAAAACTAGTTGCAAATTAAATTCATTTTTTACTTTTAATGCTTCTTCATAGTTTTCTTCTGGACAAAGAAATATATCTGCTTTCTTTTTTGCTGCTCCAAGCATTTTATATTTAACACCATCAATAGCACCAACAGTGCCATCTAAAGAAATTGTACCAGTACCAACAATTTTTCTTCCCTTTGTTAAATCCTCTTTTACTATATCGTTGTAAATAGCTAATGTGAGCATTAAACCTCCACTAGAACCTGATTCACTAGCTTTGGTTTTGATTTTAATATCTGGATTTGTATCATATTCATAAGTAGTTAAAAATCCTATACCTATTTTCTTTTCTCCTTCATTTTCTGAAATAATAGCATAACAATTCTTTTCTTTATTATTTCTTTTTACAACAATATTTATTTTATCACCAATATTTTTATTATTAATAATGCTTTTTAAATCATCAATTGTTTCAATCTCTTTACCATCAGCTTTCAAAAATTCATCTTGAAGCTTTACATCTGTCTTAGCAAAATCTGCAATAAATGTAACATTATTTATGCTTTTAGTAATTTTTACTTCTTTACCAGCTTTATTATACGCTAGAATAGTGGCATTATTAACAGATGAAGTCATATATATTCTCTCTAACTTTAATAGTTCATCAATGGATTCATCATTTATAGTTACATCCTCATTTTTTTTAAGATCCCAATTAGGAATAACATAAGAAAGTAAAATACTAGGAATTGTTCCTTTTCGCATCGAAACATAACTCATATTAAGACTTCCATTTTTGTCATATCCATTTTCAACATCTATTCTTTCATTTAAATTAACAAGACCTCCGGGTGTATAAACTACATAAGGAAACTCAAACGTAAAAACAAATATTAAAATTGTTAAACAGATTAAAAATCTTATATTTTCTAAAATAAATAATTTAACTTTGTCATATATTTTATTAAACAAATTGCATCACCTTTATTAATTATAGCAAAAAAGGAAGAGAATATGAAACGAAAAATAACTATTTTACTTATTATGACATTTATTATACTAATTTTTAATAATTATGATATTGTTTTGAAAAGTACTTTGGATGCTACCACTATATGGCTTAATAGGGTTTTTCCATATCTTTTTATAATGATTATTATTCAAGACTTATTAATTAATTTAGATTTTGCATCATTTTTTAAAAATACTGCTATTTACATTTTTATTATGTCACTTTTAAGTGGAACACCATCTGGAACATATATTATTTCTAAATTAAAAGAGCAAAATATAATTACAAAAGAATACGCTAATACTTGTTTAATTTTTACATTTTTTGCAAACCCATTATTTTTATATTCTATATTAAATTCTATATTTTTAAGTAAATTAACAACTATTAGATTAATGTTAATTTTGTATTTAACAAATTTAATTTTATATTTTATTTATAAAAAAGATTTACCATCAAATGGTAAATCTATAAATACTAATGAAATTAATTTATCTTCATCAATTAAAACTAGTATAAATACCACTATTACTGTTCTTGGAGTTATAACATTTTACCTTATATTATCAAATATTATAATTACTGAATTTAATATTATTTATCCATTTAATATTTTCTTTAAAGGATTTTTAGAAATGACTCAAGGGTTGGCATCACTAATTAATTCTAGCATTAAATTTAAAGAAGTTATAGCAATGATATTTATATCTTTTGGCGGTTTTTCTATTCATACTCAAGTTTCATGTATATTAAATGAAGCTAATTTATCATACAAATACTTTTTTAAAGGTAGGATAATACAAACTGCTTTAGTGGTTTTCTTAACAATCATAACCTAAGCAAGTAATATTTTTGTTAAAATCTTGTGATTTTCCAATATAACTTATTAAAATATCATCTAATAAGTTGTTATTTCCAAATTTATTTTTATCATTTGTGGTATGTACTTCAATATCTATTTGTAATGTATATATTCTTTTATTTACTTCGTTTATTTTATCATCGCTATAGTCTACATTTGCTTTTTTGGTATATATTTTTCCTCCATCTATCATCCAACTTCTGGTACTATTACTAGAATTTTTATAAGTAAATTTATTTTCAGTTGCATCTATACTACTAGTTTTATTATTTTTAAAAGTAAATTTTATTTTTAGATTATCACTAGTAGAACCTGTACTATCAATGTTCGTTATAGTATTGCTATTTAAATCGTTTTCTATCATTCTTAATATTTCTGCTCTATTAATTTGATTGTCTTTAGCATATACATTATTTGTTTCCGTATTATTTAAATCAACTAAAAGTCTCATTAAAAAGACTAAAATAATAGATATTAATGCAATACTTATTACAAGTTCTAAAAGTGTACTTCCTCTTTTATTTATTTTTTTCATAAACTACCCCACTATATACGGATCACTATTTGTGCCAGTTCCACTAATATATTTTACACTGCCACTTAAATAAAATGTTGGCTTAATATTTTTTAAATTTTTTACATTATCAGAATCAATTGTTCCATCACTTTTCAGATAATAATTATCTATTAAATTACTATTTTGCCTACTTATAAACCACATATTACTTGTAAATAACCAATTATTTTGATTTTGTACTGTTTGATTATATATTTTTTCATCACCTGCATATATATAATCACTTATATATGGTAGTCCTATTTTTTGAATAATTGTGGCACCATTATTTTTATTTTCACCAATTTCATATTTTATAATTTCTGCACCTGTTTTAGTTTTATATGATGCATCTAAACCACCAATATACCATGTACTGGTTTCTATTAATGTAGCATTATCACCAAGACTTTTTATAAATTCATTATTTAAATAAGAACTTGCTGATGATCCACTATAATTATTTGAATTTTCACTATCAAAAGCTATACTTGTAATACTGTCATTTTTTATTAGTTTCACTTTGCCATCAATTACTCCGATTATTCGATATATTTCATTATTAAATTTAACATAATTATTTGGATTATTTCCATTAAAACGATATGAGTCATTTACCTTTAGAATGCCTAAATCATCATATCTATTAATAAGATAATTGGCAAAATTAGTATCACTTATGTCATTTTTAATTGTTTTCTTCATATTATTTAAAAGATTTCTATTCGTAACTAAGTTTACTATTATAAACATCATTAAAGTTAAGAATACTAAGAAAAATGAATAAATAACTGTTACAGATATAAAACCTTTGCTATTTTTCATAATTGCCTCCTTATTTTATTCTTATTGGGTCAGACTTAGTGCCGGAACCTGAATCGTAAGTTACAAAAGATTCAAGATAGAATGATGGTCGCACTGCATACTCATTAGTAACATAATAGAAAATAGTTTCTCCACTTGATACATAATTTTCATCAACATAACCATCTGAATTAACACGATATGAACTAGTAGAATAACTATCATTACGTGTGATTGTCCATTCGTTAAATCCCATGTACATCCAATTATCCAACGGAACACTGGTATATGAAGACATTGTGTTTTTCCAAGAATCAGGACTAGCTGCAAATCCATAATCACTTACATACATAAGTCCAATTTTAGCGTTATAAGTAGCGTTTTGAGAAGGGCTTGTTATTTCATTAGAAAAAACTATAGGCATTGTTGTATTTATTATTTTTTGATAAATATTACCCCCGACTTTCCATGTTGTTGTTGCTATTTTGGATGCCCAATCATTTCCTATATTATTAATATAATTGACATTTAAATTTGTGTTATTTAGAACACTTGCATTCCAATAATTTGATGATTGATTATTCCATTTATAATTATTTACAAAATTAAATGTTCCTTTATAATTTGCACCAGGATATTGCTTGCTAGAAGTATAAGTTCCATCAGTACCTAATAAATTACTATTTGCATAATCATATTTTATGAGTTTTACTTTATCTTCAAATACTCCGATTATTCTATACAAGTTATCTGCTGGACATGGTACTTCATTGATTCCAAAACACACAAAATTCTTTACTGCATCACTTGCACCAGCATATCTGTATGAACCATCATTTATACCATTTTCTAGTGTTCCATCATGATGATATATATTATTTGTGCCCTGTACTCCATTATATTGTGATATTACATATTCGGATAATTTTTGCTTTTTTTCTTGACTTTTTCCATACATACCTACTGAGGCATAATAAGTTTGACATCGTTTGTCTATCCCCGGAGTACACTTAATAATATTTCTTTCTTTATTTTTATTTTCTTCAGTTTCATCCTCAAGTTTACTTGCATATTCAATAACTAAATAGTAATCATATTTTGTATCACTTAAAGAATTAACGTATTTTTGCATATTATAACTTAAATTACTTATTGATGATTTGCAATACTTTTCACTTCCTTCATAACAATTATCAAACATTTCACTTTTTACTAATATCATTTGATTTATTTTGAAACTTTTAACTATTTCTTCTAAAGAATTGATTCTGTTATCAGCTTTTTCTGTTTCATTGAATAAAGCATCAAAACCAGTTCCTAAAGTAACTATATATGTATCATTAAAATAATTTTTCTTTACATTTTCTATATCACTATATTCTTCTAAAAATTTTCTAACATAATTTGTATAGTAAATAAAAGCTGGATCGTCATAATACAATCTTACTTTTTCATCACTTATAATGGCATTGTAGGTACTATAAAGATATAAAAGTGATGCAGATAGTATTACTACAGTTATGATTGTTTCTACAAAAGCAAAACCCTTTTTATTCTTCATATTATCACTTACCTTACTATATATAGTTTATCAAAACATAAACAAAAAATCAACCTATATAGATTGATTTTTAGGTTAGCCACTAGTTTATGCAAATTGGTTCAGTTTTAGTTCCTGATCCAGATAGATAAGTTACAGAAGATGTGAGATAGAAAACTGGGCGCACCGCAAACACACAATTGCCAACATATAAGTTGGCGACGTAGCCACCGTCATCCACAAAGAACACAATATAGGCACTATCAGCACGACGTGAAATAGTCCATTCGCCAAGTCCCATATACATCCAATTTACATTTTTAAAGTCTTCGCGACCATATTGTTCAAAATATTGAAGTGTTCTTGTCCATGCACTTGGTGCTGCTGCAAATCCATAATCACTTACATACATTAATCCTATTTTTGCACTATATTCTGTTTTATTATCTGTACTATTTGTTGTTACTGGATTCACAATCTCATTTTGATATACTGTTTTTATTGGTTGGTAATATATTTTTGATTTTGTATTTCCTCCAACCTTCCATGTTGTCATATCTATTTTGTTTGCCCATTCTGCTCCTATATTTGTTATGAAGTTTTGATTTAAATTTGTTTTATTTAACAAACTTGTACTCCATGTATTCGATCCATATCCATCATTTATACTTGTATTATTTTTATAATTCCATGAATACTGATTTATTGTTACTAATTCTCCTTTATAAGTTGAAGAACTACTCTTCGTATATGTAGCTGTATTATAATCACCATTAGTTCCAAGTAAATTGCTATTTGCATAATCTGATTTGATTAGTTTTACTCTATCTCCAAATACTCCGATTATTCTATATAGATTATCTGCTGGGCATGGTGTTGTATTTGATCCAAAACATACATAGTTATTTACTGCATCACTTGCTCCAGCAAATCTGTATGAATTATCTCCTGCTCCATTTGCTAGACTTGCATCATGATGATATATATTTGAAACAGAAGAACCTTTATCTCCAAAAGTTTTTATACATGAAACTAAATTTGTTCCACTTGAACATACTTCTTTTAATGAAATCTTCGTTCTAATAGATGTTGATGATACACTACTTTCCCTATTATTACTATCTTTTACATAAACCTTTACATAGAACGTAGCATCACTTGTTAAATTACTAAATGTATAACTACTTGATGTGCTTTCTACATAATTTGAACCATTATCTTTTGAATAATAATATTTTACAACGTTTCCTGTTCCACCACTTGCGCTTACATTTATGGTAATTGAACTAGATGTTGATGAGGTTGATACATTTGTTACTCTTGGAAGTACATATGCATCAGTTGTTACACTTAAGTTATATATATTTGATTCTTTTCCTAAAGTATCAACTACTTTTACTTTTATTGAATAATTTGTTTTTTTCATTTAATCCTGTAAATGTATATGATGAATTAGTACTTTCTGTATATGCTCCATCATTTATTGAATAATAATATTTTGATATATTATTTGTTCCATTTGCTCCCACTACAGATACACTTATTTGATTATATTTTGTTATTGGTGTAACATTTGTTACACTTGGTAATATATATGTTTCTGTTGATATAGCTTTAACAAATTCTGTTGAATATCTTCCATAGCTATCAAGTACTTTTACTTTTATTTTATATTCTGTTGTATCTTTTAAATTATTAAATACATAACTATTTGTATCACTTTCTTCATAAGTTTGCCCATTATCTTTTGAATAATAGTATTTTACTATATCATTATCCCCTTTAGTAGCATTAACACTAAGTGTTATACTATTTAAAGTTGATGTATGACTAACACTATTTACAACTGGATTATTATATTCATTCGTAGTTACTTCAGTTTCATATAAATTAGTTTTAATACCATTTTTATCTACTCCATAACTATAAACTTTATATACAGAGTTATCACTTAAATTATCAAATTTATATGTATTTTTATCTGTTTCTACAAAATTTACATCTTTTAAAGCAACTTTTTTAACAGTATTATTATTTACATATCCAGTTACATTACTCGATACTTTCTCAATACCATAAAAGTATTTATTTACTTCTGCACTACCTTGTTCTACTTCTAAAGTAGTATCAATACTATTATAAGTTGTTTTAGTTGTCATATTAGTTATTTTAGATAATTCATAACTATTCATTTTATCACTGGTAACAAATAATTTACCTGACAAACTTTTACCCATATTCTTAGATTGATCAGTATCAAGATTAGCAAATGTAACTTCAACCTTCCAATCTTGAGTAATTGTATTTCCACGAGTTGCTTCGATATCATAATCTGGCACTAATAAAAATCCACCAGTTCTAGTTGTAATATCAAAACCTTTTTCATAGTGAACTAGTCCAGTAATATTTTCAAGCTTATTTCCATTTGGATCTGTTACATTTAAATATAACTCAGGGGTACCATCCTGTGTTGTATATTCAAAATCATTTGTATCAATAACAAAATATATGTTATAACTTCTTGTTGTTCTTTCAACATTTTTTGAATTACTAGCAGTGAGTGTTGCATGTGCTCCAGTTGAATCACTAACATCTGTGCCACCTTTTTTTAATTCACTTTGTGAAATAGAAATATTAATGGCTTTATCAATTTTAAATGTTAATAAATCAGTTGTAGCTGTTGTAACATCAACCTTTGATGAACCTCCTTCACCACCTTGGGCTTTAAAGTATGCATATGTTGCACCAACTACCAAAGCAATTAGTGTAACTACTGCAACTATACTAAGAATTAATGCTTGTTTTTTATTTTTTTCCATACATACCACAACCTTTTTTGTTTAACAAACTTACGTATAATATTCTTACATTACTATATAAGTATAAACGAAAAGAGCGAACATAAAAGCGTCATATTTGCACATTTTGTAAAATTGTGCACTAAAAAACCATTACAAGAATTTTTCATATACTATCTATAGGTGATTACTCATGAAGTGTAATGGTCCTCGTAATGGTTTAACTATTATAATTTTATTTATACTCGGAATATTAATTTTTTATCAAGCACTAATTACTTTAATACTTCCCTTTAGATTTAATATTTTTATTTTACTTTTAGAAATATCTTTATTTTTCTTCTTCATCATGCGTATTATATGGCCTTATTAATTCTTCTGTTTTAAATATATAATCAATTAAATTACTTACATTTTGACATCTTTCAAATTCATTATTACTTTTTTTACTTTCAGGTGGCAGTGTTATTAAAATAAATAATAATTTCTTTTCATAATCAAGTAAAGGAAACTTATACATATATCTTGATAACATTTCACTAAATTCTATATTATTCCATTCTTTTTTATAAAGTTTAACTATATCTATAACCGGGGTATCTATTATATAGTTATCCCAGCTTATAAGTTTATTGTCTCTTAAATGATTAAGTTCTAAATTGTTATGTAAAGTAGCTACTCTGATTTTATTTTCATTTGTAACCAAAGAGTACCAATCATCTAATTCTTCTAAAGCATACTTAAGTGATGCATCAAGTTTATAATAATTTCTTAACAATAAATAATTTGATGGTGACTCATAATCTTCATTAAAACCAATTTCATATAAAGTATTATAATAATTTGTTAAATAATTAATATTACTTTTAATATTTTCATATATAGTTTTAAATTTATCACTACTTACTTCCTTAAAATAGCTAGTTTTATTATGTAAACTAGCTATTAATTCTATTAAATCTTCACATTTTTGTTCTTTAGGTAGTTTTGTATCTTCAACATATTCAAAGACATTAACTTCATCTCTGGATGCATCAATAATCTTAGGAAAATTCATAAAGCCACGATTAGTTAGATAATTATATAATTCATTCATATCTTTATTCTTAGGTTTTATTATAAAATCTCCGCTGGTAGTTTCTAAAATAGTTGTTTTACCTTTAATTGTATATCTATACGGTTTATATATAGCTTTTAGTATTTCTAAACTTTTATTCATTTATTTCAGGTATTATAATTTTATCCCCAAGAGTTAGTGTACTTAAATCATTATATTCACCAAGTATTGAATCAGATGTGTTATATTTTAAACAAATACTTTCTACTGTATCAGTTTCTTTCATTTCATGAATATGATAAGTCACATATACATCATCACTATCATTAATATTATTTAAAATAGTATCTTTAGCTTCTTCAGATATGTCTCTTTCTTCGTTTATTTCTTCCTTAGGTTCTTCTACTTCTCTATCTATTTCATCAAGTAAATTGTCGAGTGTTGGTTCTTCAACTTGTTTAAATAAAGTTTCTTCTTCCTTTACTTCATCAGCATTAATACTATATTCAATATTTACTCTGAGTGTATCATTATCAATAACTTCATAAGTAAAATCTTGTACTTCAAAATTAACACTATTTGTATCAATTTTATTTGTCATATTAACTGAAAATGGTAAAACATATTCAAAATGTTCTTTATTTACACTTACTTCATGTGTTTTATATTCTCCGGATATTGTAAAATTACCTAAAACCTCTGTTTCATTTGCTGTATAATCATGTTCAAGTGAAACACTTAAAATTTCTGCAATATTACTTTTAAATTTAACATCTTTTGTAAATGGTATAATACAATTCATATCATTTCCTCCCTTTATAAAAAGAATATGCTAAATAAAAAAAGTTAGAACTAGATATGAAATCTTCTTTCTAACTCTTCTTTTATTTGTTTTATATCAAATACAAATAAAAATACTAAAATAATTATACTTAATATAACAGAGATATAACTTGGCCAATATACATTTATTTTATTAAATATTATAAGTATGCCAGGAGTTAAACCTATGATAGAATTAATCATAGCATAAAATACAAATTCTTTTTTAAGTTTACTTTTAAATGGTAATATTATTAAAATACTTATCATATATAAAACACATAAAAATGGTAAACAATAATTTATACTCCACATCTTAAATCCAGTTGATTTATCCCATAAATAAGATAAAAGTAAAATAGTAATCATTTCTAAAAATAGCATTCTTATAAAGTTTTTCCTTCCCTTTATAGCTTCAATTAAAGTAATCCAAAAACTAACAATTGCTAAAATTACAAAATAAGCCCAACTAATTTTATTATTTATGGAAAAATTTATAAAAAGACATATAAATATAGCTATTAGAGAGCATGCAAATAATAATTTAATAAATAAATTGTGTTTTTTGTAATCAAAGTTAGGTGTTGGAAAAACATCTATTCCTTCATTTTTTTCTAAAGGATTATGACAAAGAGGACATTTACTTACTTTAGTATTAATATAAACATTACATTTATGGCATTTAATCATCTTCTTCACCTTCCATGTTGGTATTAATATAAACATCAATGTTATTACTGCTTAATGTTTTAAAAAAGTTTCTTTCTATTTCACTAGTTGTAAACTTTGAAGTAAAACTTAATACCATGTTGTCTTCATAAGAACACATACACATTTGAATAGTTTCTGTACTTATAAATACATCAAAATAATCAATATATTTTTCATAAATTTTAGGCATCTTGACAATTCCAATATTTGATAAAGTCATTGTTTGATATTTACTTGCTATTTTATATGCTAGTTTTAAAACAAAGTCTTTAAGTATTACTGGAACTAACCTAACTATAAATATATTCTCTAAATTAATTGTACTATTCATTTTAGCTTTTATATTGTCTTTATCTAATGCTTTAGTGAATTCTTCTTTAACAACTTTACTTATATTTTCAAATGAATTATCTTTTTCATTAAAACTTACATTTACTACACTAAAAAAGTTTCTTACTGTATATGATGGATAATAATTTCTTAAATTTACTGGTACTGTAATAACAATTGGCTTTTTATTTCTTTTGCTTTTAGTTTCACTTATACTTTTTATAAGAATACTTGTTAAATATTCTGTTACAGTTAAATTTAATTTTTTGGCTTCTTCTTTCACTTTTTTAGTACTTACTATTCCTTCAATTATTTTAAGTTTATTTTCAACATATTTATCATCTTTTATTTTATAAGCTTTTTTATTTGATATAGCTTTTTTAAAATTATTACTTTTGTATTTTATAAAAGCATCTTCTTTTATTTCTTTACTACTTCCTTCATTTATTATTTCTGTTGTATTTATATTATAAACTAGATTTAAATAATTTGCTGTAAGACTTTTTAAAAAAGTAAGAGTTCCTGTTCCATCTGTTAAAGAGTGGTCAACTTCTAAGTTTATTTTTCTTTTATAATAAGTAACTTCAAATAAATGATTGCCAGCAAAGTCTGAGCATGGAGATTTTGTTTCTTCCTTAGCAGTAAAATTTTTGTTTGTTTCTTCAAGATAATACCAGAAAAATCCTTTCTTTAGGCTAGATTTAAATATAGGATACTCATCTAATGTTTTTTGAAGTGCTATATTTAGTTTATTCTTATCTATATTTTCTTTTAAACAGCAACTAAATCTAAATATTTTTGGATCATTTTTGCTTTTAGATGGGGGAAATATTTTGGCAGCATTATCTAATCTATACCATTTACTCAAAAGTATCACTTCCTTTTAAAAATTCTATAGTTAAATCTCTATATTGATGAAAAATATTATTAGTTAAAAAAGCATGGGGAGCTCCTTCTAGGTCTAAGTGCCTTACGGGAACTAAAAATCTTTCTAATTTTCCTTTTAATGCAATACCCTCATCATGTAGTGGATCTAAAGTACCCGTGATAATTGTAGTTTTTGGAAAACCAAAAAGCCAGTTGTTTTTAAGTAAGTTTACATATGGATTTTTATAATCTTTATCGTTTCTTAAATACATACTTAAATAATCACGAAGAGATTCTTTAGTTAAAAAAGTTTTACCACTATTTTTTAATACTGATTTATATTTAGTATTGCTTGTATAGTCTGTTTGAGTGGCGGGATATGCTAATATTACTTCTTTAAATTTTAATTTTTTGTTTTTTATAGCAACTGCAAAAGCTAGATTAGCACCAGCAGAGTCCCCCATTATAGAAATATTATTATATTTTTTAAATATTTCTTGACATATTAAATCTATTTCATTTAAAGCTATAGGGAATTTGTTTTCGGGAGCTAAGGGATAATCAAGTGCTATAACGCAAGTATTTAATTCTTTTGCTAACTTATAACAAATATTAGAGTGAGTATTTAGTGATCCTGATACCCAGCCACCGCCATGTAAATAAATTAAAGTGTTATTACTACTTTCATTAAATATTCTTACATTCATATTAAGAATTTTAGCATCTTTATAATTTTTCTTAGACACAGTATTTATACTTGTTATTTCATCTATTTTACGATACAATTCTATATTATCTTTTATTGATACTTTCAATTTTATCACCATTTATATTTTATCATAAATATAAAAAGAAAAATAGATATTAATCTATTTTTCTCCTTCTTCAAGCATAGTGGTTATAAATAATCCATAACCAGTTGTGGGATTATCAATTATGACATGGGTTACAGCACCAATAATTTTATTATTTTGAATTATTGGTGAACCGCTCATGCCTTGAACAACTCCCCCAGTTTTTTCAAGCAATTCTTTGTCAGTTATTTTAAATGATATATTTTTTATTTTAGCAGTTTCATCTATTTTATTTATTTCTATATCATAATAATTTACTTTTTCTTTATTTAAAACTGTTGCAATCTTTGCACTACCTATTTTAACTTCATCTTTAGAAGCTACTTCTAACATTTCTTTATTAGGCACTGAAGATTCGTATAATCCGTAGATACCTACATTTGTATTTTTCATGATGCTTCCATATTTAGTATTATAATAAAATTTGGCATTTTTACTTCCTGCATAACCAACTTTACTTTTATCTATTCCGGTTATATAATTTCTAAATATTGTACCAGTTTTTATCTCTACGATATTACTTGTATTACTTTCAATTATTTCATGACCAAGAGCACCAAATATCTTTGTTTCTGGATCAATATATGAAAGTGTACCTGTACCTGTTATGCTATCTTTAACATATAAACCAGTTTTATAAATATCCCCATCTTTTATAAGTTCTAACTTACTTGCCTTTTCTTTGCCATTTCTTTTTATAGTAACATTTATTTCTTTTTTATCTATATTGCTTTCAATAGCACTTGTAAGTTCATCTATTGTATTTACGTATGTATCATTTATTTTAATAATATAATCTCCAGCTTTTATAGTAGGATTACCTTTATTATATTTACCATTTATTTGATAAAAACCTATTACCATAACTCCATCACTATTTATTTCAATACCAAGTGTTTCTCCACCAGGAATTATATAGTTTGAATATGCAAATACATTTATTGGTAATAATAAACTTATTAATAATATTTTTATTTTTTTCATGTATACCACCTATCTATACTTATTATGGATATTTTTAAGCAAAATAAAAAGCCAATTATTGGCTTTTATATTGTATAGGTTTTGCTATAGCTATTAGTTTATGCGAATTGGTGAACTTTGAGTTCCTTCACCTTCGACATAAGTTACAGAAGATGCGAGATAAAAGACTGGGCGGACTCCACATATACCGTACGCGCGGCCACTGCTCATGAGACCTTTGTTGTCCACACAGAACACACCACTTGAATCGTCTGCGAAACGGGAAATAGTCCAATCATTGTAGCCCATATGCATCCAATTTTGTGACCTTATTGTTGAACCATTGACACTTTCATCATAATGAACAAGTGTTTTTGTCCATGCAGTTGGTTCTGCTGTAAATCCATAGTCACTTGCGTACATCAACCCTATTTTTGCGCTATATTCTGTCATATCATCAGTTGTATTTATTGTTATTGAATTTAATACCTCATTTTGATATGCTATTGATGGGACTGAAGATTGAATGTTAAGAGTTGTATTTCCTCCAACCTTCCACGTTGTTGGGTCTATTTTTTTTGCCCATTCATCACCTATATTTGATATAAAATTTGTATTTAAATTTATTTTATTTAAATTACTTTCACCCCATGTATTCTTTTTTGTTACATTATTCCAGTAATATATATTAATTGTTGTTAAACTACCTTTATAAAATGATACATTTGGTGTGTCTGTACCTTTATAATCACCATTTGTTCCAAGTAATGTACTTGTTGCATAATCTGATTTGATTAGTTTTACTCTTTGTTCTGTTTGATTTTCTCCAACTTGGTTATCAAATACTCCGATTATTCTGTATAGATTATCTGCTGGGCATGGACTTTGTGTACTTCCAAAACATACATAGTTATTTACTTGATCACTTGCTCCTGCAAATCTATATGAATTATCATTTGCTCCATTTGGTAGGCTTGCATCATGATAATAAATACCATTTTCACCTTGAGTACCTGTGTAAAGGTTTGTAATATATGATGCTAAAGTTGTAACTATTGGTTCCTTTTGTATCATTACCTTTGCACTT
>ENA-ORKV01000634-ORKV01000634.1-human-gut-metagenome-genome-assembly--contig:-NODE-634-length-39124-cov-5.711220_pt1 | contig 39124 bp, 47 predicted proteins | sample MGYA00243058_ERZ508805 | MGnify/ENA primary metagenome ERZ508805 (study PRJEB26277, sample SAMN04329770) | human gut metagenome | biome: human-associated habitat | host: Homo sapiens | place: USA... | reverse complement strand
GTCAGCAGGTGCTCTGCCCACACCGGCGTGTTGCGGAAGCCCTTTGCACCGGTGTGGGTCTCGATGCCGGCAGTCTCCGGCAAGCCCTGCGCCTGTGCCATCAGGGTGACGGTCTGCAGCACATCAAAGCCGCCGATGGCACCGCTGGTCAGGTGCACCTTGGCACCGCCCTCCACGGCAGCTGCCTTGACCTGCGCGTAGAAATCCAGATCCGCAAAGGCACCGATGGACAGAATGACCAGATTCACGCCCCGCTTCAGCACCGGGATGGCCATAGCACGCACCGACTCCACCGAAGCGGCCTCCACGATGTACTCCGGCTCAAGCGCCAGCAGCGCGTCCACGTCCTCACAAACAGCGCAACCGACATTGGCGGCGGTCTTTTCAGCCGAGGCGCGGGTGCGGCTGGTCACGCCCACCAGCTCGTAGTCCGGCAGCAGACCCTTCTTCCACGCGTCAGCCACGATGTTGCCCAGAAAGCCGCAGCCCACAATACCCAATTTTGTTTTCATATCCGTATCCTAAACTCCTTTTTTCTGCCTGTGGCAGCATATTCAAAGCCAGTATACCATACCGGGCACAAAAAGGGAAATGATGTTTGCGGCAGCCCGGCGGTGCAGGACATAAAAAGTTAACAAAATAAATTACAAAAAAATTATCAACTCGCTTATAATCTTCCAAAAATAAATGATGTATCGAATAATAATAACGGCTCGCTCTATTTACTACACCACTACTACACCAATTCTAGCTAATTGTCAAATCCGATTTTGAGTCTTAAAAGAGCCCGATGTGACAATCCGGCAAACCATATTAAAATTGAAAATCGCATTTGAAACAAGGCGGACATCAAAGCATCTGCATGGCATTTAGCAATCCTTGGTATCAAACTAAATAGCAAACGCTAAAAAATGGGGTATTGATCCTTAATTGGACCAATACCCCATTTTTATTCCATTATTGAATCAAGAACTAGATTCATGACATCAAAGCTTATCTGTCCGGGAGCACTTGAATCTCCGGCACTTGCGAAGGTCATTGCGGAGCCAAACACCTCTCCACACAATCTACTGGCAACACCAAGCTTACCCATGCTGATTGTAATAACAGGAGTAACAAAATATTTGTTTTTCATTTCAATCGTAGCGGACAGTAAAGTCAACACATCTGTGCTGTCGTGTGGCATAACTGCTACTTTTGGCAAATCAGCTCCAACTTGTTGCATCTTCACCATGCGCGACACTAACTCATTTTTATCAGGAGTCTTTTGGAAATCGTGACTTGAACATACAACCGCAACTCCAGAAGAATGTGCATTGTCTATCAGCTCACGAATATCATCTCCGGCTGTAAAGAACTCAATGTCAATAAGGTCGGCACAGTCAGTATCTATTACCGTGTTGATGAAATCTAAATATTCTTTGTGGGTCAAAGGCACTTTTCCGCCCTCTGCCTTGGTGCGGAAGGTGACCAGCAGAAGCTTGTCCCTTAATGCTACACGAAGTTTTTGCAAACAAGACACCACAGAATGTGCATCCATGCATTGCTCAAACCAATCAACACGCCACTCTACACAGTCAATGCGAAACCTTGAAAATTCAAATGCACGTTCTAAAATCTTTGATTCGGTTGTTTCTACAATAGGAACTATGACTTTTGGTCTGCCTTCACCGATATGACATCCACGTACAACAATAGACATAGCGCACCTCCACACATGATAGATACACTATATCCTATACACATTTAGATGTCAACAATCAAATCAAAACGAACTCCATGTTGCCATCCCACAGATACCGTCAGCCGCCAATCCATGTGCTTTCTGCCATTCTACCAGCTTAGCTTTTGTGCCGGTGCCAAAGATGCCATCTGCCTTCAAGCCTAAATGCCGCTGCAATACGGTCACAGCATAAGACACGCCACCAGTGCAGTCCTTAGAGCCCTGACGAATCGTGGGCATGATTTTACTCACGACCTGATATGCAGTACCACTTTTACTGACCCAACGTCTAGGAGACTCACGCACATCAACATGAACAAAGCCACCCGTTACCTGTGCACGACTATAATATCCAATGCCGCCATGCTTCTGGAAGTAGGGGAGGGAGGCTACATACAGTGCAATACGAATTGGATCGATACCAGCGATGTGGATATCCGCTGCTGTGCCAAGACAATGCTGACTACGAGAACTGCCACCGATTGAAATGTTATATGCAGGAGTACGGTAGGCAGAACTAATCAGAACCGGCTTGCCGAAGTGGTCACGAATCTGCTGCAGAGTCTCCACCAGCTCAGTTGCCACCTTGAACTCATCACTCCGGTCATTGCAAGCAAATTCATAGGCACAGAAATTCTTGGACAGCTTCTTGTTCCAGTCCTTCTTCATAGAATATGTAATAATGCTCATAGAACCACACCTTCAATCCTTCTTGAGTTCCGCATTGATTTTGTTATTCTGGATATCCATCTCCTTGACTGCGGCCTCAATCATCATCTCGATAGTAGGAGTGATCTTGATATTCATCTTCTCCAGCGCGGCAATAACATACTTCTTCTTGTCAGCCTTCTGAATTGCGCCAGTAACGCCTAACTTCTCAGCGGCACGCACAGCCATCTGAACAATCTTATACATACCGATCTGCTTCAGGTAGGGAATGCCATAGGTCATAAATGCTGTGCCAGCAACAGTGATAACCAGCTTCACAATAACAGAGACGATCTCATTAACAATACTTGCCATAGTAGTACCTCCTGTTTGAATAAAAAAATAAAGCCCGGCACACACGTACCGAGCTATGTATTAGATGTCTTTTAAATTTTGCCCGTCGATCAAGTAGCTTTCAAGCGCAGCCTTAGCTTCTTTCATGGGGTCAATAGCATTACCATCAATACCGTGACTAAGCAGAGCCAGCAGGGCTTTCATCATAACATTGATACCATGTTCACTCTTATTTACACGCTGTTCCACACCAGCGATTTTTCGTCCATGGTCTTCAACAACGATGTCCTGTTCCTTCTGATGCTCTTCAAGTGACAAAAGCTTGGAGCGATATAAATCCAAAACCTCTTTATCATTCTTGAGTTTGCGGTCGATATCTTCCAGATGCTTGTCGTGCTCAGTGAGCTTCATATTCTGCTTTGTGTCGGGTTCTTTCGCTTTCTTGATTGCTTTTATAATGACAACAAGGGCAGCTGAAATAACTGTAATACCACCAGCGATACTCAGAACCATTTGCCAAAGCTGTTCAATCGTAAAGCTTATAACGCCAGGAGTTGTGTGTGGTGCGGCAGTCAACAAACCAATCATTTCATCACCTCGATTCTAGTTGACAAAAATTTCACACTATGATAGAATAGTTCCGTCAAGATTCGTCGAGCGAATTTATGACGTCCTATCTTTGTATAGGTGTGTGGCGGGAGAGCTCTGGGTGTAACAGCCCGGGGCTCTTTCTGTTTTTACATATACTTTTAGTTTGTTTACTGCTTCGGCTTACATACCTTACGCCAGTGATAGTGCGGCTTGTCCTCGTGAAACATGATATAGCGCATCCAGTCATCTACATAAATGCACAACAGCGCAAGGAAGAACCATAACACAGTAAATGGCAGACAGATCTGACCAAGCAGATTGAAGGGCAGGGAAGAGTAGTCCCAGATATGCAAACCAAGCATTAGATTCAGCGGAATACCCACAACAAGTTCCATGCCAGTCACAAATAGCGCACCTACAAGACCCTGCTTCCACATGGGCATTTCCCACGGAATATAATTGTTCAATCCGCCGATGACCACAAAACAGATGCCGCCCACTACAGCCATAGTCCAGTGCGAGTGACCACGCCATAAAATCTCGATGCAATAATAAAGCGCCCCTCCTATCAAAAAGAGAAGCGCACATTTAAATAATTCTTTATACTTCTTTACGATTTTACTCATTCTACAACCTCCTTCAACCCGGCGGTCTCAAGATATTGCTTCAGAACAGGGTCGTAGTTGATTTCGATTGCATCAAGCTCCTTCATTGTAGTACAAGCCTTGATAGCAATTTCCAATTCCTGCTGACGCGCTACAAATGGTTGCACATAAGTACCAATTGCCATAGCCAGTGCTGCGAGATCTTCATATTCCCATTCGGTGCATTCATTTCCGGTTGTGTTCCATTTCAGCTGGAATGTTTGTCCATTAGAGACGGCGAGCTGATACAGAGATAGGTTTGATGTGAGCAAAGCCTGCTTTTCACTGGTAACGCTATAATACTTGCCGTCTGTCCATTGGAGTGGGTGAGATGCAAGGTATTCAGAGAGAGTAGTTTTTGACTCGGATATTTTGTATTTCTTTTGTGGTTCAAGAGCTTCTTCTACGGTTGGAACTGTGCCTGACTCAATAATTTCATAGCGGTCTTCTTTATCATCAATAGTCCAGAGAGCGTCACCGGGTGCGGCAACGCTATTATGAGCATTGAGTTGTGTCGCCATTGCAGAATACTGGTCGCATTGCTCTTGTGTCTCGACTGGTTTCATAATAAAATACCCAACTTTTATTTCTTCGTTCAAATTTTTCACCTCTTCTTTCTAATAAGATAATACCTAGATATATTTAAACAAATAACATTGATTATAAGCGTTAAAAATATAATCAGTTCCATTTTCCAATAGCAATCCAAAGCATAGTACGAAGGTCAATAGAACTTTTTGAACCATGAAGAACAAAACCAGTTGTTCCCATAGAGCCTTCTTTTACATTCCAATATGTATTTGCCAAACTGGAATAAAATGGCATTGTACTAACCGAATAAGAAGAATTGCTAAATGCCGCACTAAAATTAATTGTTGTATCTTTTCCACTACAATTCGTTCTACCCCAGCATATTTGTGCTCCATTGCAGAAACGTATATATCCACCACCACTACCATCAAATCCGTTTGCATACACGCCATTCGCCGCGCTCTGTGCCCAGTTCACCTTGAAATTACCCGGATTGTATACATACATATTAGTTCCGTCTTCTCCACCCCATAACCATGTTGGTTGACCATCTTTACCAGACCAATTGAAAGTCATAGGAGCATAAGGATTACCACCGCCACCGAGTGTTGCAGCAGTGCCAGTCAGTGTACCATCAAATCGTGCTGCTTTAACAACGCCTTCGCGGCAGTCAATACCAACAGCAGTTTTTCCAGTGTATGTTTGATTTGGACAACCCGTTGTAAAAGAGAGACCATTCCATGATTCAATAACAATATTATTTAAATCTCCACCGGGACCATTAACATTATCCGTAGGACCAGAATAAATTTTTCCATGAGAAGAATCAGAGAACGTAATAGTGCCATTCATCGTTCCACCAGCAGTAGGAAGATAGTCGTGGGTATGTCCAACATTACTTTTACCATCGAGCTTGGAATCAATTTCGCTTTCAGTATAATAGCGGCTATCGTGATTATGTCCAGCAGTAGCAAATTGGTTTTTATTTATAGCTCGTAACTCATATCCATTCCAACCAGCAAGCCAACTATAATCTCCATAGTTCATACCTGATTTTGAATAGGCAAATGTGGTATTTGAAGAGTTGTCTCCTGCGTCTTTTACGCTATTGTGCGTATGTCCAACTGCCGCCTTACCATCGACCAATGTTTTCAACGCTTTTCCCTGCGCAGCACTAAGACTTTGATCTTTGCTATCACTTGTCAAATTATTTTGAATCCCGCGCCATGTATTTGTATCGGTAAACTTCGCATCGGCAGGAACACTCTTGGCAATCGTATATCCAATTACAACAGGCTTACCATCTTTAAAATAAACAGGTTGCGTAGTTGTGCCAGCGCTTGTACCAAGTTTATCTGCAGTTGTGGCCTTTGTTGCATTTGTGGCGTTGGTTGCTTTTGACGCTGAACCGGCGGAGGTGGCATAGTCTGCGTTTGTTACGGTTGCTTCAATTTTATCTTTCATTCTTCGCATCTTATCATCTCCTTTTATATCAACCGTCTGAATTTAAATGTTAGTATGTCAGTGCCAGTAGCAGCAACCTTGCAGGCGATTTGTAGTTTCAGTGTTTTACTTCCAGCAACGCGCAAAGTTCTAAGATAGATTGCATTGTTATTATCTGCGAGTCCGGCGTTATGCAGGAAAATCTCAGACGAATTACCACTGTTCGTAGTACCACTATACCAACTCATAACACCAGAATAGATTTCACTGTAAAGCTGTGTGTAGCTTGAATTAAATCCACTCACCTGAACAACATAAGTTCCAGTATCAAGACTGTTTCCAGCAATGCCAGTATCTAGCCAATCTGTAGTCAACTTGATTTGCTTTTGAATGCTGATAACACGGCTGAAATCATCCAACTTTGTTTTATCAGTAGAAGACATAAGACCGTTTGAAGACGAACTGGCTACACCATAAGTGGTATCCGTGAATTTAGCATTAGCCGGAACAGAAGATGAGATAGTGTATCCGATTGCAACAGGTTTGCCGCCAGAGAAGTAGACTGGCTGAACACTAGAACCAGCGTTGGAATCCAGTTTGACTGCTGAGTTCGCAGAGCCACCAGCGCTACCAGAACCAGCATAATTGTGTGTGTGTCCGGCAACTGCATAATCACCACTACCCTTAGTCACGATCGTGCCAAATCTACCACGGTCGCAATATTGCAGATTCGAGCTTGTGCCGGAATACGCGCCATTCCAATAAGCCATAAAAGACATCGTAGGGATATACTTATCATCCGTTGTTTTATTTGCCCAGCCGGTATTTCCAACAGCGCCCAATGTACGAACCGTTTTGCTTGATGCATCTCCAAGAGTATATGTTCCAGCAACAGGCTTACCGTCCTTGAAATAAACAGGCTGTGCTGCAGAACCAGCAGAAGATGTGAGTTTTGTCGCGGACGCTGAATTGCCAGTGCAAGAAGAAGATGTGTTGGCTGAACCGGCACTAGCAACATAACCTTCATCTTTTGCAGGAGCTGAGGCAGAATAGGCTTGTTTATGGAGAGCCGTTCCAGCATCAGCAATTGTTTTCCAGCATTCGGATGACGTCTTTTTATCTGTTGCTGTTGTACCACCAACTTCATTAGAATCTACAAGGGTCCAAGTACGACCAGAAGTGGCTCTGCCGCCTGATGCGATAGCTCGTATAACTACACCCATATAAGTACCGCTCGATTTATAAAACGCATCACAATAAGCACCATTTGTTTTGTCTGTTTTTATTGCCACTTGAATTGTATCTGCTGAAAACCCTCTGCGTACAAGCCACTGAGCATCGACGCTTGCACTTCCAGAATCTACGTTACTACGATATACCAAACGACAAATACCATAACCTCCGCCGCTATAGTCCTGGCTAATAAGAAATGTTATACTTTTGTCAACCCATGCATCTTTATTTACATCAAGTCTTGCAAATCTATGGAACGGATAATTATTTGTATTGTCGACATTGTGCTTACAAGAATAGAATCCAATATTTGCAGTAGAATTACCAGAACCGTCGTAATTAAAACTTAGCGTGATATCAGAACCGCCAGATACAGTACGAGCGGTAGTCAATTTAGCAGCGGATGCAACACTTTTGTTTTTATCTGCGGTATTATCTACATTACCAAGTCCAATATTACCTTTCGTGACGTTGACTGTTTTTGCAGCACTACCATCGTAAGTAGCGGCAGTTGTGCCGTTTGTTTGAATCGTCAGAGCGGTCGGATTTTTAAGCGAAGCAGGGAAGTCGGTGATCTGTGATTTAGAATGTGTATGTTCTTTCTTAGCTGCATAATCTGTATAATTCAAATTATCAAGCAGCGTACTCCAATTACTCCACGTTCCATTTTGCTGATTTCTATAATACACATGAGGTTTTGCTGTTGTGGATAGTGCTAATTGCGAATCCCATCCTCCACTATTATCCCAATTTAGTTGTAAAATACTTGAATCGTCAGGTGGCTTTCCGGTTGTAGTGGACGATGTAGCAACAAAATGAAACATTGCACCTGTGCCATTTGTTGACTTGGTAAAATTGATGTTTGCTGGACGGGCTCCGTACAGAGATAAATATTGATGCGTATGCTCGTTTGGCGCTTTGCCGTCTATCAGTCCTTTTAATGCTTTACCCTGCGCAGCGCTTAAACTATCAGATGTTGAATCGCTCGTAAGATTATTTTGAATGCCACGCCAAGTATTGGTGTCTGTGTATTTATCTTGCGTCCATCCGCTCCACGTCCCACCATTGCAATAACGACGATACGATGTGTTCTTATCGACCAAAAAGAAAATTTGAGTGTAATATTCTCCGTTTGCATTATGTGTTACGATTAAACCAAACGCATCAGAAACAGGAACATTGGTACATCCATTTCCGCCACCAGCATTATAAAAACCGGGAGTTTTAACTGTATTCAAATCCACTTTTGAAAGCGTTATATTTACTGCTTTCCCATTTAATTTGCTGTTTATTTCAGTCTCTGTGTAGTACCTATCATCGTGAGTATGAGAGCTCGCAGCATAGCTACCTTTTGGTTGGTATACACTATCTGCTTTGCTTTTGATATATGTCCACAACGTACTGATTGGACGACGATAATAAGAAGCTGTTTTACCATCATTATGTTGGCTGATAAAAACAGTTGCATCATTAGGGATGCCATCGGCGGTACTCAGTTTGTTGATAAGTCCATTCGCTCCAGCTTCGTTATTGTTCACCTTGCTGTTCAGCTTGCCGTCCATCTCGGCCTCAGTATAATATCTATCATCATGGCTATGACTCTTCGGAGCGAACTTTTCTTTCAGCTTACTCCACAGATACTGTAAGCCAGCATAATCTAAATATCCCATAATCGACCTCCTGTCTCAGTAAGAACTGAAATCAGCTTGCCAAAACATTGTCGATTTCAGTATTTGTGATCTTTGTAATAGTAAAAATTTCGCCCAGAGCATCCCACTTAGAGCCATTCCATGCATAGTTCATTCCATTGCCAACGTCATACACATCACCAATGGTCTGACCGCTCGTGGGTAGCTTGTCCGTAGAAGCAACAGAACCCTTGTAACGATACATTGCCGTGATATCGCTCTTCAGGGCATAAGTGTTTGCCGCGCCAAATCCATCCAGTTTCTTCTTGTCAGAGGTACTCATTAAGCCGTGAATGCTCTGTGTTGCGTCACTGTATGTTGTATTGGTCGGAGTAGACCAAGTACCATCGCCACGTAGATACTGCCCCTGTTTACCAGCAGCCGGAGCAGGAACTAGACCAGAACCACCAGCTGCCGAAGCAGTAGCAGCCTTAAAAGTGCCATAAGTAGTATTGGTGTCGGGCGGAACCTTCCAAGTACCATCAGAGCACAAATAACGGTTTGCAGCACCGGCGGCTGGAGCCGGAGCAAGACCATGTACACCAGCATCTTTAGCAGTAGCACCCTTCATATCGCTATAAGTAGTGTTATTATCGTTGCCCCACTGAGCAGTACCATCAGCACTCCATCTCAAAATCTGACCCGCAGAACCACCGGCAGGGATATGCTTATTACCGGCAGAAGTGGGGTGCGCGTAGTTATTTGCATTGGCGGCGATGCCATCCAGTTTCGCTTTGTCTCCAGAACTCATCAGACCGGCAGAACTGGTCGAAGCGTTATTGTATTTCGTATCAGGTGGAGTAGCCCATGTACCGTCACCTCTCAGATACTGTGTTGCATTAGTTGTAGCAGGGGCTGGTACAAGACCGGAACCACCAGCGGCAGAACTTGTTGCGCCTTTAAATACGCTGTAAGTGGTGTTGTTATCGTTACCCCATTGAGCTGTACCGTCAGAGCTCCAGCGCAGGATCTGTCCAGCAGAGCCACCTGCTGGAATATGCTTGTTGCCAGAACTGGTAGGGTGAGAATAGTTGTTTGCGCCGTTCGCAATGCCATCTAGTTTAGCTTTGTAAGCAGCACTAAAGTCGTTTGTAGAAAGACCTTTACCATCAACTTTATCGACCTTATCAGCTAATTTTGCCTTTATCTTTTGCCAGAAGTAAAGTAGGCCATCATAATCTAACCAAGCCATGTATTTCCTCCTTTACGTTGATAGGATTTTATCTATATCTGAATTAGTCAGAGCCTCCATATACATAGAAGGGTCACCAGTATTCACAACCAACTCGCCATTCTCATTGGTCATAACGGTAGTGATGCCCGTACCTTTGATAGATACAGAACTTTGTTTTGCGCCATCCAACAGGATTTTTGCTTTGCCATTAAGTGCGCTCTTGTTTGTGCCAAGTGAGAAATTGTTATCGTTCAGCAATGTCCAGTTGCCACCCAAGTACGCATATAGCTTGTCGGGTTTCAAATAATAGATTTTTTCGGCTAGAGGAGCCAATGGTAAGTCGCTCACAACCTCTAAATCTGAACCGATTTTTACGTGAGCCGTGGTAGTGTCTCGATAGGCGTTTCCGGTGTCAAGGCAGACAATAAGCTGTCCGTCGATCACTGGAGTCTTGTCGAGCTGCGACTGATTGATTTCGCGTAATGATAATTTTGACATCATGAAACTCCTTTTCGATAAAAATAACCCCACACTCCATTACAGAGTGCAGGGATTTATGTTAGATTATTATGTCTCAGCGTTCGCGCCGGAATCGTCAATAGCCTTCCAAGTCAGAGCCCCCTCGACATTCTTAACGCGATTATCCATAGCAGTATTCAAACCGTCTGCATAGGTTTTTGCAGTATCGCGAGCGGCATCCGCCTTTTTAGTAGCATCAGCAGCAGCGGCAGAAATTACTTCTGATTTCGCAGCAGTCAGTTCATCCTGAGACACCTTTGCATTCCAAGCCTTGCGCTCTTCAGCGGTAATGTGCACCACAGCATCCTTGGAATGACCGTCTAGCTGGTCTTGCACCTTCTTGATCTTTGCGTCAGTCTCAGACTTGGTATAAGCATCAGGCACAGCCACATACAGACCATCCTCTTCAATTGTAATAGAGTTATTGGCTTTTGCGGACACACGCACATCAACACTGATTTTATTGTCATCAGAAACAGTCACAGTTGCAGTAGAAGTTGCCACGCCGATATAAATATCAATCAGGGAGCCAACAGGAATCTTAATAACCTCGCCGGTGGTAATAGTCAGCTCGATCTCATGAGTCTCGGTGTTATAGATACCACTCTTTACAACCAAGTCCTTGCCCAACGCAATCGTCAGAGTGTCGCCGCCAAATACAGGCAGCTTGATAGTGCGAGTTTCTGCATCATAAGTAGGCTCATGAACAATACCAGTCATGGTAGTGGTAACAGGTTCGTCACCCTTTGCCACACTCAACACACCAGCATTATAAGTAACATCTGTAACGAACTTACCTTTAATACCTTCCACCGCTGCAACCTTGGCATTAACATAGTCAGCGACAGCCTTGGTGGTCGGAATATCATCATTGGTGGCATCTGCCGGGATCTGAGTAACGGTTGTTTTGTTCAGCTGCACAAACTCCACGCCATTCCAAATATGCATGGTGTAGTCTGTCATGCGGAAATAAATAATACCCTGAACCTGACCAGCTGCGGGCAGGGAAGACACCATCTTAGTGCTCTTAGTGTACTCAGTTGTACCCTTAAACAATTGCAACGTATCGGTCGTAAAGTACAGTGTATCCATGTCTTTTGGAGCAAGGGCATCGTACCGTGCTTTCGTACCATACGCAAATTTTACTTGTGCCATATTTTTCCTCCTTATTAGAATTCAGTCCATTGGAAATTTGTAGATTGAGTTTGAAAAGGCTCGACGAAGAACCGACCTGACTCCGCGCTTTGCTGCACGACCCACGGTTCATATTTGTCGTCTTTGCCTCGTATCATTACGGTCTGACCTGCATAAGTCGCGTCATTCTGGTTGATTGCCTCATTTGCCGCCGGAATACTATCAAAACAAAGCGTCCGAGGCGCTACCTTTTGAATAGATAAGTCGTCCCGGACGTATATGAATTCTGATGTATCTTTTGTGATAATAATGTCTTTGCCATCAATCAACCCAAGCGCAATCGCGGCTTCTACGTCTTCTGCGTTACCGTAACCAAGCTTCGAGTATTTGTATGCCATTCTTTTCACCTCGCTTTAAACGATGGTTAGAATGGGACAACACGCATACTACCATCTTCAGTTTCCACAGTTTCAGTTGTGATTTTAATAGCGTTACCAATGGGTTTACCCTCGGAGGTAAGCTGAATACGATGCTCTTCATCGTAAGTGATGTTATCAGCCTTGTTAGCCAGACTAGTGTTGAAGCGGTCGGTCATCGCTTTGTTCAGAGCCTCCAGTGCGATAATACGCTGATCCAGAGTGCTTAGTGCTTCATCGGGGATCAAATCAGACCACTTGCTGATAGGAATAATATGTACAACGCCGGGCCCAGCCTTACGCACGCGCTGAATTGTCTGTCCTTCAGAGTCCATCTCAACGTGAATGAAGGTCAACTGGAACTCAATGTCACCAGCTTCACTGGTCAGAACCGTATCAAACGGTAGAAGATACTCCAACCGGTTCTTGTACAGGTCTTTTGATTTTTGTAGAATTTCAGTTTTATAGCGTTTGCTTACAGGCAAAACGTACTCCAGCATAACGATATAGTCACTGATATCTACACCTTTGTAGGTCTGGTCAGCCAGAAAGTGCAGATTATCCACCAGCTTACTCCGCTGCATGATGCGCTCAGTCAGACTTGCGGTGATAGTATTGTCCTCGTTAATCAAAAAGGTATACATATCACACCTCCTTTCCATTTACGATGTACAGGTAATCATCTAATGAGATTTTCTTGCCCGCAAGCAGATTCTCCACAAATTTGTCCTGCACCATGCCATTCTTATAAAGTCGCCGCATACTCTCGACGAACTCAGTGAAAATCTTCTCCATCACAGTAGACCTCCTTGAATTAACGTCAGTGTATAGGCATCAATAATGGCCTCAGGAGTTGTACCTCCCAAGGCCATGATTTGGTCGTATTCATATTTGTCAATTGGCTCAAGCGTTACAGTGTCATACTCGGGGGATGGAATCAGGTAATAACCATCAACGTGCCAGATATACTTTCCGTTGCTGCTGATAATACCCTGTGCGTCATCCTCGGTGCAATTCACCATAATATTGTGCTTGGGCTGATACTTTACAAACTGAAGGCGGTCAAGAGCATCGATCACTCGACCGTCTTTAAGTACCTTATAATACACTCTCAACACCTCCTTAAATGCTGAACATCACGGTTACCCCTAATTGCTCAGAGGGATAATGGAAGCCATACAGCTCACCAGTCTCCTCAATTGCATAGAAGTATCCATCATAGGTTGCAAACGGGCTGCGCAACCAATACTTTGTTGCCCTACCCTCTGCATTGTGCTTGATTCTTGATTCATTGCCGGTCATGTAACTGATAGTCTGACCTTCGTAAACATATGGCTCATCAGTCATCAAAGAACTTACTTCGATCGCAGAAGGAATAAAGAAATAACAATCCGAAGTTACAATTTCCTTACTCTTATTACCGGCAGAACTCGGCACTTTAACTTTCTTAATTAACTGTTTCCAGCCAATCGGCAAAGCGTCAACTAGACGGGAATTTAAGTATTCGCGCAAGGAGGTATTACCCCAGCCACCGGCATTATTAGCAGCAGAGCTAAGCATCATCTCTTGACCCAAAGTATCTCTCTGCAAGAATGTCATAGCGCAGCGTTTATTGGAATTGTCGCTCAAGTAGTAATTCTTAAAGCTTGCAACCTCTACAATCAGATTATCGTGTGTCCATGCAGCCAATTCACGACAAGCAGCGTCACCAAGATCTGCATACCAAAGCTTAGACCAATAAACCGTACCTTTAGCGTGGCGCTCGTAAGCACCATCATCTGCCTTTGCACAGCCAAACACCAATGTGGCATTCGTCTTTGTGATACGGGTACGAGAAATCTTTGTATAGCTCAGAGCAGAACCATAGATGTTAGAGGAATAGACGTACAGTCCATTATCCCCTTTAACATGACGGATGACGGTCATATCACGAGAACCAGCAGATACACCATTTGCAGAGTCGATACCCCATGTTGTCTTCACACCTGTAGAATTCCACAAGCGGATGCCGTTCATACCATTCTGTTCAAAACACTGCATCAAAACAGTGTTGTTTGCGTTCGTGGCGTCCATCTTATAGTCAACAGCCAGAACAAAATCTCTGTCCTCCTCAAACAGCTTGATGTTGGTATCAATGTAATTCTTGCCATCAAATACCTGCGGCTCGCTTATGAGAATCTTCTCGGTAATATCATCGTAACTAAAGTCATTACCAAGTTTAATAGAAACTTCGTCTTTTGCTTCTACTATTTTCTGCTCTACACCGACCTTGCTCATGGCATAGATTTCAACAGGACGAAGTTGACCAATTTCCTTGCCATCAAAGTAAGTGGAAGAATATTCGCATACATCATAAACTGCGTTGATATCTTTATCGCCAATAACATAGCCGCCCTTATCCCAACTACTGAACAAATAATACTTAAAAGCAGTTTCCTCAGAAGTATATGTCGGAGTGTCGCCAGTATAAAGCACCATAGAGCCATACGGAGCAACAGTCTCTTGCAGTACAGCCCCACGATTCATATAGCGGACAGTGTATTTACGTACAGATTCAGTATACAGAGCAGTAATAGTCTGATTGCTGAAAACTGTCGTAAACTCTGTATCCCAGCCGCTGAAAGTAAAGTCCGTAGAGATTGTGCTCTCAGTAGTGGGCGTCGGAATCGGATTCTCTTTACGGGTAACAGGGTCAACTGCCTTACCACCCTTATCAATGTACTGGATATCCAGAACAGTGCCGTCTTTATTCACGAACGTCCACTTGAACTGCTGAACCAGTGTATTGTAAGTGATATTCAAATCAGGCCACTGTGCCGTAAACTCTGCCAGCTGACGCTCACGCATAATGGGCACATGGACACTACCTTCAACAACAGAATGATCAGTGTTATAACCATTTTCATCCAAGCCGGTCATCTTCAACAGACGATCCAGCAGGGAAGTGTCATCCAGCTGCCAATCAACGCCAGTCAGACGCACACGATTCAAGTTCGTGCACTTCGCCAGCATATCGATCAAGTCGATTGTCGGACACTTCTCAACCGTCAGGGTGGTGATGTTCTTATAATCTGTAATCTTTAGGTCAGTCAGATAATTCAGATTCTTAGCGCTCAAACTTGCGATCGCAGGTAACTCCGCTTTTCTAATTTTGCCACCCTTAGCAAACGCGACACCAGTAATACCAGAACCGCCAGCATAGAACTCTTCCAGATTCGTACAACCTGTCAGACTGATGGACTTCTTCAGGTTCGGCACATTCTGCAGGTTCAAATGCTCAAGCAGTGTGTTGTTACCAACCGCAAAATCAGTCATGTTTGTATTCTTGTAACCCTCGGCGGCAGAACCAATCTTCAGGTCAGTCAACTTTACACCGTGGCTGAAATCAACATAGCCGGGGTAGAAACCAGAAATATCGCCAATGCTCTGGATGATAGAGGCGTTGTAAACATAAACCTCGGTATCATTCATAGCCGCAATCGGACACTGAATCTCGTAAGTTTGACCGCGCTTACCACGCACCTTCACAGGGTTAGAACCATACCGCACAGAGACGTAAGTGTCGGCATATGGAACAATATGGAAAGTACCATCGGGTTTCACGCCTGTCCAGTCAGTCGGAGTATAGCCACGAATGGTCATATCATCAGAGGTACAAGCAGCACCAGTATACTTTGATGCCATGTATTTTTCCTGATAACGCTGGAACTGACGCCGCTGATGACGTTTATTGCCGTGCATCATAGGCAGATAGCTAGTTGTACCATTATCCTCGTAAGTACGGAAATATTTGCGCCGCATATCCATGATCCACAACTTCTCGGGCTTTACGTCCTGATAGTCTTCGAACTTTTTCAAAATACGAGTAGCACTCCATGCCAGAGCACTTTCACGGTTCAGGAACATCTTTGCGAGGTCGTCTGCAAACAGGTCACGAATCTTGCACCACAGCTTAGAATCATGTGCGTTGAACACACTTTTTGTGCCGATGGTGTCCATATCCTCATAGCCGTAGCTCAGGGTCAGACCACCTTCGTTATCGTTGCCCATCGCAGTATCATTATCGTAGTCAAAGCAGAAATCCCAGTGCACAAGGTCTGTCGTGTGAGGGAATACATTCTTAGCACGGTTATCGACCATGGTATGACGCTCAGTAAACAGATAGTGGAACAGGGTAGAATCCTTGACAAAGTAGTTTTCAAAGTTCTTCTTAAACTCCTCATCGTCCGCATTCACGACCCAGTTCTGCACACGAATCCATGCGTTTTTTGCAGCCTGAATCTCTTCCTCGGTACAAGCCTTATTGATGTAACGGAACTCAAAGCTGTGGTCGCCATCCCAAGTTTCCTCAGAGAAGTCGCCGCTCAGGAAGCGGGTTTGTGCATCGGTATTGTTGTCGATTTCAACGATAACTTCCTTGTGGTTATTCGGGTCCATACCCATCGTCTCGCTATTCTTTTTGGAATTACCAAAATCTCCGCAGGCATAGAAATGCCATTGACCGTCCTTAAAGACAGTTGCGTTCGTAGTGTCAGTTTCTTGAATGAAAATGACACAAGGGTAAAACGCCATAGTGTCGCGCACTTTCGGGTTGTCCTTGCGAGCCTGACGAATATAGGGATTAAACTCGTTGAACTCGTCTGCCAGCAGAGCATTGTTTGCATTCTCAGAAGAGGCAACATTGACTTTAATGTTAAAATATTTCTCACCAACGCTGTTTTCTGTAAATGCATACTTACTGCCAGTGCTTTCATCACCAAAGGTAAAGCCACCAGAACAATCGATATCAATATTACGACCGGATTCACCATATGCGTTAGAACTAGTGCCCTGTCCCTTGTGGGAGCCAGTAGCAGTCCAATTGTCTTCCACAGCACGACCATTTTTATAAATGTGCTGAATAGTCGTATTCGGCACTTCGTTCTTTTTGCCAGTCGTAAATGTCGGAGCGGAGATCTTGATAATGCGCAGGTCTGGGCACTTCTCAGCCAGCAGGTCAGGATTCAGCTCGCCGCTCACGTCCGTAATATCATTGCGGGTGTAGCGCTCAATCATTTCCTCTGCATTCTTTGCGTCTGCAATAAAGTTGTCGAGGATCTCGTCGTCTGTCAGGTTCATCATGTAGGACTTCATACGGTAAACCAGTACGTCACAATCAGGAGAACCAATCGTAATGCCTACCGGAGAAGCCTGTGTAAAGTTGTCACTTGCATCATACAGCTCAACACGACAGGGAATACCATCCAACCATAGAACCATTTCTTTGTACTGACTATCTGGCAGAATATTAAATTCAAATTCCATAAAGTCGTCTTCACAAGTTGGTAGGGAAATGCTGTTTTGCTCACTGGTCAGCGTGACCTTCTGTGCCTGAATATTCAAACCAATGCCACCATTCAAGCAAGTCAGTGCTGTAGCATCGTAGTTCTTGACGTTCGTGGTCTTGAATACCAGCTTGAAATTCTTACCCAGCTTCTTTGCATCATCGCCAAACAACTTGTAACTGATATTTGCAGTCGTACCAGCCTTTACACAGAAGTAGGTGTCGCCATCTTCGTCAAGCTGATATCCGCCATTAGACCAGTCAAAGTTGTCACTAACAGTAAGTCTATTATTGCCATCAGTCCACAGACGAGTCTCGTCAGAATTTGTTTTGCCAGCAGGATTAAAGTCGAAAGCCAGATTTGTCTTAACAGGCTCAATCGTAATACCAAGTTCTTTGATCTCAACACTGATGGTCTTACTTACAGAACCGCATACAATTTTCAGCGTATGAGTGCCAATATCAGCAGATTTCCAAGTCCATGTCTGCATGGTACGTCCAACAGTCAGAGTAGCAATCTTAGCGCCGTCAACCTCCAGTGTTACAGTGGTCGTAGAGCTGGAAGGATCATAAACGGTATAGTTGATTGCGACATTGCTATACTGTTTTGCACTTGCTGTCTTTGTTGCACAACTGATAATAGGAGTTGTATCTCCCTCAGTTGTCCACATAATATCCTTGACGATCTTATTACTGGTGACCTGTTTGCCATTGATTTCAGCAGTCATGGAAACTTCCACAAGATGTGCGCCATGAATCTGAGCCGGGATGGCATAAGTCAGCTGTCTGCCAGTAACAGCGGTCGTGGTAGAGCCAAGCGTCTTTCCATCAATCGTAAAGTTGATAGTCTTCGAAATATTGCCATACGGAGTGTAGCGGAAAGTCACTTCACCACTATAAACCAGCGTATCGTCAAAGGTGCTCTCAAGATAGAACTCAACCACATTGATAGTCCAAGTCTTTGTGCCAACACTGCCAACACTATCGGTCACTTGCAGCTTAACAGTATTGTCTCCGCTATGCAGATACTGGGTCACATCAAAACTGTTCTTGCCCTGAATAATAGTCTGTGTGCCAACTTTTGTATTGCCGACATACCAAACACCAGTAGCAGAGCCAGTATCATCGCCAGAGTTATCTACAGAAGTAAAGTTGTAATTGATAACAGCGGGGTCGCCAGCAATAACAGTCAGCGCAGAACCATCCAGACGCTCGATTGTGATAACGCTTGAGTTTCCACCACCGCCACCGCCGCCTTGAATAACAACGGTAGTTTTAACAGTGCCATTTTCTAATAGGTTTAGCTTAGAATCCTCATAAGTAATATCGTACTCACGCCCAGCATTCGGGTCGGGCTTCACATTCTTTAGCTGCTCCTGAATGTCGGAAATGTCGCTGTTGATAGTATCAATGCTGTTCTGCAAACCAGAGGCGGTGTTCTTCACAACAGTTAAATCGTTTGATACTGTCTCAACACTAGCCTTTTCAGCCTTTGACTCGAGAAGTTTGTTGGTTGCTTGTTTGTTATAATAATCACTTTGCAGCGTCTCAGGTAAATTTCCAACACTGTCTTGCAGATTTTTTACGGCTGCATCATTACTGGTTTTATACTCAGTCAGCTCAGTCTGGACAACGGAGACATTTTCATCGATTTTTGCATCGACAGTCTTATTGAAAGCAGTTACCCATTCAGCACTCGGGTCTGTGTTCAGAGTAATGGTTTTAATAAGTTTGTCACCATTCAAGAATTTAATTGTCTGTGTTTCTGCATCGTATTGCACATCAAATTTTGCCAGACCGTCAACCTTAGCAATGTCACCCTGAAGTAGAGTAATAAAACCATTTACTTCTTCCTTAGTGTAGTAATTTGCCAGTGTATCAGCCAAGCCATCCACGACTGCCTGCGCGTCTTTTGCACTCTGAGCGGCTAGTGTTGCGGCAGTCTGTGCCTCGCCAACTTTCTGACTCATTGTAGACAAGAATTGTGTGTACCAGTCGTCACCAGTCGGGTCGTTCATTGCTGTACCGGTCAGGGATTTCAAAACATTCAGCTTCTCGTTCGGTTTTGTACGCCACAGATAATTCTTTGATTCACCGCTGCTAGGTACAGTGATTGCACCAGTTGCCATAATTTCAAATTTCAGCACGCCATCCTTCACAGTGGCATAGTCGCTGACCATCCAGTAGAATCGAATTTTATCATCGCTGTAACTCACATTGATGGGCGCTGCATAGTTCTCGGCGTTATTGGCGTTCACATAATGAATCTGAATCGTCATGCCCATCAGGTCAACACCATCGTAATAACGCGGCATCTCAAATGGAATGACCTGACTGTTATTTTCCTGTGTGATATTTACCTGAGTCGGACTCAGCGTGATCTCTTTGTTGGTATCGACCGTAGAAAAATCATTGTCCGAGAAGGTGTCATACCATGTATAATTGCCGCTTCTTGTGAAGTTTTGGTCGCCGGTATCAAAGGTTGTAATATCTTCATCATAATCGACTACCGGACGCGCATCTTCCATGGTTGCCTCCATTGTCATGACAGGGCTTTCGTCTGTCATCCGTTTGGATTCTTTAAATGATAATGCCATCTACTCACTCCTCTCATTTTATTAAGTTGCCGTATTATCTGTATATTTTTCTTTAAGGACGTTCTCGTAGGTAATATAGGGATAATACGGGTAATAACGGCTCAACGTAACATTCATTGTGCCTTCTCCAATGTTCTTATCTATTTTTTTTATGATCCATTCCACCGCAATATTGGACTTTTCAGCGTCGGATTTCATGTATTCCGGTGCGTATTTTACTTTTTCATTTACATCAAGCCATGGGATCATGTGCATGTTTAATGTAATAGAGTCCGTCAGTCGACAATTCTTCCATAGCGTGTACTTGCATACTGTCATGGCAGATTCGTCCGATGTGTATCCTTCATACTCACTGCCGGAACATACAAGGTTTCTGCGTCCAATCTTATCTATCGTCAAACGACTGTTATATAAGTCGTCAGTGCGGTTCGGGTCGTTCACAACAACGTATTCAAGGTTGTCACACGCTTCGGCAATCTTATCCGCCGCAATCTGTTCAGCACTAGGCATCGCATCTACGAATTTTGTCATAGCATGAGATTGAGATTGCCCAATAAAATAGACCCGACTCTCAACAAGAAGAGCAGGGTCTGATAGTTCGGTCTCTTTATCAGTGGCTGGATCGTACTTTATGTATTTTGTTTCGTAATGCTTTGTTTCTTCATTGTAGACTTGTTTCGGATAATAACGCACCTGTGGGTCGCGAGGTTCTTTTTCATATTGTCCAGTTGTAGGATTAAAGTTATAAGTGAACGCACCATCCGACGCCTGATTCAACCAATGTTCTCCATACTGAATAACATAATACCGCCCCTTTTTAAGAACGGAAGTATCTTCTGGTTCGTCCTCGCCATCTTCGTTTGTAACAGCTTGGAATAACATCATGGGACCATAAACTGCGCGACTCACATCTTTATATTCACTCTTGCCATCAGGATTTGTTTTGATCGTCGTAATAAGATTTTCAATGCAAACACGTGCATCTATTGCGACATCTTCTGGGCACACAAAGGAAAACTTCGTGCCGTCACTAATTGATGCCTGTTTTAGCTTCAACCACAAAATGGACGCGCCTGTATTGTCGGGGTTCATGTTATAACTTACGTTCAATTCGTTGTTTTTAATGAGCGCAACAACATCATCCCATTCTTTTGTGCCTTTTTTACAATACACGACTTCACCTGTGCCATCAGGGTCGGTTTCTTCAAGCTTGTCCTTACAGAAGTAATCACTGGAGTTCGATGCACCCCACACCTCAACACAGTTATGAATCTGGCTGTAATCAACACTGGCATCTTCACTAATAACCATGCTTTTAAAGATATCTTCGTCCAAAACAACAGGGTCATCATAACCGGACGGAATCTCCTTACACACAAAAGTATCGTCGTCAAAATACATCTCGAAAGGGAAGTGTAGGTCTCTCAGCTCTGTCAGGATACTCCAAATTGTCGTGCCGGTATTATATTCTAGGTCGTGTGGAATGCGCCGTACCCAGTAATCCACCATACTCTTTGTCAGCCCAGAAAGCTCGAATGTCTCTTTAATAGAATCACGAACATAGTGGGGCTTCTTCTTATCGTCCTCGTAATATTTAATTCCATCTTTAATCGTAAGCTTGCGTTCATACATTGGAATGCGTGTTGCGTATCCAGTCAGGGTGCCGCCAAGTGTACCGTCTAGTAAAGAGGTCAAATCAAGGCAAGAAAGACTCAATTTATTCGTTGTCGCATTATAGCTATATCCGTTCTGCTGTATTGCATAGACACCTGCGCCATACCAGTGCACGCCATCCGTATCTACAAAGTTTGTTCCATAGCGAGCCTTTGACTGCCCAGAAAGCAAATCATAATAAAAATCGTATATCTGATCCATTCCATCTTTCAGTTCCCATAAGTTGCCTTGGATGTCATGCATGGAATAACCAAGATATCTACTTGTACCATGAAAATACTTTTCTAGCTCTTCTTCGGTACAACCTGAAATAGCAGCAACATCAGCGGCGGTCAATGTTCTGCCATTGTGTACACCACCTTCAACAGCAGCAATCATGTTTTTTACACGAATCTTATTTCCATATACAGTACAATCAATACCGATGGTATCCAATTCCAATATCTTACTCTGCAATGTTGTGCCGTCCCTTTGAACAGAATCGAACGCAGCATTAAAGATTGCTTCGAGATATGAGCCAATATCCGCTTTCAGTAACGGAATAATCGTATTATCTGCAGCAACAAACATCGGAGTGTATGCAATTTGATATGCTTTTTTGTCCATCTCAAATTCATCGACGGCACCTAGAACAGTAGAGTATGTACCACTTTCACCTTGCTCTTCAAGGAATGTTGCATACATTGCTTTATTTTGCTCTGTCCATATGATGCGTTGACGGTTTATGTTATCAATATTTCCATACTGTGCGTAACCACCAATTTGATATCTCCATATTGCTTGTCGTAACTCTATGGCTTTACTTATGTATAATATATCGCTTTTTATAACACTCTCTATTTTATCTTCTGAAGGAGTAATATCGTTTAAATCAATCAACGATTCGCTTGTTGGCGCTTTCATGCCAATACGCAGACGCAGCATTTTACTTGTCCATTCTTCGGTAGAGAATTGAGAAATAGAAAAACCTTTTTTAGGAAAAATATCAAGATTAAATGTACGCCGCGTATCTGAATCTGCATCAATAGAGTTTGAGCCGCTTAATGCAAGTCCTTCTATCATGTCGATAATCTGGTAGTTTTTATTCAACAACTCAATACGACAGTACAATCTTTTTGACCGGCTTTTCAGTAAGGCCAGATCTTCTTCTGTTGGTAAGTAGGTCATGGCCCACCTCCTTAAATTAAACCAGCGTTCTTCATATCGCTGCTGCTATTTAAATCGCCAGTCTCTATAAAATCAAACGAAATTTCCACCTTGTCTGGGTGCTCATCGTCAGAATAAGAAACATTTCCGTTTACGTTTATCAGCCATGCGCGACCGTCGTACATCTTTAAAACCTTTGGCTTTTTATTCGTCAGCCAGTCAATAAATGTTTCACGATAGTCCACAGAACCATCAAAATCAAACATATCTGTTGACTGATCCCATTTGATAATAACGCCAGAGAAGTTTCCGTTGTAATAGTTCGCTTCACTGCCGTAGAACACAATGGGATATTTACTGCTAAGTGTTGTTTCAACGGCGGCTTCCTGATTGCGTGTCACACCAGTTACCTTCGGCTCGAGACCGACATAATACGAAGTATCCTTATCCATCAGCCATGCACCTTCAAATTCACTGACAACATTGGCAGATGCAGACAATTGCTCAATATCATCTACAACAGGGACAGCTGCATATTGATACATAGTCTTTCTACCACGAGCATATTTGTCATAGCAAACAAACGAGATAGAGCCGATTATATTTTTGATACTTCTCTCATAAATTGTTGTCCACTCATATTTACCAACTTCTCTTCGCTTGACCCGAATCAAATCAAAGTTGTCTCTCATTTCCGTTGTTATAGTAATCGAAAGTTTGATTTTTCCTTCTCTTTTTTCGTTTTTCGCTACGATTTCAAGATTCTGTAGTTGCCCATTATATGCAATCCTAAACGCGCAAAAACCAGTGTCCAACAGATAACCATTTACGGTCTCTCCTGTTGCCCGCACGTAATAAACCTTATTGTTATCAAGACTTTCTACGTTAAAGCTGTGTGCAATAGTGCCATAGTGTGTCTCTTCATAAAGCAAGTTTTTATCTCCATCATAAAGCTAATACTTATACAGGCTCAGTGTCTCTCCCTGGTCTTCGATGTTTTTATACTGTACATCAAAAGAAAAAGCAGGGAACGGAATTGTTGTTACAGTGGTTGAATCAACGTCTGTGAACTTCAGCACTGGCTTTTCGTGACAATAAAAAAGAACGGCATCGCTCAGATCACTTTGCTTGCCGCTCTGGTTCTTTACTGCAATTTTAAGATAGTAGGGAAGTAATCTATTATGTACAAGACCCGCTGGTAACGTGAATGTCCGTATCGAAGATGCCCCGCTTGTCTGTACTTTCTGGTCAATAATAATATTACCGGAGGCATTATCACAGATTACATATTCGACTTCATTTACTGTATCATCATAACAGGTATATCGCACCGCGTTTTTCTGCGCTGCATCTATTACTGAAAATTTTGAAATTATCGGTTTTGCCAAATTGACGCCTCCTTTACTAATTTATTTTATTCCGTAAATAATACGCGGGATAGCATAGTTGGGGTATATTGAAACCTTTCCTGAATCATCCCAAAAACCTTTTTTGGTAGTATATCTAAAAGCATTTTTAAACGTAACTGTGACAGTGTTATTTTGAGAAACAGATACTGAAAAATATCTCATAATATTACTATTACACCATTCCCAATCCATATTATCAACAACGTCTGTATTAAATGACATACCTTCTTTATATGTTCCCTGAATAATGTTTTGTGACGGGTCTGCTTTATAATGTTCCCATTGTCTTACAAAGTATGCAGACGGATAACTAAAAAAAGTATGATACCAAATTGTCGAATTTGTAATTAATGGAACGACCATAGTATTCGTAGAAGTATAATAAGTCTCTATTCTTATTTTAGAGTCAATAATTGTCTGGGTTTCATATTCTGGATTTCCATAGCTGTCTGTGTTTCCTGTTGGAACTTGTTCGACATGGGTTATAGTTCCTTCCTGACCGTCGTCCACTTTTCCATTCTTAAACAATCCTCTAAAAAAGAATAAAAGCTCATTATATTGCGTCTGCGAATTATCAAAACTAAATGTTCCTACTTTATATTCTGCTTCTTCATAGTTTCTCCACAATTCTTTAAAAACAGAACCTGAAGCCAATTTGTCGGCAGATATTGTATTGTTGCCAATTGTGATACTTCCGCCAGAACCAATCGTTAAACCACCGCTTAAATTCAATCTGTTTGCATCGATTGTTCCGGTTGTAATCTTGCCTCCGTCTATTTGCGTAATGCTATTATTCACTGATTCAGAGTTTAAGACAGTTTGTCCGTTTTGAATCGTAACGGCTCCTGTTAACTCAATATTTTTTGCGCTGATTTTTACAGATTCTGGCTGGGCACTTATCATAGAAACAAGTTTTTCGCCAGTATAATCGTCTTTTTCTACGCGCAGTGTGATATCTTTTTCAGTCTGTGTGATCCTTGATTCAGCAGTAGAAACACGATTTTTTAAACTAGACATATCTTCGGTATACGTTGTTGCAGTTACACGAGCCTCTATTTGTTCTTTTGTTACCTTCAAGTCGGAATCATAGTCTGTCTTAAAAGTAGCAAGGTCGGCATTTGCTTTATTGGCGCTGTCCAACGCTTCATCCGCTTTAGTGTCGTCTGTGTATTTTGATGCTACCACCCAATCTAAACGATTATAACTAGCGGATATAGGACGAGAAACTTGACAAACAAGCATATAGCCATTGAAACTATAATCTGCCCATACGTCACCTTTACTATAAGGTGGAGATGGAGTATTAAAGAAAACACGTCGAGAGCCATCAGCGGTATCGGACTCTTTACTTACTATTTTCAAAATTTTTAATAAGTTTTCGTCATCAGCAGTAAGCCATTCATATTCATCTGTCCAAATATATGCTTTTTCTTCGTTACAATCATAATAAATATCACCAACATGTAATCGTTTTGCATCATCAGTTGACCAGTCTTTTGTTGGAGTTGTAGAGTTAGATGGCGCTCCATTGTATAGCCATAACACTATTTGCGAATCAATTTGATCCTTAATGTTAAAGAACTTACCTACATCTGTATATCGAATTACTGTATCAGCGAAATCTTTATCAATAAAAGAGGACAGCTGGTCTCCAACTACTTTGACCTTGCTGTCCACTGTTTTCATTGTACCAACATTATCGGGGGAACATACCAGCCGCTTCATATCGCCCTGCAACGCAGTCACAACCACACTCTGTCCAACGGTAAAAATCTGGTCAGAAGTAATATTGTACTGGCTTCCAAACACCGCGATCGTGTATGTATTCCCATTCACCGCAGTTACCACGCCAGTCTGCGATTTATCAAATTTTGCAGTGCCGAGCTTTTTATCAATCGTATCTACGATAACCTCGCTCAACACATCAATTGCATCTTGACTTTTTTGTGACATCTCGTCCCTCCCTTTATAATATGTATACTCAATCTCAACCTACCCAACCCACCCTGAGCCAAGTATACTTCGTATTTATTTTTGCTTAATGCTTTGCTTATCGTTTGTTAAGTTGCTGCACAATTCTATTTGGTAGACGATTCACAAGCTCGGAAGCAAGTGCATCGCTATCGCCAACAGGGTTGTTCACATTCACATCGCCAATAGACAAGGAAATACCGCCAGAACTACGACTTTGTACCATAGAGGCGGAGCCATTCTTTGCCAGCTGGTCACTGAACCACTTATCAGGATTGCCGCCCATCTCAAACAGGCGGGAAGTAATATCAGCCGGAACAACACCATCGCCAGTCTCAAGATAGGTATAACGACCAGAAGCAGGCTGACGCACCAGCATTTCGGGGCCAGCTTCATCAACATTGTAAGTGCCGCCGTGTTTGATCTTCTTATCGCCGGACGCCTTCTTGCCCCAGTTCCAGAACCAGAACTTAGAACCCCAGAATTTATCCCATTTGGATTGTTTCTTTTCCTCTGGTGCACTCTCCTCTGTCTTATTCTCCTCGCTTATAGTACCCTGAGTGGCATTTATCGTGAGATTCGTAATACCAGTAGCTTTCTTTGTGTTTTCGGCAGTTTCAGAACTGGTGTTGGCTGTGTCCTTTGTATTCTCGGCAGTTTCTTTACTCTTGCCAAAAATATCTTTGCACAGATTTACAACCGCACCAATCGGGCTAATATCCCAGAAGAAAGAAGCAACGGACTTTATTGCCTTCTTGCCAAAGCCATCTTCTTTATTAGACCAGATTTTCTTCTGATTCTTCATGGCCTTTGTGCCGCCATATATACCAAGCGCTGCGGCACCGGCGATTGGAATCGCGGCAGGTCCAGCTGCAGCCAAAGCACTTCCTGCTGTACCAATAAATTTTTCAGCACCAGCAAGTAACTTACTTCCTCCACCAACGATAGCAGAGCCAATTTTACTGTTCTTGACTGCGCCACCAATGGTTTTGAATCCATCCACAACCGTGGAAACAATACCGCCACCGGAACCGCTAAATGTTTCATGGGCACCGGCTTTAATTGCTTTCCAGACACCACCAACTTTTTCAATAAGACCGTTTCCAGAGGTTTGCACCTTGCTACTTAATTTCTCGAAGAATGTTTCAACAGTTTTTCCAGATTCTGCAGCAGCTTCTTCGCCACCCTTATTGAAGAATCCTTTTATCGTATTCCACAGACCTTTTGTACCAAGATCTTTGTACTCACCAGTCTTAAGCATGGAATACAGGTTATTTACCTTCGTGAGCGTATTGATCAGTGATTCAAGGCTTGCAATCAAATTCTGGATGCCGGTGATCGCGCTGCCGGTATGCTGATTTTACGATATGGACACAAGGCTTGCATACACCGGTCAATATCATCAAATACGACATCTTTTCTTCGACCACGTTCTGTCTTTTCGTGTTCAAAATATTGACAGATATCGTATAGACGAATTTCAATCGCTTCTACCGCACCATTGAACTTGTGGTGATTTATGATTACGGAATAAATATAATCAGAGTAAGTAATCCTGTCTATTTCCAATGAATCGAAATCTTTACAGATGCCTTTGATAATATATTCCAAAGCTATTACACCAGATCTATCTGGTGCTACAATATCACAGTCGTGCTCAATTGCGTATTTGCAAGCATCATATGAACGTCCATACCCACGAGGTAAAAGAACTTTCTCCATCACTTAACCTCCTCGTCCATAACAGCTCCACAGTCAGGACAAAACTTTGATTCATCGACATTTTTGCTAGAATGACAAGCCGAGCATTCAACAAAGAAGCTTTCTCCAAAATCTTCAAAATGTTCAATCCAGTGGGCATGAACCACTCGACGGAACTCACCGCCAGCGGCCATCTCTTCTTGCATGTATTGAATTGCCCCATTCAAAGTCATCTTGCATACAGTTTTCTGAAAAGCAGAAACAGGACTGTTATCAATCAATGGCTTTGTATCTTCCAATGTTTGAATCAAGTGTGTCGCGTTAATAAACTTATCCATCACTTAACCTCCTTAGCTACCAAACGAATCGTCTCATCAATCCATTCAAGCTGCGTCAGCAAAACATCCACGGTATCGGCATCACTCTCGGAAATATTCAAATCCTTAATCTTATGTAAAGCCCATTCAAGGTTCGGGTAATAGCCGACCGTAACCTCCTTTACGCCAGTGCCCATTTCACAAGTCTTTGGATTCTTACCAGCTGGCCGCTGCTCAACGATAACGAGATTCCGCTCGTCGCAGTTCTTTATAATGTATTTACCAATTTGCACTCGCATCTCTTAATCTCCTTCTTTAACCAAATTCATACAATCAATATATTTATCATAAACCCAATTAAGAGTGAGATCGAGAGTGCTCTTCAACGTTGTTATCACGATATAAAGCTGGTGTCATACGAAGAAGAGAAACTTGATGTGCGGTGGTTTTGCGCAAAAGATGTTACTCCTCCTGTCCCGGAGTACGGTATGTGTTCGGAAGACGTAATCGTAAAGTACAAGGATGGTACAGAAAGCGTTGCGTGCATCACATTTAATGGCGTATGGTATGATACGGATTACAATGAAGTTGCAGATACAATAGTATATTGGCGATATATGACGGAGGAAGAGAAGAATGGGGCTTAAAGAGCGTGAGAAGATTCTCTTTACTATGTGTTGGACATTCCGAAAAGTTATGTGGCCTCGCCAAGTCTATGCTTGCCTTCGTAAAATTATTCCATACAAGCAATTTGTTTACTACCTTAAAAAGTGGGAGGAATTTGGTTTTTACGACTATGGAGTAAATCAAGAACTTGGCTGGTTCTATCCAGAAAACTTTCCAGATAGATACAAGGAAATAATTGAGGGTGTAGAAGATTTTAAAGAATGCAAAACCGGATGTGTTTTCTAAAATTCCGCTTTTAACAGAAAGGAAAGGTATGTTTAAGACTTTTAAAAATACTGTTGTATGCGTACTTCTAGCAGCTGTTATGCTGACTGGATGCAACGCAAGTGTGAAAGACTCAGTAGGGAATGTAGCCAAAGAGAATGGCTGGTTCTATCGCATTGGTGACACTCCTATGGTGTACGATAAGGATACACACGTTATGTATTATTTATTCAGTAAATGCTTCGGAAATCAAGGCTACGGCTATATGTCTCCTTATTATAATGAGCACGGTCAGATGTGCTATTACGTTGATGGTCAGATTATTCCAATCGAGGAGGTGCTAATCGATGCTGACTGAGATTGTTTGGTTCGTGACCAAAGCTTATATTATTTTGCTTTTAACCGCAACTGTAATTCGCTCCGAGCAGATTCTGTATGATATTTCTACATATATTTTCCGAGGTGATAGAAAGAATGGAATGTATGGTTGCGTCGTACTGAATATTTTTATTATCGTATGTGCAAGTATGTGGGTGAGGTTTATTTGAGATGGGATATTTTGAAGATTATAGCTGGTGTGAACCAGAGGCAGAGTCTCAGGCTGACCAAATTGTATCTAGCGCAATTGAGCAACTAAAAAATCTTGTTTCTGATAGCGCTAAGACTACCATGAAAGAATATCAAGACTTGGAAACGAGAAAAATTAAACTTCAGCGTGAAGTCAATGAGCTCGAATACAAAAAACACAAGTCCGAAGAAGAACTTAAAGACCAGATTGCTTTATATAAGCGAATGGACGAACATGATTTGCCAAAAGGCTTTGTAAATAAAATCGTTGGTGCGTTGATTGGTGATTTCAAAATTGGAGACGATGCTTGGACAATAGAAGCCAAGTATAAAAGTTACGAGTGTCCATTATGTCATGGGAAAGGAGTTGTCTCTACAAGAATCAATGGAAGCATAGACCGTGATATTAAATGTCCTGAATGTAACGGATATAAAAGAGTCTCAAATCTTTCCTACTATGCACAAAAAAGAAAGATTGCAAGATTTGATATAAGGCTTAATTTTAATAATCTTAACCAAATGTGGGTAGCCGACGAAGATCACATTATTTTTTGCGACGGAGATTATAACAGGTATGTAAATGGCCTTTATAAAACTGAGCAGGAAGCAATCGATGCAGCTGCTAAGAAGAACGCAGAGGTGAGTAAGTGAATTACGCTAAAATCGTTCCATGTGATATAGCGAATGGCGAAGGAGTGCGCGTCACATTGTTCGTACAGGGTTGTGACCATCACTGCCCCGGCTGTCAGAATCCTACCACATGGGACCCGAATGGTGGTCAGCCATTCACAGATGAAACGCTCGATAAAATTGTAGATTTACTTCGACCTGATTATATTCAAGGGCTTACACTCACTGGTGGAGATCCACTGTTGCCGGAAAATAGAGAAGTTGTTGAGAAGATTGTTCATCGTGTATGGACTGAATTTTTAAGCAAAAAAGATGTGTGGCTCTGGACTGGATATAAATGGGAAGATTTGTGGAATCAAGACGGACTCGTATCTGACATCCTTGCTGATATCAATGTGCTTGTAGATGGGCCATTTATTGAATCAGAGAAAGATATCTCTCTTCCATATATGGGGAGTAAGAACCAACGAGTAATTGACATCAAATTGAGTCTTGGATATAAAGAACCGACTCTTTGGTGGACTCCAGAAAAGAAAGGAAAATAATATGAATTTTAGTGATTTTGGCTCGATGCAGAATATCACGCCTTATCGCCCCAACATTAAAATCAACAAATTGCACGACGATGCTCATCTGCCAACTTATGGTTCTGCAAATGCTGCTTGCGCAGACTTGTACGCTTATATCGGTTTTGATGACGCAACGATGGTAAACAAGAATGGCGACCGTTGTATTATGATTCAACCGCATGAGACCGTTAAGGTACATACTGGTTTACGGATGGCTCCGCCTGAAGGTTGGTATGTCGCTATCTATGCTCGCAGCGGTTTGGCAACCAAGCAGGGACTTGCTCCTGCAAACAAAACTGGCATTTGCGATCAAGATTATCGTGGAGAGTATATTGTGGCACTACATAATCATTCCAACATCCCTCAAATGATTACTCATGGCGACCGTATTGCTCAGATGGCAGTTGTTCCGTTCTGGCAGGCTTATTTTGAAGAAGTTTCTGAATTGGACGAGACTGAGCGTGGAGCTGGTGGGTTTGGTTCTACTGGAAAACAGTAATCGAGGTGTTTATGGGAAAGACAATTGATACGTCCGAGCTTCTGTATCGGATGGGCAAGTACGCAGAAATCGATGCTGGAGAAGAAAAACATGATGCGTTTATGCATTTTATGCTTCTTTTGACCCGCACAATTGAGAAAATGCCGAATGCTGCATTGACTCATAAAAATCCGATTGATGATGAGATTATGGGGAATCAGTACAAGCTGGCGAACGCAATATCACTGGTGACTGGTCGCACTAGAAACGACGGCTGGTATCTCACTTGGATTGGCATGACCATGAAGATTGTACGGTTGAAGAGTGGAGAATCAGCTGGTTTCCGGTACATCAAAGATAATGAGGGGCATGATTATCCGGGCGCAATGCACACATCTTGTGTTGTTGATTATTACATCTCAAGTGACAAGAAAAATGTTATTGTCCAGACTGAGAACACTATTTATAAATTTGAAAAAATTGAAGAGGACTAAATTATGGCTAAGTATTTTTACGTTTACAATATCGTCGGTGTCGAAGATTCTATTGTGAAAATGTTTAACACTGAGACTGGTGCGGTAGGAGAGAAATCGATTCAGAAAGATCGCATTGACGGTTTTGTCGATGGTATCAAAGCAAGTGGATATCAACTGAATGAGGAACTGGCAGACGCTGATGTGGCAGAAGGTGAAGCAAAGCGTATTCTGGCAGAGAAGATGACTGCTTATCAGGCAGCTCGCGATGACTATCACAATAAGAGTGAAACTCTGAAGAAGGTTAAAGCAAAGTACGGTATTAAGTAAGGAGAATACATAATGAAGTGTTACGCTATTGAATCTCATTACGAGAAAGAAGCTCCATTTGGAATTGCATGGCAAATAAAGCTGTTTGATGGGCATACGCTTTTGGAAGAGTACGACCACATCTTCTATAACGAGATTGCTGGCTACTGCAAATGCCTTGAAGATATGGGGCTTATCGAGAATGTCGAAGTGAAACTGGACATCGAAAGCGAATTGAAGAAGCTACAGGATTTCCAGAAGAGTATCGATGAGATCACGGCGAAGGCCACGATGCTGGAAAATCCTGCAAAAAGTGTAGAAACACCTTCTATTAGAACAAAATATTCATTCTGGTAAAAGGTAAATTTTACGGAGGAAGTGATTCTATGGCATACGCAGGCAAAAATGGATACGATAAAGACACGGATATTTTATTTCCGATAGCTATTAATATTATTGGATGGGTAGGTAAAGCAGATAGAGAAGAGATTCTTGATCTTAGTTTTGAACGAATTTCCCTTTATCAAGTAGGGAAGATCCTTGAAAAACTTGGCTATCAGAATATTGATATGAGCGAAAACGGATGGGAAATGGATTACTGGTGGGAGTACGAACTTGCCAATAACGCCAATGATATTCCGAACCTTCCTTGTCGAGTTCAAATTAAAGGAAGTTGCGCAGAGGGCACAATGATGCTTAATGTTTTAGATAACGAATAACTCTAACAGTAGTGGTGGGTGGGTGGAATAAACAATATGAAAGCACATATTCAAGAAGAAAAGAAAACAACTCCATTAAAACTTGGCGATGGAATATTACTTCAAGAAAAAGACGGCAAAATTTACAAGGTTTGCGACACGGCAGAATATGACGAGACGCATACTGACGATGAGGTTATCAAAGTTGCTTTGTCTGAAGAAAATATGATTATTGGATCGAACTTTTTTAACACATCGTTTGTGTTTACAGATTGAGGTGAGCTGCTATGATTATGGTTATCCAACACAAAGGAACTCCAAAGAAAAAGAGATATGCTGCAAAGTTTTTATGTTCATGTGGGTGTGTCTTTTGGGCTGATGATGAAGATATAAAGTTTCCGAGCTATTCTGTTATGCGAGAATATACACTGGGCTTAAAACTAGCAGAATGTCCAGAGTGCGGAGAGCAAGTTGTCTCTTGTCTCCCGGAAGTTTCCAGAGAGAAAATTTTTGTGGATTGAGGTATGATTATGGCAATTAAAATTATCAAACATAAAAGAGAACCAGAAAAACTGGCTTATAAATTTTTATGTGATTGCGGTTGTGAGTTTTGGTCTGACGCAGATAGCGTGATAGAAGTTAGCTCATGCGGGTGTGTTTTTCTTTATCAAACCAAATGCCCTGAATGCGGTTGTACTGTTAGTATGGTGCCGAATCTTGAGCTTAATATAATGCCTAGAAATAAGATTTTTGATGAATAACTGGAAAGCGAGAAAGAATGGCTATTTGCAGTAAATGTCTACATAAAGAAGTATGTGCTTTTAGGAAGCAGCTAGGAGATTGCTGTACTGAATCTTGCAAAAATTTCTTTGGCTGGGTTAAGGTCATGGATGAGCGTCCGATTCTTTTAAAAGATAACCTTGTAATAAGCGATTATGGTCTGTCGTTTATTGGATATTACGATTACAATAAGAGAGATCGAGAACACTTTTGCGATGCAAACACACTTGAAAAAATTTATGAATGTCCATCTTACTGGCTGAAAGGACTTGGTTTACATGAGCAAGAACGAATCGCAAACAAAGAATATAAAAAACGATTGGTGGCTTGTAAAGAAGCGGAGAGCGTACTTTAAATTGTTTCTGATGCAGACGAGAGTTGACTTTTTTGACGCAATTTGCAGAGCGTGTGAGAGAATCGAAAGATGGTGTAAGAGATGAAGGTTGTAGAACTTATCAAAAAGCTGAATGAAATCGGATACGACGAGAATACCGAATTGACTTTTGGGGTTGTTAATAGAGTAAACGGTAACTGGTATGAGGCTCCGTTCGATGAAATCAACTATGGAATCGATTTGACTGGCGAACCATACCATAATGATGAAATCAATATTGACATTGATGTAGATTCTGTAGAAGAATATCAGAAAGAAAAAGCAGATTCGGCTATTGAAAGTTTTGTTGATGAGATTCAGGAAGTTTTAAATAAATATCAGCGTAAGTTTATTTTTTAAGAACTAGACTTTTATGAGGTGGTAAATTATGATTGAACGCGGGAGTTTTTATGTCGTAGATGATTTTATGATTGTGGCACGTGATTATGAGCGTGAAGATGGGTATGGCCGTGCTTGGAATAGAGTATGTTCAAACAAAGAATCTCTTAAAATCTATTGCGACGCATTAGTTGATTGTGGATATAGAGATACAACTGGTGAAAAGAAATATGACTAAGCAAATAGGCTATTATAAATCCGACTGGTATATTATGGGCATCGACGGAAAATATAACAACGCCTGTATCTCGCATACAGAATCGCAGCTTCGATATACAGTTCCGAGGTCGCCAGAATGGACCATCAATGGATTGGGTTTTGCTTACCTTAGAGAACATGGGTTTGAAGATTATCCTGAACTCTATGGTATTGTATTCTATGACATGGAGTGGTGGCGACGAAAACACTATCCGGGGGACTTTTATGTAGAGATACCAATTTGCGATTTATATGCAGATTCATTTCATTTAAAATGGCGTTGCAAGGAATTTCGTGTACATCAATGGTCTTGCTTGCGTAAAGAAACAAAGTGGGTGAAAGGCAAAAGTAACTACACTATTTGTGAGCTTGCCGATAAGTTGCCACATGAAGAATTTATAGAATATCTTAAAGACAACGGTATCTATATTGTAAACGAAGGTGGTGTTGGACTTGGATGATAATAACAAAAAACTCACTCTTGGAGAAAAGATCTTGTTTTTGACAGTCGGTGTACTCATTACTCTTATTGTTGGATATTTTGTATGGACGATTGGAGAAGAAATCTATCGCCAGTACAACCCGATTGAATGGACTGCTACTATTGAAGAACTGGAATCGGGCATCTACGGATATACATCCACTACGGTATCCAATATTCCAGCAGAAAATTATGAGATGCTTACAGTTCTTTGTAATGGCACATACATGAATATCAAAGGCCATGTACAGATTGTATACGATAGTAATACTCCGTATATCGAATATAAATCGACCAGTATTGTCAATGCAGACTCTGTGATTATCCATGCACAGAAAGGGCAGATTAAGAATAACGGAGTTAGCACAGTGAGGTAATAAAATGACCAAAGAATTAGGGTTTTATAAAGACCAAACAGAATATTATAAAAGATCAATTGAAGATCTACTGCACCATTATACTGATAGCTGTAGCATATGTACGGTTAATTTAGATTGCAGTGAATGCGTTGTGGATAATTTTATCAATCAGCTACGAAATATTCTGTATAGTAGTAGTGAGTATAAAGGAGAAAACATATGAAGCTGCTTTTACAGTCTAATGGAGGATTTTCTGGATTCTATAGTAGATTTATTTTGATTGATACCGATTCACACAAGATGGTAAAAACGAATGGTATCATAAAGGATGATTTGACCAGTATAAAATATATTTGGGATTATCTTGAAAATGAAAAGATTCCAGATATTGACGACTTCGGTAAATCACTTGTTCAGGATTTTGATTATGATATATCCCTACTTGAATGTTTTCTGCCAACTGCTCAAGTGATTACGAATACTTCTATTGCGATTATGGACGACATCAATTATGATGTTTATCTATCATCTGAAAACGTTCCGTACAGAAAGTTCAGATTGAATTCTTCATCATATCTTGAAAATGACGCTCTCAGCGCAAAGCTTAGGAAACTATTTCAGACATTCTTATAAAACTTGGCTTCTTATAAAGGAGGTTTACAATGATTATTGATTGCAAATCTATTGCACAAGATATCAAAAATAAAATTAAGAATGTTATCGCAGAAGATGACTACGCTCCTATTTTACATATTTATCAAGTAGGGGACAACCCTGCATCCAACGCTTATATTCGCGGCAAGCTGCGTGACTGTGAAGAGGTTGGAATCGAAGCGGAGCTTATCAAGCTGCCAGAAAATATTACTGAAGATGAATTGAACAACAAGATCTTAGAAGATTATAATTGGGAAGATGTGGACGGTATCATCGTCCAGCTTCCACTGCCCAAACATATCAACCCTCAAAATATCTACATTCCAGACGCAGTTGATGTTGATGGTTTTAATTCTACATCTCCATTTCAGCCGTGCACTCCACTGGGTGTTATGAAGATTTTTGACTCCATCGGTTACGATCTGGATGGCAAGAATGTGCTTGTGTGTGGTCAGTCTGATATCGTAGGTCGTCCGCTGGTCGATATGCTGATTAAACGGCACTGTAATGTGATCTCTGTGAATAGCAGCGGAAACGCTCTTCGTTATTACGCTCTCCACGACGGTCTTGTAGATGTTGTCATATCTGCGGTTGGGGAACGCGATTTTATTTCGCCGTTAGATTTGTTTAACGTAGATGTCTGCATCGATGTTGGTATCAATTATGACGAGAATGGCAAGCAGCACGGTGACTGCGCTGACGCTGTTTATAACATGAAAGATATCAAGGTGACCCCTCGTATCGGTGGAGTCGGCCTCATGACCCGTGCCATGCTCTTATATAATGTATGTGTAGCTAAATATGGTGAGCACAAGATGGAAGAGGTGATTGGATGAATGAAGTCCCAATTTGGGAAAAGATAACCCTGACAATCGAGGAAGCAGCGGCGTATTCTAATATCGGCCAATGTAAAATACGTGAACTTCTCCAAGATAGAAATTGCCCGTTTATAATGTTTGTTGGTAAAAAGCAACTTGTTAAACGAAAAGCATTTGAAAGATACATAGAACAAACATATTCCATTTGAATGTATGGCTCTGATGTGATATAATCAAATTGTCACATCGGAGCTCTTTATTTAACGTAAGGAGCTTATTATGGAAAGAAGAAAAGATAATAAAGGACGTGTTTTGAAAGAGGGTGAGTCGCAACGTAAAGATGGTCTGTACCAGTATCGTTGGACAGATAAGTTTGGAAAGCGCCGCACTATTTATTCTGGCGACTTAAAAGAATTAAGAGCAAGGATTGAAAGTTTAACAGAGTATGAAATACAAGGCATCGACCCAATAGCAAACTCAATGACGGTGAAAGAGCTCGTAAAAAAATATTCCGATCTTCATAAGCCGTCTTTAAAGGAGACAACAACAAAGAACATAGATACTTTCATGAAAATTCTTTCTGGGTGTACTTTTGCCAATAAAACAATCGCATCAATAACACCGACAGAAGCAAAAGTGTTCATGAAAGAACTATATGATAAGGGGTACTGTTATGGTACAATAAATAACTATAAAGGACTACTACGACCGGCTTTTGAACTTGCCTGCGATGATAAAATTTTGTCAAGGAATCCTTTTAGCTTTCGACTTTCAAAAGTTGTGCCAAAAGAAAACAAGACAAAAACTATTCTGTCGAATGAACAATTTTCAAATCTTGTTGATTTCTGCAAAAAAGATATCTATCTCAGTCAGCACGTTGATGAACTTATAATCTTATATGAGACCGGACTTCGTGTTAGTGAGTTTTGTGGATTAACCGTAAGTGACATTGATTTAGAGCAGGGAATTGTAAATGTGAACCACCAGCTTGTATATCTTCATGGAGAGTTCTCAATCCAATCTCCAAAAACAAAAAGTGGTGTACGCATCATACCAATGTCGCAAAAAGCCAGAGAAGCATTTTCACACATTATGAGTACAAGACCACAGCTGGATGAAGAGCCGAGCATAAGTGGATATTGTGGCTTTCTACAAGTCAGTTACAAAAACAGCCCTCGTTCAGCAGTTAGTGTTGAATCAAATGTGCGACAAGCTATAAAGAGATACAATAAGGTTAATCCGCAAGAGCAACTTCCAACTGCAATCACACCTCATACTTTAAGGCATATGTTCTGCACCAGAATGGTAGAATCTGGGATGAACATTAAAGCTGTCCAGTATGTGATGGGACACAGTAAAGTCAATATGACATTAGATGTTTATAGTCATGTGGATGCTGAAAAAGCAGTTGCGGAGTTCCGAAAGATAATTCAGTAATTTTATATACTTTATAAGAATAAATTGTCAACTTCCTATAAATTGGACAATTTTTACTACACCAATTACTACACCACTTTTTCAAATCTGGTATGACATAATATAATAGAATATGAACTAGACGAGCGTGCAATAAAGAGCGGTAGAAAAGCAAGAAGAAGAAAAATAACGAATTATCGTTATGAATACAAAAGCGAACAATAACCCAAGCGAAAATATGTGCAAAGTGTAAAAATTACAAAAAAATTACAAAACCCTATTGCAAAATGGTTTCAAAAGAGTTACAATATGGTTACAGCAAGGGCAAAGCCCCAAGGCTGTGTGTGAAATCTTTTTCTTCTTGTTTTTGGGATACTGGGCGCGGATCCTCCTCCTCCGGCTGTTCTCCTTCACAGCTATGATCCATGCGCCGCACAGGCAGTGTCCCGCTTCGTGTGCAAAAGGGCTCGTCCGGTGATTCGGACGAGCTTTTTTGCATTCTGTAAGCTCTGATTTGCCTGCAAAAGTGATACTTCAAAAATCAAAGTATGACCAATGCCTAAAAACGCTTGGCAATTTGTCTGTTTTTCCGCAAAGGACAATTATAAAGTTTGGCGCGGCAGGGGTTTGTATTCTTGCGGGCTTTGTGGTAAAGTATATACAATCAATTTATAGGCAGCAAACATGAATGATTTTGATGCTGATTGTATCGGATGCGTTAAGGTGTATCTGAAAACAAAGAAAATGACGAATATTTCGCAAGCACAAGCGGGATTTAAGGCAAATAGCCGCAGG
>ENA-ORKV01000628-ORKV01000628.1-human-gut-metagenome-genome-assembly--contig:-NODE-628-length-39439-cov-8.452670_pt1 | contig 39439 bp, 29 predicted proteins | sample MGYA00243058_ERZ508805 | MGnify/ENA primary metagenome ERZ508805 (study PRJEB26277, sample SAMN04329770) | human gut metagenome | biome: human-associated habitat | host: Homo sapiens | place: USA... | reverse complement strand
ATCTCGTTCCACCTTATGTTATGTTATTAGGTATAAATATATTCTTTTTATCCCATAATCTTAAAGTTTGTTGGCTCCTACCTATTAACTCACTAAATTCTCCAATAGAATAATATTTCATATAATTCACCACTTGTAATCTGTTATGCAAGAAATCTATTTAAAACAAATATATTTTATTAGGTTTTAGTAAATTTATTGCAACAGGTCAAAGCCTCCTAGTATTATTTTATACATTATATTTTATTACTTTTTTACTTAATATTAAATAATAAATTCACACTTTTTTATTTTTAAACATAATATAAATTATCTTTAAGTAACAATGGTGAAAAAATTTATGCACAATAATTATGAAAACTGTAATAGAACTAACTCAAATAGAGATGATTACAGAGAAAGACAAATTTATAGGTAGCACAGAATTTGCAGAGGAAGGGCGTGACCGTCATAATCATAGATTTACTGGTGTAACAGGAGAAGCTATTAGATATGGTAAGCCACATGTCCACAAAATAAGAACAAGAACAATGTTAAAATAAAAGGCTGCATTTTCATGCAGCTTCTTTTTTCAAAATATAAAAATTTTCTATTTAAATTCTAATAAATATTTTATTTCTTTTTTGCTTAAAAAGCTTCCTTTAAAATCCTGTGGATTATCTTCAGATAATACTGAAGAAATTATTCTATTTTTTTCTTCTTTTAATTTCATCATATTTTCTTCTATTGTATCTTTTGAAATTATTTTAATTACTTCAACTTCATTTTTTTGACCTATTCTATGGGCTCTATCTGTTGCTTGATTTTCTACAGCAGGATTCCACCAAGGGTCAAAATGAATAACCCTTTCTGCAGAAGTTAAATTTAATCCTGTACCTCCTGCCTTTAATGAAATAAGAAATATTTTTACATCTAGAGAATTATTAAACTCTTCACAAAGTCTAACCCTTTCCTCTGCTTTAGTTGAACCATCTAAGTAATAATATTTTATATTTAAAGGTTCAAGTTTATCCTTTAATTTACTTAATACAGTAGTAAATTGAGAAAAAATTAAGGTTTTTTTATTTTCTTTTAAAGAACTTTCTATTAATTTAAGTATAGCATTAACCTTTCCACTTCCTCCCTTATAACTTTCATCAACTATTGAAGGGTCTAAGGCTATTTGTCTTAGTTTTGTAAGAAACGATAAGACAGATATAAAATTATTTTCTTCTTTAGCTTTCTTTTTAATAGATTCTAAGTTTAATTTATAATATTCTTTTTGCTTTTCTGTCATTGAAACATAATATGTCCATTGATTTTTATTTGGAAGTTCTGTTAATACTTCTTTTTTGGTTCTTCTTAAAATAAAGGGCTTTATAATAAGCTTTAAATATTTAAATTCATCATCTTCTATCTTTTTAAGTTTTTCCTTAAATTCTTTTTCTGAAAATAAATATCCTGGCTTTAAAAAATCAAAAATGCTCCAAAGTTCCATTAAGTTATTTTCTATTGGAGTACCTGTTAGGGCAAATCTTGTTTCACTTTTTATTGTTTTAACATTTTTTGCCACTTTAGATTTTGAATTTTTTATATTTTGTCCTTCATCTATTATTAAATTATCAAATACTATAGAATCATAATATTCTAAATCCATATTTAATGTACTATAGGAAGTTAAAACAACATCATACTCTAAAATATCTTTTAAAATATTTATTCTCTTTTCTTTATTACCATGAATAAAGGCAACTTTTAAAGAAGGGGCAAACTTTTTAAATTCCTCTAACCAATTATAAACTAAGGAAGTTTCAGTTATAACCATAGATTTTTCACCTTTATTAAGAAGTAAAAAGCTTATTGCTTGAATAGTTTTTCCAAGTCCCATTTCATCTGCAAGTATCCCAAAAAGCTTATCTTTTTTCTTATTTTCCATCCACTCTAAACCTTTCAATTGATAATCTTTAAGTACAGCATTTAACTCTTTAGGTTGAGATACTTTTACATTATTTTTATGATTTTTTAATATTTCTATAAAATTTATATTTTCCTTTTCTTCTAAAAGTAATTCTTCATATCCTTCAGGTATTATAGTATCTTTTCCATTAAAGTGAATAAAGTTTAAAAAGTTCATATAACTTTTTATTTTTTTATCAGAAAAATCTATAAAACTATAGTTATTAAATCTGTAAAAATTATCCCCATTTTTAAAGCTTTCAATACAATTTATAAATTCTTTTTCAATTTCTTCATTATTCAAACTAAATAATACTCTATCTTCTAAAGTGCTAACACTTCCTTTAATATCATTTACTGATAAAAGTTTAAATTTATAAAGTTCTTTTGTAGTTTCTATTTTGCAATATCTTTCTATTTTAGATTTTAATAAATTAAATAACTCTTCATCATCTCCTAAAAATAAATATTCTTCATTATTTTTAGTAAACTTATGTGAAAATAATATTTCTTCAATAGTTTTTACCTTTTCAGATTTCATTAAATATTCTTTTACTTTAAATTTACAATATATATTTTCATTCTTTTTATAAAAACTTAAAATTATAGAAGTTCTTTCTGCTAAAATCTTTTTAACATCATCATTTATTGTTAAATCACCAATAAAAGAAAGTATTTTAACCATATTCTCTAAAATTTCTTTTTTAATATATACATAAGATTTTTCACTTAGCTTTTTATAAATAGGAAAGTAATATTCACATTGATTCATAGGAGGCGTATAAACTTTTCTATCATATATAAATACAGTTCCATTATCATCTAAAGCTTTTGCTTTATTCTTTAAAGTTTGAAGTTTTATTTTGTTATTTTCAGTTTTTAATGTAAATTTTAATGGAAGTTTTTTATATGTATTTTGTCCATTATACTCTACAGAATCCATTCTTAAATAGATAGGAATATTTTTAAATTTTAATAAAAATCCCCTTAACTCATTTTTATTAATTATAAAATTAACTTTTCTTAACTTTTTTAAAAGTTCTATTTCCTCTTTACTATAATCTATATTCTTTAGAAAATAAGCTCCTTTTTTAGAAAAAACATTAAATTCTAATTCTGAGATATTTGATATTTTTATTCTATTAGCCTTTTTTAAATATAAAAATATATTAAAGCTATTAATATCTTCAAAACTTTTTTCAATAGTAACTTTTAAATTTACCCTTTCTTTTTTAGAATCTTCCCTATCTATTCCTAAATTCTCTAACACCTTTAAAGTAGTAGCTACTATATGTTTACAAGCAAACTGATTTCCAGAAACTCTAGCCTCTTTATTTAATTCACAATTACACTTTAATTGAACTTTACCACTTTCCCCTAATTTTATATTAGTGCTTATAAGCCTTACTTTATCCTGTACAATGCCATATATTATAGTATTTTTTCCTATCTTTCTTATATCTATATTTTTTACACATTTATCTTGAAAAAGTTTTTCTCCATTTCTATAACTTAAAGATGTTTTATTTTTAAGGACAATATTATTTAACAATTTAAAATCCAAAAAAAATCACCTCCTAAAATAAATAAGAGCTAGTTTTTAAAACTAACCCTAAAAAGTTCATTAGTAATACCTTTCTTTTATTCTTTTTGTAAATCCATAATCAATAATTACTGGCTTTCCATCAATTATTCCCCAACTACTTTTTTTATTTAAATCATTTAACAAAAGGTTATAGTTAGATTTTAATTTTTTTAACTCAGGTAAATTAAAAAATTCCATCCTGTTTTTCACATTAAAATAATCCCATATATCATAAATATTTCTTACTTTTTTAGCCTTTCTCATTATTATAAAGTTGTATCTTTTAGAAGCTTGTACAACTCTTGCTAGAATTTCAGAATTATCTTCTTCTGAAATTTTATATTCCATTCGATTTTGCTCAACACCAGCCATATTTTTTGCTATCTTTACAACATGACCATTGTTTAAATCATAAACCTTTCTACTAGAACCTTCTCCAAGATATTTATAAGCTCCTCTTTTTACATTAAGCATAATTGAATTATATGAAATAAGCATAGCTATCCCCTACTTCAATATAATTTACTAAAGATAATTACCTTTAATATACTACATTTTATTTAAATTATGCTTAATTTGTTCTTATTTTAATAAATATATAAATAAATTCCAAACCAGTGCAAAATAGCCCCTCCTAAAACAAAAAAGTGCCATTTAAAATGGTCATATTTTTTATTTCTAGCAAAAGGAATCATTCCAATTGTATAAATAACTCCACCTATTAATATCATCCAAAATAAATTCATATTATTTCTAATAAAGTCTGGTATAAATAAAATTCCACCAACCCAACCTATTATAAAATACAAAGAAAAATGAACCCAACTAAATCTTCCAGGACCAAATACACCTATTATTGTAATACCTAAAATAATCAAAAACCAATCAATACAAAAAAGTACAATACCTAAAGTATTCCCCCAATAAACAAGACATAAAGGAGCAAAAGTTCCTCCTATTAACAAATAAATAGAAGAATAATCAAACCTTCTCCACAATCTTTTTACTGTAGAACCACTTTTAAAAGCATGATAAAGACAACTCATTAACATAAGAAAAAATAAACTTATTCCATAAAAACAAGATGCCATTACCTTAAGACCTGTATCTGATTTAACCAAAAGCAACACCATTCCTGCTATTGCAAGAAGAGCACCTATTCCATGAGTTACAGCATTTCCAATTTCCTCTAAATTAGTTAGCTTTGGAGGCTCATTTAACTTTTGAATTTTCTTTTTTCTATCTTCCTTTTCTTGTTTTTTCTCTAAATTCTCTTTCATAACAAAAACCCTCCCCCTTAATTATATCATAAAAAAAAGCACCTCCCATTAAAGGTTAGTGCTTATCTTTTAAAGTTTTTAATTAAAAATTAATATTTCTAATGTATTAGAAAATATTATAATAATTATTTTCTTATTATTTAATAGCTATTTTTGATATACTTTTCCTTTTCAATACAATAGTTATTGAACTTAGTAATTCTTGCACAATATCCAGGAATTATAACCACAGTAGTAGTTGGCTCTTCAATAATAGCAGGTCCATGAACTACATCTCCATATACTAAGTTCTCACCTTTAAATACAGGTGTTGCCTTTATATCATTGAATTCCTTAAAGTATACTTTTCTAGTCCCATAATTTTTAACTTTCTCATATGCAAGATCTCCCTTGTTTATTTTTTGTTCTGGAATTACAGCTTCACGCTCATGCTTACCAATTGCTTTTACTCTCCAATAAACACATTCTATATACGTATCATCCTTCACAGAGAAAGTTCTCTCATGTTCTGCGTGAAATGCATCTTCCATCTTTTTAATACTTTCTTCAACAACATTATAATTTTCATCAAGAAAATCAGTTATATCAACTGACAATTCATATACTTGAAATGGATAATGTGCTTCCATATAAACTTCAATCTTTTGATATTCTTTTGCAATATTGTTTCTTTTAAAGAATTCTTTGGCTTTGTTTACTAAATCATGAATAAGCTTATTAGTTCCTTCATAGTTAAAGTTGTTTGTTAATGTATATAAGCTTCCATTATACTCTGAAATAATGTCAGAAAATATTCCTCCTACTGCACTCAAACCTCCTGCTGTTCTTGGAATAAGAAGTCTATCCATTTCAAGCCCTTCTGCAAGTGCAATAGCATGAAGTCCACAAGCACCTCCTCCTGAAATCATAGCATAACTTCTTGGGTCAATACCTTGCCAAATAGTAATATCTTTAATTGCTGCAATCATATTTACATTTACTGTTGCCCATATAGAATATGCTGCTTCCATTACACTAATTCCAAGCGGATCAGCTACATGTTCCTTAATAGCTGCCTTAGCAAGTTCCGGATACAATTTCATACGTCCATTATTAAAGAATTCTGGATTAAGATATCCAAGGACACAGTTAGCATCTGTTACAGTTGGTAATGTACCTCCACGATTGTAACATGCAGGGCCTGGAACTGAGCCAGCACTTCTAGGTCCAACACGAACCATACCACCATTATCTACCCATGCAATACTTCCACCTCCAGCACCAATGCTATGTACATTTACTCTAGAGATACCAGGGATTTCATCACCAATAATAGCTTCCTTAGATACAGAAATATTACCATTAATTACACAACTAACATCAAAGGTTGTTCCTCCCATGTCCAAAACTACTGCATTTTTTTCATTTAAATCACTTATAGCATATTTTCTTCCAGAAACTGGAGCCATAGATGGACCTGAATCTACTGAATATAATGGTCTTTCTACAATCTCTGCTGTACTCATAACGCCTCCAGCAGAATTAAGCATTCCAACTTTTCCAATAAAACCTTCTTTATTTAATCTTTTGTTTAAATTATTTGCATAAGTAGAAATAAGCTTTCTTAAAGAAGCATCCATTGCTGCTGATACCCACCTTCTATACTCACGACTGCTAGGATTTACTTCACAACTAGTTACGACAGTAACTTCTGGCCATACTTCTTTTACAATCTCTGCAGCACGTTTTTCATGCATAGGATTAGCAGTTGACCATAAGAAACAGATACAAATTGCTTCAACTCCATACTCTTTTAACTTTAAAGTTTGTTTTATCACATCCTCTTCACACAAAGGTGTGTCTATTCCTCCTTCAGAATTTATACGTTCCTTTACTGGAAGTGTAAGATAACGAGGTACAAATGGTTCTGGATAATCTAAGAACATATCAAATGGGTTTTTATTTGGTCCTTCTCTAAATAGAAATACATCTCTGAAGCCCTCAGTACAAATAACTCCAATTTTACCACATCTCTTTTCAACAATTGCATTAGTTGAGATAGTTGAACCATGTGTAAACAAGCCACCATTTTCAACACTAATATCTTTAAGAAATTCTTCAAAATCTTGATTATAGTGTTCAGCTGCCACCTTTAAAGCACCAAGAATTCCTTCTGTCCAATCATGAGGTGTAGTTGGTGATTTAAATACATTAACCTCTCCGTTTTCATCTAATACTGCAGCATCTGTAAAAGTGCCGCCAACATCTACGCAAACATACTTTGACATATCTTTTACCTCCTTATTTTATCTTAAATTTTTCATCTTTTCTCTTAAAGATTTTGTAGCTTCCACATCAGAACAATATTTTTCTTTAGAATCATTCACTATAACTCCATAGACATTCTTAGCAAATTCCTTACTAATCCATCCTTCACGAACTCTATGACATACTAATTCTGGATCTCTTTCTAAAGGATCTCCATACCCACCACCACTAGAACTTTCTGATACTATAGCTTCTCCAACTGAAATTGCAGGTTCAGCAAAAGCTGGTAATTCTTCTCTTGAAGTTTCCCCTTCCTCAATTTTATATTTCCATGCAGCTGCCTTATGTCCATCTAAGCCACCTTCTGCTCCTCTTGGTGGATTATCAATACCATCACAAGAATATGCACAAACAATAGGATCTTTTCTTGCTGTCATAACAAACTTACAAGATGGAGCTGAATCATATTTTCCTGCTCCTACAGAGTTTTCTAAAATCTCTTCTGATATAACTTTAAAAGGATATTGTTGTTCTAATACTTCTGTTGAATTCCAGTTCATAGCACCTCCAGTAACAGGATATTGATAAGTAATCCATCCATCATATCCATTAACTGCTGGTCCTCCAGTCATTCCACAAAATATTTGATTAACATAAGGTTCATTATTTTTTCTCCAGTCTACGCCTGACACTACTGCAACAGCTGGGCATTGTGTAGCACCACCTTCTGCCATACCCTTTTCACTAGTAATTTGATTCATAAGTGCTTGTACCCCAGAAATCACACGATCTGCCAAATTAGTTGTAGCCATAGATGATGAATATGGTTTTTTAGCTTTTCCAACTATACAACCTTCCCTCATTTTAACCTTGATACGACTCATTGCACCATCATTACAAGGTATATCACAAGGCATTCTATTTAGTACACCTGTTACTACACTGGCAAGAGTTGTTGCTTCACACATATTTAAACCACAAGGAAGTGAATCCACATTCTTTGTTAAATCAAATTCGATACATCCTTCTTCTGGTTTTGTATCACATATTATGTGAATATTAACCTCTGGAATAACACCCTCTATAGCATCAGCCTTAATATCATATTCATAATGACCCTTTGGAAGAGTCTTTAATTCTTCTTTCATTCTTTTTGCACCATAGTCTTGATATGCTTCACAGAAATCTTTAATAATATCATTGCCATATTCTTTACATAATTCTTCTAAACGTTTCTCACCTACTCTTGAAGAGCCAACACATGCTAGATAATCACCATACCACATATCTGGAACACGATTTCTCATCATAGCAATTTTAATAATATCTGCAACATCTTTATAGTCTTTTTGAATTTTGATACATGGCCAATCAATTGCACCTTCATCAAACATATCTTTTGCTGCTGGCACATAGGTACTTGGAATTGTGTTACCAATATCTGCTTGATGCCCTTTAGTTACTGCAAAGAACATTAACTCTCCATCATGAAACACTGGAGCAATATATGTATAATCTGCATGATGTGTATTTCCATGATATGGAGAATTATTTAAAAATAAATCTCCTTTTTTAATTCCCTCTGGATGCTCAAAACATGGACTAACAGTCAGTCCCATATTTGCACAATGTACAGGAATACTTTCTGCTAATGCAATTACTTTACCATTTCTATCACATATTGCTGTTGATAAATCGTGACATACACTCATTAATTGTGATCTTGCTGTTCTCATTAAAGTATTAGTCATTTCAAGTCCAATACTATAAAGACGGCTTGAAAGAACTGACATTAAATAGGGTTCAACTTTTTTACTCATATTATTATCTCCTTTCATCTTCCTAGTTTTCCTTTTTGCAAAATATCAAACTTTTTAGCATGTTACATAGAATAGGTTTCAAAAGAATTTATCTGTTTCTTTTTAAATAACAAAAAGGGCAAAAGTAACTTTTTAGTAGCACCTTTGCCCTTTTGTTCATCTATGTTGAATACATAATAACACTTTTAATTATAAAAATCAATAGTTTTCAAAAAAATAAAACATTTTTGTTCATTTTTATTGAACAAAATGTTTTATTAATAAATATGGCTTAATTTTCTTATAAAATAATTAAATTAACTAACTAAAATACCTGCTATCTTCTTTCCTACATCACGTAATGATCTAAGATACTCTTTTAACATATAGTCTGATATTGGTTCTAAACATGACATTCCAATAGAATATTTAACTGCATCTTCTCCTGTAATAATAGGAATTGCAACACAAAACCTTCCATATAAATATTCCTCAAATCCAGTTGCATAGCCTCTATAGATAATATCTTGCATCTCTTTTTTCAACTTACCTACATCTGTAATTGTATTTTCTGTATAGGGCTTTATATTTTTCTTATAAAACTCTTCTTTTTCCTTAACAGTTGAATACCCTAATAATACTTTACCTACGCTAGTACAATGTAAAGGCACATGAGCTCCAGCCTTTGACAAATAATCTTTCTGAAAATAGAATGCCTGCTCACAACAAATATATACTGCCTCATCTCCTTCTTTTTCAGCAAGATACACATTGTTTTTATAAATATCTCTTAGCTGCTGAAGATACTCTGTAATTCTATAATCAAGATTTCTAGACTCCTTATACCTTGAAAAAAGAGAAACAACTGCACCTCCTAACATATATTTCTGAGTTTCACAATTCTGCATTACATATCCACACTGTTCAAAAGTCTGTAAAATATTATGTACTGAACTTTTCAACATGCCACTATATTCTGCTAATTCTGTAACTCCTACCTCTTTATGTTCTGCATCAAAATACTCTAAAAGCTTTAAAGCTTTATATAATGACTTTACCTTTGGTTTATTACTATTACTAATTTCATTATCTCCTTGCAACAACATTATCAATCCTCTCCCACTATTTTTTCATGAAGATAGAATATCATAATAGTCCTTTTCATTCAATTTAATTTATTTATTTGACCTGTTATTTATAGTTTTTACACTAAAAATCCAACATCTAATTATTAACTTTCTGTAATTTTTATATTACTTTTAGTGTCCAATCCTCACAGTTCCATATTTCATTTACAACATCTTTATAGAATTCTGGTTCATGGGAAACTAGAAGTATTGAACCTTTGTATTCTTGTAGTGCTCTTTTTAGTTCGTCTTTTGCATCTTGGTCTAGGTGGTTTGTTGGTTCGTCTAGTACTAGAATGTTGGTTTCTCTGTTAAGGATTTTACAAAGTCTTACTTTGGCAGCTTCTCCTCCTGATAAAACCATTATTTTAGATTCTAGTTGTTTTGTTGTTAAACCACATTTTGCAAGTGCTGCTCTTATTTGATATTGGGTATATGAAGGAAATTCTTCCCACACTTCTTCTATGCATGTCTTTGTATTTCCACTTCTATCTTCTTGTTCAAAGTAGCCAATTTCTTGGTAATCTCCTCTATGTACTTCTCCACTTAGTGGCTCTATTATTCCTAAAAGGCTTTTTAATAGTGTTGATTTTCCTAGTCCATTTGCTCCTACTAAAGCAATTTTTTGTCCTCTTTCCATATAAAGATTTAAAGGTTTTGTTAATGGACTATCATATCCTATTACTAAATCTTTTGTTTCAAAAATAGTTTTTCCAGCTGTTCTTGCTGTTTTAAATATAAATTCTGGTTTTGGCTTTTCTTGCATTAGTTCTATTTTTTCCATTTTATCTAGTTTCTTTTGTCTAGACTTTGCCATATTTGCTGTTGCAACATTTGCTTTGTTTCTTGCTACAAAGTCTTCAAGTCTTGCTATTTCCTTTTGTTGCTTTTCATAAGCTTGCTCTAATCTCTTTTTATTTTCTTCATATAGTCTCTTAAATTCATAATAATCACCTACATATCTTGTAAGCCTTCTTTCTTCAACATGGTATATTAAATTAACTACTGAATTTAAAAATGGAATATCATGTGATATTAATATAAAAGCATTTTCATAATTATTTAAATATCTTTTTAACCATTCTATATGCTCTTCATCTAAATAGTTAGTAGGCTCATCTAGTAAAAGAATATCTGGATTTTGAAGAAGAAGTTTTCCTAAAAGTATTTTTGTTCTTTGTCCGCCTGATAAATCATCTACATCTCTATCTAGTCCTAAATCTAAAAGTCCTAATCCCTTTGCTACTTCTTCAACCTTAGGGTCTATTACATAAAATCCATTATTATCTAAAAGGTCTTGTATAACTGCTGTTCTATCTAGCATTTTTTCTAACTCTTCTGGAGTACAATCCCCCATTTTTTCATAAAGACTATTCATTTCAGCTTCTAAATCAAATAAATATTTAAAAGCATCTCTTAAGGCATCTCTAATGCTTTGACCTTTTGTAAGTACAGCATGTTGGTCCATATAGCCAACTCTTACATTATTAGACCAAATAACATCTCCTTCATCAGGCATTAAATGTCCTGTTACAATATTCATAAAGGTAGATTTTCCTTCTCCATTAGCTCCTATAAGACCAACATGTTCACCTTTTAAAAGTCTAAAGGATACATCTTCAAATATAGCTCTATCTCCAAAGCCATGATTTATATTTTTAACTTGTAATACGCTCATTAAGTCCTCCAAAATTTAATAATCATATTCTTCACTTACATTTTCAAAAACTTTTATTTTTAAAGTATTATTATCTTTTACCTTTTTATAAGAACATAAAAATTCATTAAGTTCACCATCACTTAAATCTACTTTTTTGCTACTTTCAATAATAACATTAACATCATCTATAATTACTTCTAAATCATTTTTTTCATTTTTTACTTTATATACAGATACTGCTTTATTTTCCACTTTGTTTTCATATTTTTCTTGAAAACTTAGAGTTTTTCTAACTTCTTCATAATTAGGAGTAATATTTGATATACTTATTCCTGCATTTTTTAACTGCTCCTCTAAATTTGAAGGATCAAATCCATATCTTTCCATAAGCTTTTTTTGTATATTAAAAAACTTATCTTGAGATATATTATTCTCTTCCATATAAGCATACATCTTCTTAGTAAAATCAGCCATAGTAATTCTACCCTCAGCCATATCATAATACAAACTATACATATAATTTTCTAACTTATCAACATCTTTTTCATTAGCCTTATTCTTTATCTCATTAAAATCAATAATTCTATCATCCATAAAAAATCATCTCCTTTTTTTAATATTATATATTACTTTTCATAAAGTTCAATAATATCAATTAAGTTTATTGAAATATTAAATTCCTTATTTTATAAAGCAGTAATACTTAAAACCTGTGGACTGAAACAACTAAATAACATAAGAAGTTAAATATTTTTGAAACTTGCTAATATTATCCTTATTCTTCACTGCTTTCTACGCCAATTTCTGTCCATACTTCATCGTAAATTTTCTTTACATCCTTTGGTAAGTCTTTGTAAAGTTCACATCTATCCATTATTTCCTTTGGCATATATGCATTTGGATTGTTTTTTATACTATCATCTTGTTCTTCCATAGCTTCTTTATTTGGAGTTGTATATCCTATTTCATCTGCTATTCTTAAAGCATTTTCTTTATCACTTACAAAGTTTATAAACTTTTCTGCTCCTTCTACATTTTTTGCAGACTTAGGAATGCATAAGCTATCTATCCAAAAGTTTGCCCCTTCCTTTGGAACAACATATTCTAAATTATCATATTCATCTTGAAGGTTTAATCCTTCTCCAGACCATATCATATTAACAACTGTTTCTCCACTTGCTATACTTTCTGTTCCATAGTCACTACCATAAATAGTTCCTAATTTCTTTTGGCTTAAAAGAAGATTTTTAGCTTCTTCTATTTCATCTTTATTTTCACTATTTAAAGAATAGCCAAGCTTTTTAAGGGCAGCACCTATTGTATCTCTATAAGTGTTAAACATAAATATTTGATTTTTATATTTTTCGTTCCACAATATATCCCAGCTATCAACTTTTTCAGTTACAACATCTTTATTATAAATAAGTCCTACAGTTCCAAACATATATGGAACAGAATACTTATTTCCTGGGTCTATTGATAAATTAAGATAATCTTCACTCATTTGATTTATATTAGGTATATTTTCTTTATTTAATTCTTGAACTAAATCTTCATTTATCATTCTTTCCATTAAGTTATCTGAAACTAATATTACATCATAATTTGCAGCTCCAGTTTTGATTTTATTGTACATTGTTTCCATATCATCAAAAGTATCTACATTTACCTTTATATTATATTTTTCTTTAAATTCCTTTAATGTTTCACTATCAATATTTTCTCCATAGTTAAGAAAATTTACTACCTCCTTTGAACTATTGCATCCTGTAAATAAGCAAGCAATAAGAGCAATAGAAAGTATTATACTAATTTTCTTTATTAACTTTTTCATTTAGCCTCTCCTTTTCTAAATCTTGATTTTTAATAAATTCAACTTCACCTTTTGCAAATTCCTCAAAGGCTTTAATGAATTTAAATACATGAGTTATATTGTGGCATGTTGATAAAAATATTGTTTCAAATTGAGAAGGTGGTATATTTATGCCACTTTTAATCATATGCATAAAGTATCTTTTAAATCTTTCTTCATCACATTTTTTAACATCTTCAAAGGTTCTTACCTTTCCTTCTGTAAAGAATATTGTCATCATTCCACCATATCTATTTATTGATATTGGTATGTTATATTTTTCACTTACTTTATATAATCCTTCTTCAAGTTTCTTTCCAATATGTTCTATATGTTTATAATATTCTTCATGGTCTTTAAGTTGCTTTAGTGTTGCAAGACCAGCCGCCATAACTATAGGATTTCCTGACATTGTCCCTGCTTGATATACTCCACCAAGAGGTGAAAGCATCTTCATTATTTCTTTCTTTCCTCCATAAGCACCACAAGGAAGTCCTCCTCCCATTATTTTTGCATATGTAACTAAGTCTGGTGAAACATCAAAAAGACTTTGTGCTCCAGTAAAGGATACTCTAAATCCTGACATTACTTCATCAAAAATTAAAACAGAATTATACCCATTACATAATTTTCTTAATCTTTTCATAAACTTTTCTTCAGCTTTTATTGTACCCATATTACCAGCTACAGGTTCAATTATAACTGCTGCAATTTCTTTTCCATATTTCTTAAATAACTTTACAAGTTGTTCTTCATCATTATAAACACCTATTAATGTGTTTTTTATACTGTCTTCTGGAACTCCTAAAGAACCTGGAATACCATCTGTTAAAACTCCAGAACCTGCTTCAACTAAAAATCCATCAAAGTGTCCATGATAACATCCTGCAAATTTTACTATTTTATCTCTTTTTGTATATCCTCTTGCAAGTTTTATAGCACTCATGGTAGCTTCTGTTCCTGAATTAACCATTCTTATCATTTCAACATTTGGCATATTTTCGCATAAAAATCTACTCATTTCAAGTTCTAAAAAAGTTGGTGCTCCAAAGGCTAATGCTTTTTCTGAAGTTTCTTTTATAGCTTCAACAACTTTTTCATTACAATGACCTAATAATAAAGGCCCCCAAGCTAAAACAAAGTCTATATATTCTTTTCCTTCTTCATCTACTATAATAGCCCCTTTTCCAGACTTAATAATAGGGGGTGTCATGTCCATTCCCCTATAACTTCTTACAGGACTATTAACTCCTCCTGGCATATATTTTTTACTTTCATTAAAAATTATTTCATTTTCTTTCATTTGTATCATCTATCCTTTTAAAATTCTTCCTGCATAAATTGCATAGTAAGTTATTATTATATCAGCACCTGCTCTTTTTATTGAAGTAAGCATTTCCATAACAACTCTTTTTTCATCAATTAAATTTTCTTTTGAGGCTGCTTTTATCATAGCATATTCTCCACTAACACTATAAGCACAAACAGGAACTACTGTTTTATCTTTAACCTCCCTTATTATATCAAGATAAGATAAAGCAGGTTTTACCATAACTATATCTGCTCCCTCTTCTATATCCATTTCAACTTCTTTTAAGGCTTCTCTTCTGTTTGCAGGGTCCATTTGATAAGTTTTTCTATCTCCAAATTTAGGAGCAGAATTAGCAGCTTCTCTAAATGGTCCATAAAAAGCTGAGCAATATTTTGCAGAATAGCTCATTATAGGTATATTCTTAAATCCAGCTTTATCTAAAGCTTCCCTTATAAAACCTACTCTTCCATCCATCATATCAGATGGTGCTATCATGTCTGAACCTGCTTTTGCATGGGATACTGAAATTTTTGCTAAGTATTCTAATGTTTTATCATTGTCTACATAATCTCCATCTAATATGCCACAATGACCATGGTCTGTATATTCACACATACAAACATCTGTTATAACATACATATTTTTATCTATTTCTTTTATTTTTCTTATAGCCCTTTGAACAATTCCATTATCATTATAGCTTTCTGAACCACAATAATCTTTATGATTTGGTATTCCAAATAAAAGAACTCCTCTTACTCCTGCTTCTTTAACTTCATTAATAATTTCTTCAAGCATATCTACAGAATAATGATAACAATCTGGAAGGGAGCTTATTTCTTTTTTTATGTTTTTTCCTTCAACCACAAAAATAGGATAAATAAAGTCCTTTGGAGAAAGTTCTGTTTCCCTTACTAAATCTCTAATACTTTCATTAAATCTTAATCTTCTACTTCTATTAAGCATTTATTATTACACTTCCCTTTTTCTCATTTCAACAATTTCTTTTAAAAATCCCTCTTCTGAATGTTCATTACATACTAAGGCATTTATTCCATTATCAACTAGTGCATTACTTGTTTGAGGACCTATTGCTATACATTTTTTCTTTTTTATTTTATCAATTCCTACAATTTGAATCATATTTTTAACTGTACTTGGACTTGTAAATAACACTATATCCACATCTTCAAAGGCTTTAGTATTTGCTATTTTTCCTGGCACAGTATCATAAATATTAACTCTATCTACTAAAACATTAGCATCTTCAAGAAGTTCTTTAAGAGTATTTCTACTTTTAGCAGAACAAGGAATTAAAACTATATCATCTGGTGAAATATGATGTTTTATTGCTTTAAATAACCCTTCTACTGTAAAATCCTTTGCCATAGTAAAAGCTTGTATTCCTCTTCCTTCTAAAGCATTTTTTGTTGCTTTTCCTACCACAGAAATTTTAGCATTAATTCTTCTTATATCATACTTCTCTTTTATTAAATAATCAAAAAATATATTAACTGCATTAGCAGAAGTAAATAATATATGATTATAATCTTCAATTCTACTTAAATATTTTTTTAATTTTTCAGAAGTATCTTCTATTTTTATTGAATTTATTTCTGTAACATCTGCTCCCATTTCACTAAGTTTTTTTCTTAAATTTGAAGCTTGATTTTTAGACCTAGTTATACATATATTAGTTCCAAATAAAGGTTTATTTTCATACCAAGTTAATTCTTTATTTAAAGTTACTACCCTTCCAATAACTATAATACATGGAGATTTTAATTTTGCTCTTAAAACCCTTTCTTCTATATTTTCTAAAGTACCAACTACCTTTTTTTGTTTAGAAGTTGTTCCCTTCATTATAACTGCTGTTGGTGTATTTATATCTTTTCCATTATCAATTAATTCTTTTACTATATTTCCTAAATTAGATAACCCCATCATAAATACAAGGGTACCTTCTTCTTTTGCTAGTGCTTTAAAATTAACTGTACTTTCTTTAGCAGACATTCCTGTAACTATATGAAAACTTTGAGCCATACTTCTATGAGTTATTGGAATTCCTGCATAATTTAACACTGCAATTGGAGAAGTTACTCCAGGTATAACTTCAAAATCTATATTTAACTCCTTTAAAGCTAATACCTCTTCACCACCTCTTCCAAAAACATAAGGGTCCCCACCTTTTATTCTTCCAACAGTTTTCCCCTTTTTAGCAAATTTTATAAGATTATTATTTATTTCTTCTTGACTTTGATAGTGAGCCCCTGGCTCTTTTCCACAATAATATGCTTCACAATCTTCTCTTATATAATTTAAAATATTATTTGAAACAAGTCTATCATATAATACAACATCACATTTTTTTAATGCTTCAACAGCTTTTAAAGTTAATAATTCTTCATCTCCTGGTCCTGTTCCTATAATATAAACTTTTCCCATTAAAATCACCTGCCACTATTTATTATCTTTCTTGCTAATTCTTTACCAAGCTGAATATTGTCTTCTTTGTTTCCATATATATCTTTCTTTACTATTTTACCATTAATTTGATAAACCCCCAATAGATATAGATCTTTTCCCTCTATTTTGGTAAAACTTCCAATAAGGCTATGGCAATCTCCATTTAAAGCTTTCATAAAACTTCTTTCTGCTTCTACCTCTATTCTTGCTTCTTTATTATCAATGTTTTTAAAATATTCTCTATTTACCCCTTCCTTTAAACACTCTACTCCAAGAGCCCCCTGTCCTATTGCAGGTAAAAATACTTCTGGATTAAAATAATCTGTTATTAAGTTTTCTAAACCTAATCTTTTTAACCCTGCTGATGCTAAAATTATACCATCTAAATTTTCACTATTCATTTTTTCAAGTCTTGTTTGAACATTTCCTCTTATAGATACAATTTCTAAATCACTTCTAAGTTCCTTTAAAAGAGCCTTTCTTCTTATACTACTAGTTCCTATCTTAGCTCCTTTTCTAAGTTCTTTAAAAGGTATTCCATCTTTTGATATAAAAGCATCTCTAACATCTTCTCTTTCTGGAATTGCTGTAATTTCAAACTCATCTCCAAGACTAAAAGGAACATCCTTCATGCTGTGTACTGCTGCATCTGCCCTTTTATCTAAAAGTGCATATTCTATATCCTTTGTAAAAACACCTTTTCCCCCTATTTTATCTAAAGTTACATCAAGTCTTCTATCTCCTTCTGTAACTACTAGTAATTTTTTTAAATTTGTATTTTCCTTTTCTTTTATAAGCTCCATTACTCTTTCTGTTTGTACTTGAGCAAGCTTACTTTTTCTTGTTGCTATAATAAGCTCCTTCAAAATATTCACCTCTTTAAAAACATAAATTCTTATACATTATAAAAAACTGCATTTATTATCATGCAGCTTTTATAATATTTATTGTTTACTTTTCTTCTTATTTACAAAAATTATAGTACTTATAGTTAATATTAATAATATTATTCCTACTACACCTAAAATTACTTTCTTATATTTATTTTTAGCAACTTTATTTTCTTTATCTTCTGTTTTAGTATTTATTTTATTGTCTTTAGGTTTATTATTTTTATCTACTGTTTCAGTTTCATTATCTTTATTTTCTTCATTTTTTTCATTACTTTTTGTATCTTCAGTTTCTTTTTTATCATCTTTATTTTGTTCTGATTCTTTTATATCAAGTTCTGAAAAATCTCCACTAAACTTTATCACTTTTCCATCTATTATAGCAAAATATCCAGCTCCATCTATAACATAACAATTATCTTTACTATTATCATAGTTTCCATTTTCATCATGAAAATATGCTTTTATCTTTTCATTATTTTCTAAATTAATTGCTATTTTAAAATACCCATCCTTTTCTTCTGCTTTTAATAATTTAGTGTTTTCATTATCCATCCATTCATCACCTAAAAAGTAACCAATATATGGAGTATTAAATTTATTTTTATAAAAAATAACTGCTTCATTTAAATTTAGTTCTGCCTTTGGAAGACCATTATTCTTTCCTAATATTTCAGTATTTATATTATAATAAGTATATATATCTTCATCTCTTTTTAAGTTTACATCTAAATATAAATTTTCTCTATCATAGCCAATATAAGCATTACCATTATAATCTTTTTTTATTCTTCCTACCTTATAGCCTTTATAAAGGCAATTTTCCATTTCAAAAATTTCGTTTTCTGTTTTCATAAATAAAGATTCATTTCTTAATACAGGATAATAAATTTCATAAAAGTCACTATTATTTCTTGCAACAACCTTTCTTGAAGTAAGTTGTGATTCTCCATACTTTTTACTTATAGCTTTTACTGAATAATTATATACCCTTCCATTAGGTAAAGGGAAATCAAATTTATCTATATATTCTGTGTTTTTAGTTTTTCCTATAAAAATTCCATCTCTATAAATAAAATATTCATCTATAAAATATTCTTGAGACTCCCAAGATAACTTTATTTCATAACCATTAACTTTTTCTTCATAAAAATTTTTAGGAGCTTCAATTCCTTTTTCCCTATTTAAAGTTAATTTAAATGTAACCTTTCCATTTTTAAAACTTACATCTGTTATGCTAATACCTAAATTATCATTTCCATCATTTAATGTAAATGCATTAAAGCCATTTTTAAGATATTCTTCATAACCATCAATATCATAATCATTTTTTGCTATAAATGAACTTTGATAATCTTCATAATTTTCTCTATTAAAATCACTCATAGAATAAACTTCATAAGGTGGTGATGATATATTTCCATTTACATTTTCATCTACTCCATAAATAAAAAGACCTTCTAAATATTCATCATCATATTTAGTTATTCCCTTTGCTCTATATTCTAAAATAAAATATCTAGATGAATCATAGGGTATTGGAATTTTATATGCAATATTTCCATTTTCCTCACTTGAAAGGCTTGGAATTAAAGTATAAGTTCCATCTTCTGTTAAAGTTTTTATATCACTTATCCAATTAAGCTTTTTTCTTTCATAGTTTGTTAAAACTCCTTCATTTGTTGCCATAATACTTTCATAAATTACTCTTTGTTCAGGGTCATAATTTGGAATTGATTCTCTAGTTTCAAAACCTTCACTTATAGGGGAATATAAATCATTTAATCCTAAGATGTGAAGATATTCATGAGATAAAACCCCATAAGAATTTAAATCTTCTAAAGAAACTAGAGTATAATATCCAAGTTTTTTCCCGTTTATCTCTAAATCTTCATCTACAAACTCATCTTTATGAGACCATAAAATCTCACCCCAATTTGTTTTTTTAGGTTGTATAAAAACAATAGAATCAACTACTCCATCATTATCATGGTCAATGTTTAAATCCTTTGGAATTTGATTTTTTACCTTTGTAAGAGCTTCAATTAATAACTCCCTTTCTCTTTCACTTCCATCAAAATCAGAATAGCCATAAGGATTATCTTCACTAATTTTTTCATAATAAGAAGCATTATTATTAACTTCACAAGGATAAACATTCCCATTATCATCTAGGGGATAAAAAGTTGAATCTACAGTTAGCTTATTATTTGACATAGTTTTTATATAATGTTTTAAAGAATTTCCATTGTTTTTATTAAATACTTCTTTAATTTCATCATATTTATTATTATATGCATCTTCATCATCAGCAAACTTTAAAAACACTACTATGTTATTAATTTTTCCTGTTGTTTTACTTTCACTAAGTTCTAATTGCTCAGCTGGCACTATATTAATTGTTAAATAATTTATAACTACAAATAAGATTATAAATATAGATAAACCTTTAATTCTTGTGGATTTTTTCATACCTTCACACCTTTTCTCAAAATATCTTTAATTTTTATGAGAAACCAAAATTTAGTCTTTATAATATTCTATCATATGTTATTAAATTAGTTAACAAAAATAGCCATTGCACAATAAACTAATTATACAATGGCTTAATATGTATTTTATAAACTTTCTAAAATATCATTTATAAACTTTTCTTTTCCTACTCTTTCCATAACATGGCATATTCTTTCACGGTGATTTCCATTTGCCTTATAGTACTCCATTATCTTATCAACAACATGTACAATTTCATCTTCTTTAAATATTCTTCCTAAAGAAGTACCAACACTCATACCTCTTCCATATCTACCACCAACAAATATTTCAGCACCCTTTTCCATAGAAACAAATCCACCAGGAGCACATGCTCTTACACATCCACCACAATTTACACATAAATCTTTATTAAATTTTATCTTTTTATCTTCAAGAGTAAGGGCATTTTGTCTGCATGCTTTAACACACATTCCACAGCCTACACATTTTTCTTCAACATACTTAGGAACGTTTCTTCCTGCTATACCTATATCATTTATACTTGCTTTTGCACAGTTATTAGCACATCCTACTATACCTATTTTACACTTAGCTGGAGTATCCATTCCAAAATATTTTGCTTCAAGTTGTCTACATATTTCTTGAGTATCAATATTACCATGAAGACATACTGTTCCTTTACATGAAACTAATGGTCTAACCTTAAGACCTGTCCCACCATATCTTAATCCTAATGCATCTGCTTCTTCTCTAAACTTTTCTGCATCTTCATCCTTAATCCAAGGAATTTCTAATTGAAGTCTTGTAGTAACCCCTGCATATCCTCTTCCATATTTATCTGCTAAATATTTTATATTTGATAATTCTTCAGTAGTAAAATTTCCTGCTCTACTTAATAGTCTTACTGCAAAATGCTCCTTATCATTTTGAAGTAAAAATCCTAGTCCCTTTAATTCCCCTTGTCTTTTTGCATTAACAGCCATTAACAAAAAACCTCCTAGTTTATCTATTCATACAATACTAATAACATTTTAATACGAATTCTTTCTATAATCAAATATTATTAATCTATAACATTGATAAGTATTTACCTATCAATAACATACAAATTAGATATACTTTTTATAAATTTCTAAAAAATATAGTATAAAATATGAAACTCTTTGCCATACTAATTTTATTATTAAAAATTTAATATAAGGAGTTTATAATATGAGAATACCTAATCATATAGGGGTTATTCCAGATGGTAATAGACGTTATGCTGTATCTAAAGGTCTTTCAAAGGATAAAGGATATAATTTAGGAATAACTCCTGGTTTATTATTATTTAAACAATGTGAAAAATTAGGAATAAAAGAAATAACCTTTTATGGATTTACAACAGATAATACTAAAAGACCTTCTTATCAAAAAGAAGCTTTTACAGATGCATGTATAAAATCTGTATATACAATAACAAAAGAAAATGCGGAAATATTAGTTCTTGGAAACACTAAATCCTTATCCTTTCCAAAGGAATTAGAAATCTTTACAACCCCTCAGGTTTTTGGTACAGGAAAAACAAGAGTTAATTTTTTAATAAACTATGGTTGGGAATGGGATTTAGACATGATAGAAGGTCATCAAACAAGAAAATCTATACAAAGCAATATTCATTCAAAAAATGTTTCAAGAATAGACTTAATTATAAGATGGGGAGGAAGAAGAAGATTAAGTGGCTTTCTCCCAATACAGTCAGTATATTCAGACTTCTATGTTGTAGATGATTACTGGCCAGACTATAAACCAGAACATTTAGAAGAAGCTTTAAAATGGTATAATGAACAAGACATAACTTTAGGTGGCTAACTTCCTAATATAATTTAAATAACTAAAAACATAAGGAGCTATTGCATTAGAAAATATTATACTTAAAATATTTTATGCAACAACTCCTTACATATAAGTTTATAAAATAAATTTATTTACAACCTCTGCAATTCCATCTTCATTATTGCTCTTTGTTTGATAATTTGCAATTTCCTTAACATCATCTGTAGCATTTTCCATAGCTACACCTAATCCTGCATATTCTATCATAGCTAAATCATTACTAGCATCTCCACAAGCAATGATTTCTTCTTTCTTAACACCTAAAGTATCTGCTAGTGCCTTTAATCCTACACCTTTATTAGATTCTTTATTAATAACTTCTAAGAAAAATGGAGCACTTCTAACTACAGTATACTTTTCATATAATTCCTTTGGCATTTTCTTTACAGCTTCTTCTAAAATTTCTGGTTCATCTATAAACATAATTTTAATTATATCTTCATTTGGGTCTATATCATCAAAGCTTACAACCTTTGCTTCAATCCCATTCATATCTGCTTCATATTTAGTATATGTATTCATTTTAGGAGTAATAAGCCCTCTTGTTGCAGAAAAAGCATGTATATTTACATTTAATTTTTTAGCTATTTCATATGTATAAGAAAGGTCACTTCCTTTAAGACCTATTTCACAAATAATATTTTTACTTTTTGTTTCTTGAACTAAACATCCATTATAACTTAAAACATATTGTCCATCTTCAACTAAATCAAGCTCATGTAAATATTTATGAAGACCTTCTATTGGTCTACCAGAAGCTAAAACAACCTTAACACCCTTATCCTTAGCCTTTTGAAGAGCTTCCTTTGTTTTAGGAGTAATTTCCTTTTTTTCATTTAAAAGAGTTCCATCCATATCAAGTGCAATAATTTTATACATGTTTATCCTCCGTTATTTTTAAATTCTAACTTAATTATATATTAATATTTATTTTATGTAAAACTTTTAGTAACTAATTTTTTTCCTTTGCCATAGTATATAACAAGACTAGTAAACAGAGGTAAAAAGAATGATAGAATCACTACTTTTAATAATTTCCATATGCTTAGATGCTTTCTTTGCAAGTATAGCCTATGGTACAAATAAAATTAAAATACCATTTATATCTTCTTTTATAATAAGTCTAATAGGAGCATTAATACTTGGGGCTTCTCTATTCTTTGGAAGCTTTATAAAAAAACTTTTACCAGGAAACTTAGCAATAATCTTAAGCTTTTTAATCTTATTTATTATTGGTATATATAGATTATTTGAAGGGATTTTTAAAACCTTTATTCAAAAGAAAAGGAATTTAGACAAGCCCCTTACATTTAAACTATTTGATATGAGATTTGTTCTTCAAGTTTATGCAGATGAAACAATTGCAGACTATGATAAATCAAAGATACTATCACCAAAAGAGGCCTTTTACCTTTCAATTGCCCTATCCTTTGATAGCCTAGCAGTAGGATTTGGAAGTAGCTTAGGAGGAGTAAACTTTATTCAAACTATAATCTTATGCTTTATTTTAGGATTAATTTGTATTTCCATAGGACACCTTATAGGCAAGAAAATAGTAGAAAAAACAGATACCAATTTATCTTGTATATCTGGAATTATCCTACTAATACTTGCAGCTTTAAAACTAAAATAAAAAAATGCCTCAAAATAGGATATATACCATACTTTGAGGCACTTTTAGTTATATTTTAAACTCTTCTATTTCTATATTTAAACTATACTCTTTATCTTGAAATTTAAAATTCATATAAAAACTCCTCCAACACAATTTTCTATACATAATAATATTTATCTTACTTAAGTATACAATACTAAATTTTCCTTGTGAACTATTATAAAAAAAACACAGTTTTCAAAATATATAATTTCCTATGGAATAAAAAAAGAAACCCAAAAGATTTCTCCTTTGAGCTTCTTTATAAATTTTTTTAGAATAATGGTCTATCTAAAACTACTCTTCCAACTTGAACACTTGCACTTGCAGATTTAGATGTTTCAGAAGTTACTTCTATATTATTTTGATAAACTACATTTTCATCAACACTAATATTCATACCATTTTCATCAACATTTGTTGTTTGTTCTGGTTGAGCCATTGTTTTAGCTTCATATCTAACTATTATTTCACTTGCTTGTAATTCACCTAATTCTATAGTTACTTTAGTAGTTCCATCTTTTTGTTCTTCTATATTTGAATTAACTGCAACTTCTGTAAGTCCAGCATTAGAAACTGAATATACCTTTGGAGCAAAACCTTCATCAAGTAAGAAATTCTTATCTATTGATAATTCTATTGTCTTATTTGTATAAAGCTTCATTCCACTTATTTGTGCTTCAAATGGTATAGATGTATAATACTCTACTTCTTCACATCCTGTCTTTAAGTTACTAATTCCATTTCCATTAGCAGCACCATCTATCATTCCATGTTTTACTGATAATACTTCTGGTGCTTCTGCTATTATATATGCAGTACAAGTTGATGAAGTTACTGAATCATAAGAATTTGTATTCTTAGGTACTACATTTGGAGTTATAGCTAATATATAACCATTTTGTGATAAAAGTTCAAGTGTAGCTACTGGGATTGTATATTTAGGATTAAGTCCTGATGTTTCTCCACTTCCAAGACTAGTTGCAACATCTACTATATTACCAGCCTTATCATATACTACTGCTACGTAACTATTGATAACTTCTCCATTAAAAGGTGTTTCTTTTATTGTTGTTCTACTATTCTTTGAAACTGTTTCTTTTATTGTTCCTGTTGTAGTGAAATTAACTACAAAATCTTTATTGGTAATATTTACTTTTGTTGGATTAGCCATATCTATGCTAGAATCTGTTGTTGTTACAAAGTTAAGATTACTTGTTTTTGAACTTCTTGCTGCTCTTATTATTGTATTAACAAATAATTTTAATTCTGGGTCAGTATAATTACTTGTATGACCTGTTCCTGAATAAGTTATATTTCCAATTGAATAAGTATAATAGAAGTTTCTTGCGTCACCACTATTAAATTGGTCTGCTGGCACTCCATCTAAAGAACCATCTGCAACTAAATTAAACCATGGAGAAATATCTTCATTTTCTAAATCCAATTGATACCATTGAGTGTGAGTTTGAGAAATATTAATAGCATTTTGTCCATCTACAGAAGTACCTGTTGAAATTCCTGCATCACTTAAATTATAAGGATATTCAGTAATTTGTGCTTGACTAACTTCTCTTACAGTTTTTGTTTTACTTTGTTCATAGAAGTTTTCCCCTTCTTTAGTAGGTTTTCCACTCCAATCTCTTACTGCATATAAAGTTTGACCATAAGAAGTATAAGTAGTTCCATTAACATTTATTGTATCATTTTCATATCTACTTTGACCAACTTGAGATTTTAACTCATTAGTAAAGAAAGTAGTACCTTTTGCATTACTTCCATTCCCTTCTGTAGTTAATGGTTCATTTATATTTAATGATATTGTATCATGGCTAAGCATTAGGGCTTTACTATCAATATATGATTGAACTACCTTTGTAGCATTTTCATTAAAATCATACTTTGCACCATAAGAATCTCCAAATCCTATTATTATCATATCATAATCTTGCATCTTTGCTTTCTTAGAAGCATCATTACAATTTGTATTAAATTCTGTTACTGGAATTGAATCTACTGTTATTGAATAATCATCAACAGCATTTAAGAATTTTTGGAATTTTTTACTTTGTTCATTAATACTTGCACTCTTATATTCTTCTTCTGTATAGATATAAGAATTTTTATCATTTCCTACAATATGAGTATTACCAGAATTTGAATACCAATTATTAGGTTCTTCAAAAATCTTATATTCTTTACCACCAACTTCTGATAAGTTTAATGTTATTTCATATATACCACTTGTATTTTTACTCATTTCTTGTTTTGTCCAAGAATTAAATGTTCCTGAAATATAAAGTTTATCTTTACTTGATTTTTGCTTAATTGTTATAGTTCCATCACCATTATTAAATAATCCTTGAGTACCATCATTATAGCCTTTTAATTCAGCTTTATTAGAAAGAACTAATCCACCTACATCTTTATAATTTCCTTCTCCTGTGTAATCACCATTTTCATTGAACATACTCATTGTATCAGGATAGACTTGTAATACATTTAATTCAACTGCTCCTGATTTATCAGCAGTTAACTTTTTAAATTTAAAGCTTGAAGTAACGATAGTTTTAACCTTTGTTTCATCTCCTGCATATACTTCAACTTTCCAGTCTAAATATCCAATAAATGATGAATCAATAGAAGTTTGTATTTCATAATTGTTGCCAATAGTATTTTTATTAAATGTCTTTGCAACTAAAAGTTCATTTCTATATCCACTTCCGCTTTGGTATTCTTTAAACATTCCATCAGCATTATAATCAACATACACCTTTACAACAAAATTTTCTGGTGCATTATCATAATCAAAAGAAAAAGCAAGAGATCTTGTTGATTTTTGTCCTACTGTAAGGTTTGAATCATCAGCACTAACTTTAAAATTACTAACTTCTGGCTTCTTAGAAGATTTATCATATTCATTTAATAAGTCATCTATTTTTACTTCATCTGCTTTTTTAACATTTGAAGCACTTCCAAACTTTTCTTTTAATTTGCTTCCATCTATTAAAGCTGAATTTTCAACATAAACAACTTGTCCTCTATTTGCCATATCAAGTATTGAGTTAGCTCTCTTATCTGTAATGTCATTTTCTGAATAATATTCTTTATAATTAAAATCTTTATTAAAATAATAATTTTTTTGTGATAAAGAATCTCCATAATTAAATTTACCATAACCATCAGTTCCTGCAGCATATCTTAATCTTGACATTTTTTCTTGAAAAGCTGTTGAATATTTTGTATATTTTGTTTCTTTAATATTAGCATTAGTAAATTTATCAGCTAAATTATCATTTTTATTTGTTATAGCAACTATATCATATTTACCAGCTACATCATCTATTCCACTTATATATTCTGGCATACTCATATAAGTTACTGTATAATTTTTCCCATTTGATGTTTTTGTATAAGTTCCAATACCATCTGCTAATCTTGATAAATTACCAGGTCCTACTTCTAATATTTTTATAGTACCATCAACATTAACATTTACCATTTCAGCTTTTGCTTGACTGAAATTACTATTTAATACTAATCCTAAAACGAAAATTAATATTACTCCAAAAGCACCAATTTGTATTGCTCTCTTTTTATTGGTTAATTTCAATTTCACTTTTTTCATCCCCCTTTTTAGTATAAACCTCTTAAAAAATTACTTAATTGGGAATGCACATCTTATAAATTTTTATAAGATGTGCTTTTTTTGCTATGATATGTCTGTAGCATCTTTATTTCTAAACTTTACATTTACAGTTACAGGACAAGTTATATTTGTATATCCCTTTTTCATTTTTAATTCAATAATAAACTGTACTCCTGTACTATCTGAAAATCTTGCTGTTGAACTATCAGGAACTGTATTTAAATCTATAGGTCTAATTTTAATTTTAGTAACATGTTTTGCTATCTCTTTATTAGTACCATTAGGATAATTTATACTTAATGTTCCTATTCCATCACCATCTGAATCATTTAAAAGTAATTGCCACTCACTTCCATCATAATATTTAAAATGCATTCCGCCTGTTACAACTCTAACATTATTATCTGTTCCATCAGTTGTTAATGATGAATAAGTTAAATCTGGTGCATTACTTGCATCAATTACAGTAATACCCTTAGATTGAGTTCCCAGTTTAACTAATTCTGTTTGAATACTATCTGCTTCATCCTGTAATATTGAATTTACTTCATTACTAACTGCTGCTTTTTTACTTTCAGTTAAAAATTCATACATTATAGCAAGAACTATAACTGTTATAGCAAGAACTATAACTATTTCAACTAATGTAAATGCTTTTTTCTTTTGTTTTAAGAAACTGTCATTTTTGTTCATAACAATCATCCTTGTTTATTATTATCTATCATCTTTATTTTCTATTAATTTCCAGAATCCTGTATTTACTATACCATCAACATTGTATGAATTAGTTTCTGTAGGATTTATGCTTATTATATCACCATCACTTGTATCTAATCTTTCAACTACATTCATTAGTACATTAAAATAAGTGTTAAGACCATTTACTGCTATTATTTGAGCAACCTTTGCTGAATTATAAGTTAAATTAACTCCTCTAGTGCCTTCTGCTACTTCAACATTTCCACCTGCTATAATACAACCTTTAAAGTTAACGCCATCTTCTATTTTCACATTTCCATTTGTTATAATTACTGCATTTACTATATCTTCACCATTTTCTTGGTTAAAATTAAAACATTGTGGACATATAGTTGATGAATCTACAGGTTCTGTATGCCCATCTACTGAAATTCTTCCTGGACTTATAACTATTGTTGAATCTTCATCATTTCCTAAAACATAAGCACAATTATTAAGAGCATTAACTAATCCTCTTTGTGGTCTACTTTGATGTACTTCTACTCCAGGATTCATAGCTCCAAAATTTACAACTGCTGTAGTAGTATCTGAACCTTTAACGGTTTTAGTAACAGCTCCATTATTATATACAGTATCTAATTGAGAATCATCTAAATTGCTATTCATACTTAATACATTTAAAGCATAAGCTCTTCTTGCATTTTTTACATTTAAATCTTGAGCATCTAATTCTTCTGCATTTTTTTTATCTGTAGTAACAATAGCACCAGTTGAATAAACATGACCACCAATTGTTACATTACCATCTTTAAAAACATTATTTCTATAATATTCATTAAAATAATCTCTCTTATCTTGTACTGTTGCCTTTTCACCATTTATTGTTTCAAGCAATTTAGTTGGATTATAATATTCAAATCCTGGTGTTATTTTATTTTCTCCAATTTTTGTTAACGCTTCTTGATATGCTTTATAGTTTCCTCTTACTGCTATAGATTCACCAGTTTCATATTCTCCATTATCACTATTTTCATTACCAGTATTAATATAAGCAACACCTGCTATATATGCATCATTTGATATGTTTAGTGCACTTCTAACTGTATTATAATTGTTTATAATTATACAACTTGATCTTTTAGAAGCATTATTTTTTCCTCCATTATTTGAATCAGTTGTTTCACCATTAATACCATAATAATTATTCATAGTTATTGTAGAAGATAATGAATTTATTCCTAAATCATTATAAGTTATCATATCTCCTAAGCTCATAGTATTATCTCTTGAACTTGAATCATTAGTGCTTGAAGGTCCAATATAAGTATTACCTGAATATAAATTTCCTGATAAATTTACATTTGAACTATTTACTAAACTAAATGTACCTGCAGTATAAATATTTCCTGGATAATGCTCTCCAACTGAGTTTGTTGTAAAATCTTTACCACTTGCAAGTTTTATACCACCATTATACTTACTAAATACTATTGATTGGTTTTCACTTGCAGCTGTGTCAGCATCACCTTTTACCCATGCATTTCCTGCTAAAGTTAAATCACTATTAACATTTAAGTTTCCATCAACAGTAAGTACATTTGAGTAAGGTGATTGTATTACTGATGCAACTGTTCTGTTACTTCTGCTTATAATATCTGCATATTCTGGAGCTGTTATTTTAAAAGTTGTTTCAATTACTTTCTTATTTGGAAGTTTTGTAGTTGAAGTTTCTGCACAGCTAAATGATGAACGTATAGTTAATTTAATAGTTCTTGTTGAATCATTATAAGTAGCACTTAAAATTTTTAATTTTGGTTTATTTGCTTGATCAATTCCATAAAATGCATCTACAAATGTTGTATTAAGACTTTCTGTATTTATTGAAGATACATAAAAACCATTTTTAAGACCATAAAGCAATCTTGATTTTACTGTTGTATCACTTATTGGTTCTCCATTTTCATTATTTATTACATTTTCACCTTCTTGATCATACACAGGCCTAATATCTTGTTCAACATTATTTCTAGTTTGGTTTTTATCACTTTCTACTGTTATTCCATTTACAGATGATTTTAACAATGCCTTTATAAACAGTGCTTGGAATTCTGTATTTAATAAATCATAAACTTCATCATCTGATGTATTTGATATAGTTCCTCCTACCAATCCACTATTTTTCATTTCTTGTTGTGCATATACAATTGCTGCCTCTGAATCTTTTAATATTATATTATTAACTACTTCTAATCCAGAATCAGCCTTATATAGGTTTTGTAACTTCTTGCTTTCATTCATTCTCATTCTTACATTACTAGTTGCAACTCCTATCATGGTACTTGCAACAACTAATATAATTGAACAAATGACTAAAACAGCTACTAAACTAGAACCTTTTTTCTTTAATCCCCTTTTCACTTTTATCACCATCCAATTTTAAAATATTGAAATGTATTAATTTAAATTACTACTTGTTTTACTTCTAAATATTTCTTCCCCATTGTTTTTTACAACTACAGTAATATTATACAAATCTCCTATAGCTGTTATATCTTCTGTATCCTGCCTTCTTATATTTTGTCTTGCTGTAAATGTTTCTCCTGAAGCTTTTCTTAAATGTCCATCAAAGCTTAAATTATCACCATTTGATAAAGAACTTGTAACACTAATTTTCCCTTTAGTTTCCTTTTCTCTCACTATATCTAAAACTAATCCTGTACTATTACTATCAACTATTATTGGAATTGTTCCCGGATCATTACCATTATTTTTTCCTGTAAAGCTTGCATCTAATTCTATTTTAACTAAATTTTTTGTTGAATTACTAGTTGCATTATAATCATTTATAGTATTTTGACATAAAGGACTTGCTTCTTGTGCATTACCACTTGTATAATCATATAATTTTAATGATAAATTATTAGGATTACTTTCATCTCTTCTTAAATACAACAAAAGCTTTGTATTACTACCTAAATTATATGGTATATTTACTTCTCCTCCATTAAAACATACTATATTTTGCATTCCACGTGTCTTAAATTTTAATATAAAACTGTAATCTGAATCTGGCTTACTTGATGGTGTTGTTGTTGCTGTCATATAATTGTTGAAATTATTATCTTTCTCTGCAATAACATTTACTTCATACTTTTGCTTTCCATCTCGCATTTCACCACTATATACAGTTGTTGTTGCTGTAGTACTTGCAGCGACTACATCAAAGTGTGTCACTCCATCTAATAAATTAATTGGTGTACTACTTGCTAAACTATTAAATGTTTTAAGTTCTTCTAACACTTGTTGTCCTACAATGGCTCCATCTTGTCTTATGTCTGCTCTTTTATTTGACTTCATAGCTGTCATTATCATATTTGAAATTGGAATTAGTAATAATGCTATTAATGCAACACTTAATATGACCTCTAAAAGAGTATAACCTTTTCTTTCGATTCTCTTTTTTTTCATAATATTTATCACCCACCTTTTAATTCCAATATTCTACAAAAATGTTGATTAAAAATGGCATATTACTATTTTCTTTATAATATTTTACCACTTAATTGATATTATTTCCAGTCTAAATATTCATCATCTTTGTCATTAATTTTAGGAATTGCATAAAATTCGACATCAATTTGTCCTTCAAAATCATTAGCTGATGACCAATCTGTAGATAATGCACTAGCTGCTACAACTCTTCCATAATCTTTTATATCTTGTACAAAGTTTCTTAATGAGTCATAGTTTCCTCTAAGTTTTATAGTAAGTACCATTTTTACTGGTGTTGGTCCATTTTGCTCTCCATTAGAATTAGTTGAACTTTGTGTAGTAGTAGCATTTGCAGTGCTTGTTTCTGCTGTTGCAGTACCTGTTTCTGCTACTGCAGTACTTGTTTCTGTCTCTTTATTATTAGAAACTACTTCACTTGATTGTGTATCTTTTTTGTCTGAAGAATCTTCCCCTATTTGAGATTTTACTATGTCTGCTAAAGCTTGAACACTACTTTTTGGTAAATCTAAAATTTCAGGAGTAAGGTCTACTAATTGATCAGCATTTCTTTCAGCCCAAGAATAATCTCCCTTTAATCCATTTTTATCCATAAGAGTTTTTATTTCTTTTATAAGATTTTCTTGAATGATTTCTGGATAATAATCCTTTGCTAATTCTTCTCCTTTAACCTTTAATTCTGAAAGCTTTGTTCTTCTGTTATCTATATCATCAATTTCAGCTTTAGCCTCTTTATATTTTTCTTCAACTTGTTGTCTTTCAACTTTCTTTTCTTCTAATTTTGCTGAATTCTTTGTAAATACAAAATTATAATATAATACTCCTAGAGCGACGCTTACTACTATGCATAATAAATTTCTTTCTCTGCTACTCATCTTCATAATTATTCAGCCTCCTCTATTTGTTTTATCTTAATAGTTATGTCAAAGGTTACAGCTCCGTCTCCTTCTATTGTTGCAACATGTACATCTTGAACTCTGTCTAATACTCTAAAATTATGTTCCATTTCAGCAACCACTTCAGTGCTTGGTGAGGCTCCAGTTATTGTTATTTCTGTATTTGAAATCTTATAAGATGTATATAAAACTCCACCTGGAACTGCATCTTTTACATCATCTAAAACTTCTGGTGTTACAACCTTTCTACTATTGACAACCTTAGTTATTTGTTCAACTTGAGTATTATATTGTGTTACACTTGAAATTTTATTAGCTAAATCCTGTGCTATTGCAAGTTGTTTTTGGAATTCTGGCTCTGCCATCTTTTCTTCTATACTTGTTATTTTACTTTCTTGAATTTTTATAGCTATTTCATGATAAAGGAAAGTTACAACAATTGCTGCAGCTATTAATCCTACAACTATATACATAGGAGTATTATTTTCTTTTATCTTGCCTCCCTTAGCAACAGCTTCACCATTTTTACCTTGATACATAGATAAAAAGTTTACATCTTGACTTTGTCTTATTACAGCACCTATAGCATTTAAATATTCACCTATTGGTTCTTTTGGCATGGCTGATGTAGATATGTCTATACGTTCTAATGTAAATACTCTCTTTATACTCTTAAGTAGCTTTCTTTGCATATATACATCTAGACCTCTAAGTTTAGAAGCTCCACCATATATAACAACTTCATCTACATTTTCTCCATTTTTGTTGCTTGCGAATTGTAGAATTTGTTCTAATTCACCTATCATTTCATCAACAGTTTCTTTAATTATTACATTTACTTCATCATCATCTTGAATATCTAATAAATTACCCTTATCCATTTTCATAGATTCTGTTGATTTTATTGACATATCTAATCTACTACTTAAAGCTTGATCTATTGTTTCTCCACCTGATTTTATTATTCTTGTAAAATCTAGTTGACCTCTTTTAAATATTGTTACATTAATAGATGTTGCTCCCATATCAACAAAAGCAACAGTACCAGTTTGTCCACCATTTTTTATCATTCCTGTATGGTTAACTATTTTCTTTAAAGAATTATAAGTAACATCTAAAACATATGGATTTAAGCCTAAAGATTTTATTAATTTATAATATCCATTTACTATATCTTTAGGATAAGAAATTACATTTACTTTAAGCTTTGGTCCTTCACTATCTACAAGTTTATCTATAACTACATATTCAACTATATATTCATCTAAATTAATAGGTAGATATTGTTGTATTTCATATTTTATTACTGATTCCATTTCAGATTCATCAACAGCTGGTATTATTATTTCTCTATCTATTATTGAACTTGAATTACTAGTAACTACAGCATCCTTTGATTTTATTCCAAGTTGATTTATAGCTACTTGTAATGTATTAACTAATGCTCTTTCATCAATTATAGCACCATCTTCTATTGAAGCCATTGGAGTTTCAACTTGACCCATTTTATATATAGAAAGTTTATCCTTTGAATATTTTCCTTCTACTATCTTTATATGTTTTGAACCAATTTCAAATGCTACAACATTTCTTGGCTTTTCATTTTTACCTTTTCCTAAATAAGCAGCCTTTCCACTAGCTACCTTATCCTTTAAACTTGATACACCTGAGCTTCCCTTTTTCTTTAACTTGGTAATATCAACCTTTCCTGGCATTCCCGTCACCCTCTTTGTCTGAATTTGTGTTTTTTTGTCTATAATTATCCTTAATTAGAGATAAAGTGCAAAGCCATAATGACTTTACACTTTAACACTTTAATTATTAAATATTCTAAATTATTTTAATATTATTACTTAGTTTGGAAAACTGCGTCTGGAGATGGATATACTACCTTACCACCTAATTTAACTTCAACTTCTCCTGTAGCTTTTAATTCATAAGTAAAGTTTTTTCCTTTAGTTGAAGTATTATTAGTTTTTCCTGTTGGAGATACTTGTAAAAATTTTGCTACAGCATCATTTCCTGATACTGTTCCAGTTCCTGATGTCATTTTGTCTTCAGCAGCAAGTTGTAACACAGCTTCAGCTATCTTCTTACCATTAGCAACATCAGAAGTTTTGTTTGAATTTTCTTTAACAGCACCTATTTTTGGTAGTAATAAAGCAGCTAGTATTGCAATAATTGCAATAACTATGATTAACTCAATAAGAGTAAATCCTTTTTTGTTTTTCTTTTCGTTTAATTTGTTTCTTAAGTTTTTAAGCATTTAAAAACCCCTCCTAAATATTTTTATTATTTATTTAAATTTTAAATTTAAATCTACATTAAGTCATATGAACCATAAAGTGGTAACATTAAGGCTATTACCATAAATCCTATAACTAATCCCATAATTATTATCATAATTGGTTCAAGCATTGAAGTTAAAGTTTGTATAGCTTGTTCAACTTCTTCGTCATAAAAGTCTGCTGTTTTATTAAGCATATCATCTAAGGCTCCAGATTCTTCACCAATTCTTACCATTGAAGAAAGCATTGGTGGAAATAACTCACAATCTTCTATTGGAGTACTTAATCCTTCTCCCTTAACAACTCTTTCTCTAATTTTTAATACTTCATCTTCTGCTATTACATTATTTAATACTGCAGACACTATTGGCAAAGATTCCACTAAGGATACTCCTGAAGCTAATAGTGTTGATAAAGTTCTTGTAAATCTAGAAACTATCATTTTTCTATTTAAATCCTTTATTAAAGGGAAAGAAATCTTAAGTTTTGCAAAAAAGTATATTCCACTTTCTGTTTTGCTATATAAAACTACTCCAACTACTATAGCAACTAAAATACCAATTACCATTATAAAATGATTTCCCATAAAACTGCTTAATCCAATTAAAAACCTTGTTGCAGCTGGTAATTTCGCATCAGAACTTTCAAATAAAGATACAAAGGTTGGCATTACAAAAGTCATAACTACTATTAATGCTGCAACTCCAACAATTGCTAAAATTATTGGATATATCATTGCTGCCTTTACTTTATTGTTAATTTTATTTTCTTTTTCAAAATGAGTTGACATTCTTAAAAACATTTCATCAAGATTACCACTGGCTTCTCCTGATTCTACCATACTAGTTAATAATGTTGGAAAGGCTTCTGGAAACTTCCTCATTGAGTTTGAAAGCATTTCACCTTTTCTAACATCTTCTTCTAGTTCCTTTACTATTTCAACTAAATGTTTATTAGTAACTTGAGTGCTCATTAAATCTAATGCATTTATCAGTGGCACACCTGCATCAAGCATGGTATACATTTGCCTACAAAATATTGATATTTCTTTTACTTTTATCTTTCTATTAATATTTATTGTAGCACTTTCTATTACTTCTTCAACTTTTAATGGGTAATAACCGTTTGAGGTTATCATTTCCATTACGTCATCTCTTGAATTTGCTTCATATTCCCCTGTAGTTTTCGTACCATCATTTTTCATTGCTTTGTACTTAAACTTTTTCATTTATTACCCCACCTTTACATATCCTCTTTCATTAAAGATATTGTTGCAAGTTCTTCAACTGTTGTTGTTCCATTTAAAACTAGCTTTATACATTCATCTTCTAGTGTTGTCATACCATGTCTTAATGATATATCTCTAAAAGTATCCATGTTTCTTGTAGTATTCATAGCATCTCTATGTTCTCTAGTTACTTCCATTATTTCATATATACCAGCTCTTCCATAGTAGCCAGTTTTATTACAATGACCACAACCTTTTCCCCTATATAACTTTAAAGGCATATCTAAATCTTTGTGTAATATCTTCTTTTCTTTTTCACTTGCTTCATATTCTTCCCTGCAATTTGGACATATTCTTCTTACAAGTCTTTGAGCTATAACTCCAACTAAAGAAGTTGAAACTAAGTAAGGCTCAATTCCCATATCTAATAATCTACTTATAGATGATGGTGCATCATTTGTATGTAAGGTACTTAAAACTAAATGCCCTGTAATAGCCGCTTTAATAGCTATTTCTGCTGTTTCATTATCTCTGATTTCCCCTATCATTATAATGTCAGGATCTTGTCTTAAAATACTTCTAAGTCCACTTGCAAAGGTCATACCTGCTTTACTATTAACATTTACTTGATTTATACCAGACAAACTATATTCAACTGGGTCTTCTACAGTAACTATATTAACATCATCTGTATTAAGTTCACTTAATACTGTATATAACGTAGTAGACTTACCACTTCCAGTTGGCCCTGTAACTAGTATAATTCCATTTGGAGCTGAAATAAGTTTTTCTAACTTTCTTAGATTTTCTTCATTCATTCCAAGCTTCTTTTTATCTGTTGTATATCCTTCTCTCTTTAGTATTCTTATAACTATCTTTTCACCATTTACTATAGGTAAAATAGATACTCTAAGGTCTACATCAGTTCCATCAACTCTAGTAATTATCTTACCATCTTGAGGAATTCTTTTTTCAGCTATATTTAAATTTGCTAAAATCTTTATTCTTGTTACAAGAGGTGCTAAACTTTCTATACTTAAAGTATTAATTAAGTGAAGCTTACCATCTATTCTATACCTTATTCTTATTTCATCTTCATAAGGCTCTATGTGAATATCTGATGTTCTCATTTCAATGGCATTTTTAAAGATTTGATCTACCATTTTAACTACTGGTGCATTTTTAACATCATCAAGTTCTTCTACATCAGCATCCTGATTTTTTGAACTCATAGTTTCTTTAAGTAAATCCTCTGCAGCTTTGTTTAATTGTTGCTTACTATAATTTACTTCTATACACTTATTTATTTGAGTTTTGGTAGCAATATAAGTTTCTACCTTCATGCCAGTAACTATTCTAACATCATCAATTGCAAAAATATTTAAAGGATCTGCTAATGCTACCTTAATTTTCTTGCCATCGATTTCAAAAGGAATTAAATTATATTTCTTACACAAATTTTGAGAAACTAGCTTTAATACTTTTTTATCTATTTTTACTTCAGCTAAATCTATTTTTTCAACCCCAATTTCTTTTGAAATAGCATCTACCATACTTTCTTCAGAAACGATTTCTTTTTCAACAAGAACTTGAGACATTTTCTTGCCTTCGCTTTTTTGTATTGCTATTGCACTTTCTAAATCTGAAAGAGTTACTTTTCCTTCATCTAAAAGAATTTGTCCTAGCTTGCTCTTCACAAAATTTGCCATTATTTCACCGCCTTCAATTCCTTTAAAAAATAAAACTTAAATCAAAATTTAATTATTTGTTTTGCTAAAATTTAGTTAAGTTTTTATTTACAATTTAATTATACTTTTTTTTGTTAATATGTCAATATATTTTTTATAAACCTTTTCATTTTGTGAATTCTTACAAGTTTTCATTTTGTTTTTTATTATATAAGCAAGTTTAACTAGTTTTAAATTTAAATTTTTACTAATTTACTATAAAAACCTATTTTAAACTTTACTGTAAATTAAAAAGATTGAACACATTATTTTCTTATAAGTTGAAATTTACCAACAAAAAGTAAAATAATATATTCAATCTCTATTTTTTAAAAACCTGAAATATACCAATTAAATATTCTTTCTCCCCACATTAGTGCTATAAAGGCTCCCATAGCTAAATATGGTCCAAATGCCATTTCATCTTTTTTTCCTTTTTTTCTGCCAATAAGAAATATTATTCCAGCTATTCCTCCTAAAATTACTCCAAAAAACAAAGTTATTGCTATACCTTTTTTACCTAAAAATAACCCACAAACTAAAGCTATATCAATATCTCCTTCTCCCATACCTGCTGTAAGTTTTACTATAAGCCATATTATTAAAAATCCTATAGCTCCACCTAAAATATTATCTAAAGGAAATGTCTTTGTACTATACCAACTATATCCCATAAATATAATACTTATAATTATTCCAAATATAGTTGTTTCTATACAAACAAGAGTGGTTTTAAAGTCAATCATGCAAATAACTAAAAGAAGTGATGCAAATATTGAATATTTTATTGTTTCAATAGTTAAACCATATCTTAAATATACACATACATACAAAAGTGCATTTGTTAGTTCAATTATTGGATATTGTATTGAAATTTTCTCTCCACAATTTCTACACTTTCCTTTTAAAAATATATAACTAAAAACAGGTACTAAATCTTTTACCTTTAATTTATAACCACAACTTTGACAATGAGATGGTGGAAAAGAAATAGATTCATTTTTAGGCAACCTATAAATACATACATTTAAAAAGCTTCCTATACATAGTCCTACAATAATAATAAATACAAGTTCCATTAAATTCTCCTATTTTTCTATTTTATTTCTTTTTTATTTTAATATTATTATATAGCAAAATAAAAAAGAAAACAATTACTGTTTTCTTTTTTCAGCTCTAAAGAGTAAATTTATTTACCAAAAATACTTTTATTTTATCACCACCTTTGATAAAATTTATATCAGAGTAAGCATATTTTTGTGCG